>Ga0210040_10000132_pt1 | contig 146204 bp, 143 predicted proteins | sample CryGeyCG12114_NA_FD_185462 | JGI IMG/M metagenome (GOLD analysis project Ga0210040, IMG submission 185462) | Groundwater microbial communities from aquifer - Crystal Geyser CG19_WC_8/21/14_NA (SPAdes) (version 2) | ecosystem: Environmental > Aquatic > Deep subsurface > Groundwater | place...
ACGTGGCAAGTTATCTCGCGAAACACCTGGGCATCAACTGGAAGCTAGGCGCAGAGTGGTACGAATGCCAACTCTCCGACTACGACCTCAGTAACAATTGGGGAAACTGGCAATACGTGGCTGGCGTAGGCAACGACCCGAGAGGCGAGGCGCGAGTGTTCAACCCAGTCAAGCAAGCTTTTGACTATGATCACCAAGGAGACTACGTCAAAGCCTGGGTAGAGGAGTTGAGAGGATTGTCTGAACCGCAAGAAATATTCCAGGTGCACAAAGCTAGTCCTGAGAAGGTGAAAGACCTTGGACTGGAAGGCAGTGTCATGGTCGAAAAGCCGTTGAAGAAGATTGAATTCAGGGTTGGGGCCAAGGGTGGTCGAGGGGGTGGCAAGTATGGTGGTAGTAGTCGAGGTGGTGCCCGTGGCAGAGGCAGAGGCGGCAAATACAATCATGCTAATGGCAAGCACGAGGGAAAGCGCACTGAGGACAAGGCTACGCAGTGCAATGGATATCACTCGATACCAGTTCGATAGAGCGTTCGAGGAATGGGACTTCGACAGCTCGAGTCCTGGAAATCCTGCTGAGGATCATGGGTCGAGGAGTGCACGAAACCGGTATTGCTGATAATGGATGCTCTCCTGTTCTCAGCATATTGGATTATGTCTAACAAGCATGCTTTTACATTTCCTCCCAAGAACTTCCGGGAAGTAAAGTATCAAAACAATGCTAGCAAAGAGTGTTGGCCTGAACATTATCTAGTACCTAGATAAAAGACCCATCGATACACTGTCAAGCCTACAAATGATGTCACAGCGCCAGGATGATGGCCTGTGCTGGGGTTGTTGTAGGTGCCTGATGCTCACCAGTACGTCAACGCGAGTCAGCCTGACCGACCACTCGCCGGTTGCCTTGTGCTTCACGCGTCCTTTCTTTGGTGTTCACATTGTAGCACCTTCAAAAGCAACTTGTCCAGTAAGCACAGCAGCAATATTCCCCAAACCGTCCACACGACTTAGCGAGCAAGCAGAGATCTTAACATACTTTCGGTAGAAGTATGGAACACAGGCTACTGTATTGGGCCTTACCGGTTGTCCACCAATGATGTCAACTTCAGAGCTTACCCTAGCCCCAAGACAGTGCTTGCCATGACCTCGGGAAAACGACTAAAGCCCTTGTACATTACGTCGTCTAACTCTAAACGTCGTAGACTCGACTTTGAGATTGTCTTGGGCCAAGCTAACGATGCGAAAGCTCACGCCAGAGACCGAGACCCGGGGAATTGACCTTGGCCAGTTGCGACTTCAGCGTCGCATTTTCGGGTACTGCCCACACCTAACGCACCTCCCAACTGGAACGAGTTCTGGCTGGTTCGACCATACCGTTAACTCGGTTCTCTTGCGGGGGAGCACGAGCGCACAAATGACTTTCGAGCTCTGGCCCCATGCCGCGCCACATGGATGTTTTAATGCCTGCAAGTTCACGGCCAACGGCAAAGACCCTGAGCATATTGTCCGACTGATACTGATTCCCGCTTTGAAACTCTCTCTGCCTTATGCTCATCCGCTTCAATCCAAACTCACTCACGCCTTCGTGGGAAGGCAGACTGCAAGACGCACAAGACCAAACTACTGCGACCGCCTCTCGCTTAGTTGTCTTGTACATTCAATCCGCGATTCACTGTTGGGGCAATCGTATCTCTGACTTCTTCTACTATCCTCCAGGCTCACGAGTCCAGTCGGGTCCTCTTGCTTCAGCTTTTCGATTTCAGCACAGCTTCGCGTACCGGCTACTTCAGGCTCATCTGCTTTAAGATCATATAGACACGACTGCATCTTACCACGATTGCGCCAGCCTAGGTCTTTGGCATCGGAGTAGACCGAGTTGGCGACGACAGACACCTGAGACCTTCTTCCAAGCAAGCACTACTGGCTGTTGACGTCGTGTGACAACGACACAACCATGGTGGTAACATAAATACTGATCGAGAAAAAAAAACACCCTACCAGCCAAGATGGCGCCGTTTTCTCTGTTCTCACGGGACACCGGTCCTGTCATCAACACCTCCGGCGCGGCAGATACGTGGGATTGGCGCAAAGTAGCAGGAGATGAGGACCTGATTCTTGAGTCCTGGTCTCAAGGCTTCATCGTTGGGGCACTGATGCTCATGGGTTGCATCACGGTCGTCAACATGCGCCGGCGTGTCGTTCTGCACAAGCTCATTTTCCTCGAACAAATCATGGCTCTTTCGCACGGCACCTTCTGCTTCATGAGCTTCAGTGGATATGGCTGGTACCTGTCGAGTACGGCTGCGCTGCTGTATCTGAGTTACATATTACACAACGTTGTAGCTTGGTTAAAGGTCAAGCCGTTCTTCCATGGCAAGTCGACAATATTCAAGCCGAAGTTTGTGAGATGGACGACCATAATCTACTCTTTCAGTTTGGCCTGCACCGTGCCGCCGGTGTTGTTCCAAATCTCGGACAACTTTCGATTCTTTAATGGTGAGCTTGCCTTGCCACGAGTTAGGCTGATATGATATGCTGACGATACTCTTAAGGGTACGGTGGCTGGTATACTAAAGTTCGACCATACGAACCGTTGATGAGGTGAGTTACGCACTCGATGCGTCTGGACATTTGATCCGGTGACTGACCACTATTCTAGAGATCCGTGGTGGGTCTTTTGTTGCTTCATCCTATTCTATGTCATCAGCAAGTCGTATGGTATGGGAGTCATCCAAGTCATCAAGCGATCACCTCGTTTCGGTATTCTATTTGCATCGATCATCCTTGCTCTAATCTTCACCGCTCTCGACATTGTCGCTAGCATCCATTCCTTCATAGGTAGTACTGACGGCATCAACCCCTTCTGGAAGTTGAGCTTAGTCTTCAAGTGTTTGACAGATGCTATTCTTCTCGATGATTTCAAGACCGAACTGAAGAGACTCGGCCTGAAGAGGATGAAGCACGACGAGAAGCGAAGAGATTCTACTGCGCTAGTGCTTGATGACGAGTATACCATGGACAGCGATGATGAAGTGGATCCTCATTCCTCGAATCCAGCCGCCACTGGATACATGAATGGTCATGCCTATCGGCCTTCCGTTAACAACCACAGTCGGAACAAGAGCAACGGCAACAGCAATATGGAGGGATCGGAAGAAGTGGAAGAAGTTGGCTTCATGCAAGCGCTTGAAACCCATCCAAGTCAGCTGAGCAGCGACAGAGAAAGCCGAAGGTCCAGCGGTCAGCGGCACCAGATTGGAAGAGGTGGCACACCGGCCACAAGACTACCAAAGCTCTTTGCAGCCATCAAATCAGGGGGAAAAAGCAAGAAGTTAGCAGACGAGGACGCGACGCGGAACGATAGCATCTTCACGCTATTGGAAGGCGGGTCTGGGGACAAGAGACAAAAAAAGGGGTCACATGATGACGATGACATCGCCCCTGACGAGGTAAGATGTGGCGACGATGCCCTAGCACAAGCGAGGAGGGAGCAGGAAAGAACAATCGCAGAACTGAAAGCGCGAAAGAATAATGCCGGCGCCCCAAAGAAGACCGATCTGAGACCCCCCAATGCGACACGGGACGAGAGTTTTCCAAGCAATCACAGCAGCTTGTCGGCTAGTCTGGACACTCAGGACGAGAATAGTGATACCCAACCGGCTAACAGCGACTCTTTGCCGGCCGATAGTATGTTGAGACAGCTAGATTCACAACCACAACAGCAAAGAAGCAGCAGCGCCGCTGTCGATATGGGCAGCGTGTCGACTAGCTCAGTCATGGAAAGGAGGAGTAATGCTACTCGCCACAGAGGCAGTATTTCGACTGGAAAAAACACTGCTGACCTGATACGGCAGCATGTGCAGCAGCAGCAGAAGAAGTCGTCAAGCGGTGACTTTTGGAACGGTCTCGCGGATCTGAACGAGCGTGGACCATCGAAACCACATCAATCTTGAGGGAGGATCTTTCAGTATTTGTTTCCATTTAAACTGCATTTGAGCGTGGCGTCCCGGATATGGCCTGCACATCAGAATATGGTTACGAAACGAGTCGAGGGATTTATTGGCATGGGAAGGGCGAAATACACAATGATACCCAGGGATTATTTATTGATTCATGCTGGTGCTGTCGTGCTATTGCACAAATACAAACGAAGTCTACATAACCTTATTGCCGCTTACTCAATTCCGCGCGTCAAGCAGCGCACTGGCCAGCACCGTGCGCGTGCTCGTGCTCGTGCTCGTGCTCGTGCTCGTGCTATCTCACATGGTGGCCGCTAACCCGATGAAAGACACAGCACAGCAGATCCGTTCGAAACATCTCGATACTCTCGACGCTCACGACGAGGACGCCGACCAGACAACATAACGTGCAGCATCGCTAGCAATCACGCTCTGAAGCCATCTGCGCTTACGTTTCTAGCTCGCACGTGCGTTGCAACACGGGGCTGCATTGCGCCTGCTACGGTAGCTTGCTTTGCTGGTGAAGCGTGCGCGCCTGTCTGGTGGGAATGCAATGGCAATTTCAGATGGAGTCACGAGGAAGGTGTGAGAATGGTGGGGCCGGGAAGAACGAGCAGATCAGATAGACGTGGGAGGGCAGGCGCCTGCTATGTGCGTGGCAAGAGCGTATCTGGTCAAGGAAGTGGGATCAGGATTGGGGGGGAGGAAGCCGCGTGTGGAGGGTAAGGGCAAGGTGGGCACGAACGAGGCAGGGGGCGGGCAGTGATGCGAAGGAATTGGGGGGCGGAGCGAGACAATTTGTGAGATACTCAGCCAAGAGATAGATTTGAGGCAGAGCAACAGAAAGTTGTGAGAAGCTGATGACTTGAGACGGTGAATTTGGGTCTGCGTGGTCTTTTGAGATGAAGTAGCATGCATGGGGAAGGGGGAAAAGAGAGGGGCGAAAGACATTTTTAACACCATTTTGTATTGTTTTTCGGCTTTAACGTTCTCCGCAATAGGTACAAGTTGTTCTCGTCAAGAAGAGATTCCTGATGAGCTTGTGCTAAGCCTCTTCTGTTGTATGTGTGGCTTTGACATACTCCGCTTTGACAGTAATACGAGTCAATTTGTGGTTGACTGAGAGTGTGCTCCAAGCCGCACTCTGGGCCATGTCGTCAGATGTACGCACCCGGGCGGTTTGATCTACGGGTTACCGCCCTCGCAATCAGCCTTGACTTTGTTGAGTCTTGCCTTCAGGCTCTCGATCTGGGCATCTTTCTCCTTGAGCAGGTCGTCCCCCAGTGGCGAAAGCTTCTTGGCATCCCATTTGGTGTCTCCAGCCTTGTGCTTGATACGCTCTTTTCCATCCTTGTCCTTGTATGTCTTCTCCTCGGTGTATGTGACCTGCTGTTTGACTAGTTTGCCGTCGACGATGACTTCCTTGAGCATAGGCTTTGTACGCGCATACTTCTTCATGTCTTCAGCGATGCGAGACTGCTTGCCTTCGTACTTTTCTTTGATGGCTTGGTAGTCTTGCAGAAATTGGATCTTCTTACCAACGTCAGTGATATGTGATAGATAGAGATTGATCTCAGCACTCTGAATGGCTTTGGAGACTTCTTGGTCGAGGAGTGTTGGATGAGGCTTGCCCTTCGGGTTCTTCAGAAGATCAGGGTTGACAGTGAAGAGGTAGCCAGGAAGGTAGCTCTCGAGAAGCATCTTGACCTCGCCTTTGCGGACTCGTGCCTGATAGTAGTTAGCAGTGTCCCGCTTCGCAGAGACGCGTACGTACATATTCTATTTGTCTTTCGGCAATACTTTGACGGCTCACAAGGGGATTGGGAAACTGTGCCTCGGTAGTGGATTCGTTGTTGCTCAGAGCAATGCTCACCCGACGACCAGGAGGTTTGGCATCTTCCTTGGCTTGAGTACCGGCCTTTTGGTCACTGGCTGCAGACGTCGTGGGGCTCGCTGAACCCTTGCCATCTCTTCCGCTGAAGGTGGTGTAGGCTGGGGAGCTTTGAGGAGAACTATGGCTATTGACTGTAGGCGGAAAGATTTGAGACGGGTCGAGCGGGAGCTCAAGCTGCTTTCCAACGGACTTGGAACGGCCATGGCTTCTCTCGTGGCCGGCGTTCGGATCACCCTTGGCGGCATCGAGGCTCCCATGGCCATTCTGCTCACCGCACGGACTTAGTTCACCATTCACACTCATCTTCGCTGCGGACAATTTAGAATGGTTGATTCTGGTCTTCAGGCGGTTTCGAACACTTTGGAAAATGCTATGTGAAGTAGAGGAAGAAATGTCCCTGAGAGAAGCTTCGCTGTGCTTATGTAGGCCCATCCTCAAAGATTCCTCCAGCTTGCTCTAGACGTGGTACCTTGCTGCAAGAAAGAAATATGGTCTGGCTCGACATAATCCTTTCTATAACAGCAATCGTGAGCATGTCGAGATGTTATCACCCGCAACATCAAGCAATCTACATCGCGGAGTGTAAGCCGCCATTGTCAGTCAGAGTGTCCCAATGAATAGTGCTTTCAGTGAGAAGGCAGACAACATTGTTCTGCCTCCTGCTCCTGTGCGTGTTCACGGGCAGCAAACGGCATTCCTGCCCCTGAGTATGCTTTGTTCAAGCGGACAGGATGCTGACAACCGTCAAGAAACATGAGATACTGTGTGAACGGACAATACCTATGGCGTTGTGAAAACTTCGGGATTAGATTGAGCCACAGCTTGAGGAAGACAACGTGTCCCCGGGAAGGAGTTTTCTGCCATAGGAAGCTATGGTTAGGAGCCGACCCTACTAGTAACCCGCTCATTGTCCGCAAGAAGCCAACGTTCAGGCATACAACACCAAAAAGCTGATTCAGCAATAAACATGCATCATTTCGATTGCTTGATGTGACACGAAGGCAGCATAAACAAGATACTTGGGCAACAGGCTGCAAATTGAAAGGAGAAAGACCTCGACTAAGCTGTTGGGCAAGAGCGACAAGCCCTCGAAGTAAGTAAGCCGAGCGGACACGTTCCGCATGGGAAGCAACATTAATCGTGATTACATGAGGCATCGAATCTTGTGTGACAACTGGCTAAATACTTCTATGGTTGGCTTGAGCATGAATTTGAATGAATTTGCATGGACTCAAGTTTGATCTGAAGCAGAGATCGTTAGGTCCATGTTCATAACAGGTAGTCGCTTGATCGTAGCGCTCCTTGTGCTCGTCGCTGCCATATACCTCTCATCAGACCTCGACATTGTGGCTTTCTCCCGCCTAACCAGCTTCTTCAGAACCTCTTCTGCAAGCAATTTAGCAAATCCGCTCCAGCCAGAGCAACTAGTCGTTATGTCACGCACACCAGTCTACTTCGTCTCCCATGGCGGTCCCAGTACAATGTACGAGAAAGACCATCCAGTCTTCCCCAAGCTCGAGGAGATAGGCCGCGAGATCACCCTCAAAGTCAAGCCGTCAGCCATTGTGGTCTTTTCCGCCCACTGGCAAGCCGAGCGCCCTAACACCATCGAAGTCAATGTGTCGGAAAATGAGCCTCTGCTGTATGACTTCTACGGGTTTCCGAAACACTATTATATGGAGAAGTTTCCCAACAAGGGCTCACCACAGCTCGCAAGACGAGTGATGCAATTGTTGGGCGAAGCTGGTATTCAAGCAGTGCCGGAGGAAAGAGGACTGGACCATGGTGTCTTCGTCCCTTTCAAGATCATGTTTTCACCTGAGAAGAATCCGCTTTCGATACCTATCGTGCAGGTTAGCTTGTTCGACGACGATACTGATGCTGCTGCGCACATCAAACTAGGAAAAGCTGTGCAGAAGCTGAGAGAGGAGAATGTGCAGGTTATCGTTAGCGGAATGGCAGTCCATAATCTGCGGGATCTCTGGATGACGCGGACGACTGGTCAAACGATGCCGTACTCGGTCAGCTTCGACGCTGCAATGAAGGAAGCAGTGGAAAGTAAGCCGGGTGACGACAGAAACAAGGCGATGGAAGGTCTTTTGAGGAGGCCAGATTCAAGGAAGGCTCATCCAAGTTTTGAGCATCTCTTGCCCATCCACGTGGGCGTTGGTGTTGCTGGCAATGACACTGGCAGACAGCTCTGGACGTTGCCTGAGGGAAGTATGAGTTGGGGGCAGTATCGTTTCGGTGAAGTTGAAGCATGATTTGAGCGCAAGCGGAGCCCAATATTGAAGTTTAGCATTCCTCATTGCCTTTTGAGCATATGTACATAAGCATTCGAAGGCGCTCAATCTGGATACTTGTAGTAGGGTATACTTTTGCACAGCACTATTTCAACTTGCTCATGCCGTCCGTGGTTATGAATATTCGCTCTTAACTATGCCTGTGACTTTCTCTTCGATCTCCTTGTCTGACATTCCTGAGCGTGTTAGCTATGACTTAGTGTCTGGCATGGTTGGCTTACCTGCTAACGACTGTTGCTTCTCTTTTGCGCCAGCTGTTACTTGTGTCAGCAGACTCTAAGCGCCCGTCTGGCCTGGTTTTACCTACCGTATCTAGCCCACAGCTTAGGTTCAATGCCGTTGGCTTCTCTAATCAAAATTGGAATATTCGGGTTGTGGTGCTTCATGGTTGGATATGCTCTTCTCAAAAATGTCCTGCGATCCTTGTCAATGCCTATCTGGACACGAGTCGCCTCACTCCGTACCGTATAGCATCACTTCCCGAACCTGACGGGCTCAGGTGGAACCTCAACTCTCGTAGTCCTTGTGTAAATGCGTATTTGGTGGCCATTTTGGCCGTTAATAACCTCGGGAGTGTTGCGACTCAAAGGTAACAATATGGTTCCAAGCACGGGTCTAGCGTTGTGAAGTAGTATCTCGAGTTAAAAGGTTGGTTGCGCCTTCCTCGTGGGGACTGCGAGCTCTTGATCGTTGCTACTTCCTCAAGGCAGTTCTAAGCATAACTACGTCGCAGTCCCGTTGACCAATCACCTTCGCCTAAACTTAACTCCGGCCGGCCATGGAGGCCTCCCCAACTCCCCAAATCGCATAAGCGGACAACTCACCAATAATACACATACTCGCTGTCTCCCAGATACTCCCACACCCCCTCTACAACCTCTCCGCTCTTCTCGTGCCTCTTCATCCGACCACCGCAGTCATGTCCGCCCGCGCCGGCCTCCGCTTCTTCACGCAAAGAGCACAATTCCAAGCCCGATCACAGCTCCGGCAGACAGCTCAGCGCAGATCACAAACAACAGCTAGGAACCCAGCGACTGAGCCCAATGCAGTGCCGAATGCAGTGCCGCAGCAGAGCATGTTTCAGCGATTATGGACGAGTGAAGTTGGTATCAAAACTGTGCATTTCTGGTAGGTCTCCGCTCGGGATGAGTCAGGTCGGATATCAAGCATATGAACTGCACTACGAGCTGCACTGCAGAGCGACGGGCCGGACAAGCAATGCGGTACAGAACACTACAATATCAGGAGCACTGCTAACACGGATCTGTGTGCAGGGCACCAGTCATGAAATGGTGCGTCGTCATCGCCGGAGCGTCAGACTTCTTGCGGCCAGCTGAGAAGCTGTCCCTGTCGCAGAATTTGGCTCTGATGGCTACGGGTTCGATCTGGACGAGATGGTGTTTCGTGATCAGGCCGAAGAACATGCTGTAAGTTGACGTCCTTGTCCCAATACTAAGCACTACCGAAGTTGGTGAGAACTGAGCGTGTGCCAATCTATATATGTGGTGGTGGAGGAAGAGCTGCACGTTAGAGCTAACACGTGCTGTAGTCTGGCAGGTGTCAACTTCTGCTTGTTCCTCGTGGGAACTATTCAAACATCGAGAATTTTGGCCTACCAATCTGCGCAGAAGGGCTCCTTGGAGGGAGGCGCAAAAGAGATGGAGCAGGTGGTGAAGGACGATGGAAAGAGAGTGGAGCAACAAGCCGAGACCGCTGCGAAGGAGATCAAGCAAAAGGCATAAAACGGAAGCAGGGCTAGCGGAGGGCCACTGGAAAAGGACAGCGTGAGCGAACCCGGATCTGCAGTGACGAGGGACGAGGGACGAAATTTCTGAGCACTTGCGAAGGACTTGAGCACACAGCTGGCGGCGTGTGTGCACGAGATGTTCCTCACGAGCGCTGCAGCAGATGTTCGTTTTGTGCGTAGGAACCGTCTGTATATATGGTATCTAGCGGGTACAGACTACATGAGCATCGCGGTACAGTATATCCATGAAGTTGCGTGGCATGATGCAGCCCACTACCAAACCCACGAGCACCATTCATCCACAAGTCAACAGAGAGCCATCTGCGTACCGTCGACAGACGACAACTACGAGGAGCGTTCTCGTGGCTTCAGCGTCAAAACCTGCCAGCCGTGTCTGAGCGTGGTCCACACATGCTGCCGCAAGTCTGCTTCTCGTCAGCATGCTGATACTTCGTCAATCTCATCACACTATCCGTTGCATTGTAATACCAAAGCTCGATCGACTCGATTAGAGAGGTAAGGCCCGCGGATACGGAATGTGTGCATCGTCGTTTGCAGATGTCGTTAAATGCTTCCCACATACGAAGTCCTCTGATATCGAGACTCGCGCTCAAAATCAAGCACTACCTGTCATAAGAGAAAGGACGCCCGCCAAGATGTAAAGGCTTCTGTGCTAGCACATTGAGAACCGTGAATCTACAATCAATTTCCTAGCTTGCTGCAGGCTCTATCCTGCTGCACTGAGAAGGCGTTCTAAGGTGGACTGCTCCCAAAACGGTCAATACCCGTCTAAGTCTAAACTCATTTCTTCTTGTTGCTACCCTTCCTACCAGAACTCCCCTTACTCTCCTCCTTCTTGCCCTCATCCTGCTTGCCCTCATCGCTTTCCTTCTTCTCCCTCTCCTCTTTCTGCCGATGCGCCTTCTCAGCCGCACTTTCCTTCTTATCCTTCGGCTCCTTCGGCTCTGGTGCCCCCTTCTGAGACTTATTCTTATGGTCGCCTTTGTCTATGTACCCGCCCCCTTCAGCCTCGTAGCGTCGCGCTAGTTCGCCAGCTTTCCATGCTGACCAGGAGCCTGGGCCGCCGCCTTTGGACATTTGCTTGACTTCTTTCTTGACTTTCTCCCGGAGCTCCGGGTTGTCGGGCTCACCTTTTGAGGAAGTCATGGTCAGGATTGTTGTGGTGTTGAATGAGCGATACCTGGATGAAGAGTGGGTGAGACTCGCTGTCTGTCGGAGATGAATTGATTGCTGAAAGTGCCGGTACTTCAGCTTGTAAATTGATATTGGACTTGCGCCCAAGGTTGATCAAACGCTGAGCGCAGTCCTAAATGAATCACACTGGGCTGCGCTTTGACTGGTTTTTAATTTCCTTGGTCTCGATAGAGCTCAACGAGCTTCTGGCTGAGTTGGTGGTACTTGACGAAGACGACGATGATTCTCGCCTATTCTGCTGCTGCTTCTCGACAGGGAACTTAGTTAAGATTTGTCGCAAAGACTCCTTCGCGGTAGGCTTTTCCTGACACGTAGCTGTCTCTTGGAAAGTAGGAAAGCGAATCATGGTAGCAGGTTGTTCGTCCACCATGTTTTACGAAGTATGTGGCTGAAGTGGGATCCCGGGGTTTGTGAGTACCGACCTATAGGCTAGGTCTTTGCTACTTGCAGGAAGCGTGATCTCTAGTTGGTGTATTCGATAGGTCAGTAGGAAAAATGGTGACGTATGGAGTCGTTGATTCGAACAATGCAAGGTACTATCTGCTTGCAGATGTGTTTTGAGACAAAGACTGGATATGAGGAGACTATACGATTCTGATACAAAGGTAGTTGTGAGAAGATTTGTAGAAGTACAATGATCGTGTACACCGAAATAGGTGAGAGAAATCCCTCAACGGTACTCTATGGGCCAAGTGTCTGAGGCGAGGCAAGAGTATGGATTTGCCTTCCATCAATTGGAGCAAAGTGCCGAGTCGAACTTGAGGGTCTTTTGAGGAGGTCCATGTGATTTTAATGCTTGTCATAACGGTGTCACTTGCAGATTCTGGGGACAGTCATCGCGCTAGTGACTCCCATCCCGAGGTCATCGGTATTTGCAATAATAAAAATCCCAATCATGGCACTCATGATGCAGGTACTGTTGTCATTGCGCGTGGGATCGCGCGGTAGGACGGAGGCAATTGAAGTTCAGAAGGCAGACCGATAGGCGATCAGAACCGTTTGCAGCCTAGCCCATAATTTGCTTTTCCATCCAATGACTCGCAAGAAGCATTGCTTTTGCGGCTGAACGCCTTCGTCATTGCCAGATCTTGTGACCGGTTCTCGAGAAACAACGGGGATTGTCTCGTAGGGAACCCGTTGACGGACATCGACAACGTCTTCCAAGGGTCTGGCCGCAGACTCACTCTGGTGCATAGCTTAACACGGCAAACTCTCTTCGAAAATTTGATCCCGATCTTGGTTGCAAACTCCGACTTATCTCTATTGGTGGATTTCCTCAAGACGGTACCTAGGTATCTTGCTACTGTTCGTTGTTATCTTGGGGTCATCTGGTCTCCTATGTCATTGTTCAGTGCTACATTCTTTTCCGTAAGATTGTATAGACCACCGCGAGTCGTCACAATCCGTCTCCCAGCAGACACGGGATCCATAAGTGACAGTTGCAACCACGTTGGCGCAGCTTTCAGATTGAGCCGTGTGATCTTGTGACCCGAGCAAACCACGTACCAACAGTGCTGACCTAAGAGGCACGAGCGTGAGCCAAGACCATGACGACGTGCCAACGGCCTAGTGGCGTTACCGCGTGGTCGGAAACCCACGCCGGCCGAGAAGTTTTCCCCCAGAGTCCCTGAGAAGACTGGGGTGAACAACACCGCTTGGCACCGACGGCGCCAAAGAGCTCTTTCCTCAACAGGTAGTTTTAACGCTTGACAGCTGGGCAGGAGAAGGTCGGACTGAGCACAAGGCTGCAGCGGCAGAAGAGGCTCAATCCGTCAGACTGAATGGTCAATGTTTGACCTTTCTGGTGGGCAGGAGAGACGGTCGAGTTAGGAGAGAGCTCAAAGCCAATTCGGTGTTTTGCCTTTGCGGGAAGCCCGAAACTAAAAGGTATGTTCCGTGGCCACACTGTGCACGCGCGTTGCTCGAGGTTGACTGCAGTCGGAAAGATATCAAGGCCAAGATAGCAGAGTCGTTAGAATATGGTAGTCGACATTGTTCACACATCTGCCAAATTCCTGGTGCGCAAAACCGTCTCATGTGAGGTTGGAATTGATCAATCTAGCACGAAATGGCTGTGTTCGGGCTGGGAAGTGTTCGGGACATGGGGAAGACATACCGCCATACTGTCTCGACCTGTACAGCAAGGACGATGTAGGTGGCCTGTTGACGATGAAGGAATGTGAAGAGGAGGGGAGCTGCGTTGACATAAAGCTCCCATGTTCAGCTGGATGCAATTCGCCGCAAAGCAGGATCCTTAACCACTGGGCCAGCGGCAAATTTGTGGCCTATGCGGAATGAGGAAAGCCATGGGACTTGTCCTGAAGGGGGCCTAGTATTCAGATATTGGTAGACCGAGCAGTACCTCAACAATAACCACGAGAGGAATCGTAGTCCTAGACACTCAAGGCATCAGCAACCTTTGCATCATGCTGTACAGGCACGACCTGCCAGGCGAGGAGTGCCCGGTACAGAGTAGCGAACCAAACACCCCCCAGGTTAACTGACGCAGCCTACCAAACGCTTTCCAGATGCAGCAAAGTTAAACATGGGCGCTAGTTTGCCTACAGTTGTCATGCAGTTTCGCCATGACGGTCCATAAGTGGTAGTAGGTAGCTACAAGCCCAAGCCTCACCATTATGACAATCCGACAATCACACATGCACTTTGCTGACCCTTACAGGCAAGTTGCCTCGAGGCTGTAAGATGTCGACCTGGTATGCTGTCTCGCCATGCACTGTCGGCTGTTCTCTTCCAGCTTTCTTGTCCAGCTCATCATACGCAGGGACGAAATTGTATGTCCTCGATGCTAGCACAAGCACAATCTTCATTTCAAGCATGGCGAGCTCCTGACCAATACAATTCCTCGGGCCATGCTCAAAGCCTCGCCATGCACCCTTGACTGGATGGAGAGGGTCATCCGGCCCGACAAGGAAGCGATCTGGTATGAATGCTTCTGGCTGAGGCCAGAAGAGAGGATCATTGTGAATTGACTGTGTGCAAGGCAATACCAGGAAGTCCCCTGTTGGGAAGGAACGACCTTCGTTGTCGGTAATGCTGAAGCCACGTTCTCCCTGACGTGATGGCGTCACAGTCCAGAAAGAGGCGAATCGATTCCTTGATTACTGCTGTCGTGAGTGGTAGCTGGTTGAGGAGATGCGGAGAGGAACAGACAGTGGCTGCGGTCGAAGACGTGTCAGTGCCGAACACTGCGTCATGCTCTTCACGCACTCGCGTCATAATCTCTGGATGCTGTGCCAGAAGATAAATATGATAGCACGTCGCAGAGGAAGTTGTATCATCTGTAGAAGTTAGCAGACATGCAACGGTAAGACTGCTGTGGAAAACGCCGCGGGTAGAGAGCTCGGGATACTGGGCCACGATGCATTATACAGTACCTCTCCAACAATGCTTTGATCAACACTCATTGTGTACTTAAGCCGAGACGGGTCCTGAAGAGGAATAAACTCACGGCCAGAGAACAAGAACAACTTGATCTGCGACCTATAATAGATTAACAATTCTGTAACGGTAGGGCTAGTGTTAGGAGGGGAGACGCGGATCAAGCTTGCCTTGGCAATCGAGCCGAAACATATTGTCCGATTCATCTTGGTCTCAATGCCTCGGCCGTTGCCCATGGCATGGTCAAACTGTGAGAGGTTTCTGAGAGAGAGGAACTTACATGCATACTCGCTTGAAGAAAGGGTCGACCACTGGGCCCGCTGTGCGGCCCGACTCATCGCTGCTGTAAGCAGTGATTGCAAGGTCAATAATCGTCCGAGTACGCTGAAGATCAGAACAGTCGCCAGCTTTGTGCATAGCTAAGCGTTGATCAAATTGTTCCGAGATGTACTTGTTCACTACTCTTGAATGATACCAATGCACGAGCGGTCGTATAGGATTGTATCTGTCAGCAAGGTTTGGCTCTGTCCCGAAGGAGAACCAGCGAATTTGAGTGCGAAGGCTCTCCATCACTGCATTGGGCTGGCGTTGACAATCAAAGTGCACGCCTAGGACGATCTGACCGATGATATCCAGCGTGAGGTGATCGGTCAAGCTCTTCATGGTAAAGATATCTTGCTTCTGCACGTGTTTGTCTAGATTGTTGCAGAACGTCTCTGTCTCCTTGACAATTGCAGGTACAAGCTTCATCATATGAGCTGGGCTAAACCTGGATTGAAGATGGCTCTCCATTTCTTCCACTCGGCACCCTCCATAGTCAGCATATCATATCCGTCAGTCAGGGGTCTAACGAAGTTTCTCAAATTAGGCAATTTGTGCAGGAGCTGGTCTTGCGCGATTTGGTAGTGTGCCTCTGGCGTTCCTATGACGAGCATAGAAGGTGCGAAGGGCATAAAGTCCAGGTAGTAGTTCGGTAGACTGCAGAGAGTAGGCCTAGGGTAGTAACAACCGGTCTAGTGATCAACGTGCCAAATAGCGCATCGAACATGGCTGTGGTTATCGTTTGGATACAGCGCAGTCATCAACAGGGTCGTCACGTCCTGCGCGTAAGATTGTCAACTCACGTGGGGGTGTTATTTCACGTCCCAGGCTCCTCCCGGACAACCCATTCGGCCGGTTTGCATGCTTTGCTGGTACAAAAAACCGGCCACTTTGGTTGTCCGGGAGGAGGGGAGTAGAATTCGAGACATCAAACGCGTCACGTGCAAAGCACATTGGACGCCTAAGCTGGGGAGTCTTTTAGCTAGCAGCCGATTCTGGTCGTTATAATTGGCACCCACGGAGCGCTCAAGTTGCTGACATCAGTGATCAGACCCGGTACCCATACACAGTGAAACCTCCCCAAGCAAGCGAGACAGTTCTTCTCAAGTCCATGAACATGTTCCCCCTGGTGTGGCGCACGAGCTTGCTAAGCCACGATGTTGAGGTGGCTCTCCACAGTCTAGACTGATGCGCGTTTCGACTACCTGTTGTGACAGGAGGTTTGGAGCCAATGGCCGTGATCTTCGAAGTCTTCGGCAGGGACAGAGAAGCTGGCGCGAAATTTCAGGCGACAGGCGGGGAGCCGTTGTCGGACGTCGTACACCACTAGCCTCGAATCGTCGTTCATCAGTCAATTGATTGGTAAAAGGACCATGAAGCTTGGACAACGTCGACAATACTGTACTTCATCGTTGGTAGGAAAGCGCAGAGTACCACTGGGCGGTGAATCACTAGCCTATGCCTGAATCGTTTCGGCTGGTTTGTGCCCGCAGTGCCCCGTAGATTTGGCGACTACTGCTGACGCTAGAGCGATAAGCGGCGCACCACTGCAACTGATCTGCTGTAACCGAACTGCTAATCATCATTTGTGAGACGCATGTCGCAGCGCAATTGTAAAGAAACATCTTGCGGAAGCGTGGCGGACGAGGATCTATGAGTATCTCTTAGGGTGTCTATTTCTACCAGCTTGAACAAAGACATTCGTTTCCGTACACTGGCAGGACTCGAGAACTTTTCGCCTACCCGTGGACGTGCGTTTCCGTTCCCTCCACTGCGGCATCCACACCAGCCGACACGAAAGCAAGCATTATCCGTACTAGGTCTTTCTCAAGGCGCTGCGCTCAGTCATACGGCCTTGCGAGGATCCCTGTTCCAGCGCGTACTCATCAAGATTGTCCGCACCCGATCGAGCGCAGTCGAAATCAACTGTCCTTCCAGTGATTGATCAGGTTGAGCTCCTCCATCATATCTACATGGGAAGATATTTGAGGCACATCAGAAAATGTTCTGAACAATGCGCTGTTTTCGCGACCTAAGGATATGAAGCTCTAGCCACCACCGCCCCACTGAAGACGTACAAACCGGAAAACAAACTGAAACGGGTTGCAAGCCGCCGACAAATACTAAGCGCTGACACTCCCAGTGTTCGACAGAATGGCATACAATGGTCAAGGAGGAAGACACCACGGGGTACAACAGCAATCGAGACTGCAGGGCTTCGATAGACAATATGATGGTTATGATCAGGCCCGCTACGACCAAGCCGGCCAAGGGTATGGCGGCTACCAGCAGGATGCCTACGACAGCAACCAGCAGTATTCCCAGAATTACGACGCAAATCGAGGCCAGCATGGCAACCAGCCTCAACATGATCAGGGTGTGAATGAGCACCAGTATGCGCAGGTCGAACAGGAGCAGCACGGACAACAGCCCCGACAATACCAATACGACAACCGCTACAGGACAAACAGGCGTGGTGTGCAGGAACAAGGCAATGCTGGGCGTCGGTCGACTGATGGAAGACCTCTCCCACAGGCCTCAGGCAGGCCCGGAACATCTGCTTCTAATCGAAGAATGAAGCGTAAGTCGCCGCTTAAATAGACTTGTGGTAGCGTAGATCATGCTAACAACAAACAGAGGAGAGAATATTGGATATTGCTCGTCGAGACTCATCAAAGGCTATAGCATGGGGTAAGTCACCATCTTTGTTGTTTGCACATGTTCAAACCACGCGCTTGAGTTTTGGAACCCCTGAATCCGATATGATCCCGGTCGCGAGACTGATTTTCGTACGCAGATAATCCTTTCGGAATGTTCCCCGGTACGAAGAAGGACATGGAGAAGAAAAGGAAGGAAGCAGATGAAGTAATATCGCACAACAGAGTCGACATTCCTGGTGAAAGGCCGCTGACATCTTCTTCGTCACGTACACCCACATTTGATCGGAACGGGGCGGTCAACACAGCCTTCGAAAGAAGCCTAGAAGAGCCACGTAGGCCTAACACTTCACACGGTCGCCAGCCTCAGTCACCTCCAGAGCAGAGCGCATACGTCAATCAGCCACTGGGTCCACTCGATGATATGCCTTTACGCAAAAGGTTCTTACCTCCCATCGAGGGCCAACATGACCATGTGGGGCAATATTTTCAACAACAACAACAACCGTCTACTATGTCCAATGGCAGGACAGGCCTGCCCGCACGACCTGGCCCTCAGAGACCTGCCGTCGGACCGCTTCCTGAGCATCAACACGCTTCGTTCCAAAATGGTCCTACTCCTGTTGACAACGGCCAAATGAACTCCCAAAGGCAGGACCACTACCCTGATGTTCACTCGCAGAGTCACGAGTATGCAGACCACGATGGCTCGCGGGAGCAATTATACGAATTGCCCGACAGTCAAACTCGACCAGCCTACGATGCTGGACTTAGTTCTGGTGCAACTCAGACAGGATCTCGCGTGGGACCGCTGTATCATCAAGAGCAGCGCTATGAACCCAGTAGCAGGAAGGAATCTGTGCCCAAAGAACATGGTGAACTGGCCTATCGAGGTGTTGAGCCAACCGCACCTTTGCCAAGTACGAACGAGCCAGCCATGCCAAATTTCGCCGCTATTGCCCCTGGTGTTACAGAGAACGTGGAGAAGGAGGTGACACTACAACAAGCACCACATGCTCCAGCATACCGCAAGCCAACGTATGGCGATTCTGCATCGAGATCACCGCCTGTAAGGACTGGCCTGGGGGCGCCACAGGTGCAGCAAGACCCTTCAGACACCAACGTGCAATCTCCAATAGGCGATTTTGATTTTGGACTGCCAGCTAGCAGTTCTGCTCCAGCTCTAACCGCCGAAAGCGACTCGGTCACGCAAACTCGTGCAGGTTATGACAGTCAGACCGCACGACGACGCCAACAAATGCCAGGCTCCGCACCGCATGGAAGAGCTAAACCTCCAGAACAACAATTTCCCCCGAGAAGTGTCAGTCGACCAGATGTGCGGGCTCAACAAGCCACGAATGGCTTCTCACATTCTTACAACCAGCCTCCACCAGGTCGACAGCAATCCCAACCCCGACAGCAGAGACCAATAGAGCCTGCATCTATAGATCCGAGCTACCATCAGCCACGTCGGGCTCCACGTCAAGATTATGGTTTCGACAATCGAGGGTACCCACAGCACACCAACCGTAACGCTCCTCGTCGAGGCCATAGCTACGAGGAGACTGCTTACCAGGACGATCCCTATCAGCAGCCACGAACACCAGCACGTACGCAGACGGAGCCTGTCAATCAATATGGCAATCAGCGTCATCAGGATCACTATAACCGTGGATATGACCAGCGTCATCAGCCCCAAATTGCTCACGAAAATAGCTCTAACCAGTTTCCCATGGATCCCTATCAACCACGACGAGGCCCTCAGCAACACATTAACCGAGAATTTGACCAGTATGGGAATGCAACGCCTTCGCGTCCCCGTACGGCAAACTCAGCACATGCTCCAGTCCGACCATACCCGGAACAGAATATGCCTCTTTCACCTCCGCCGAATTCGGCATTTCCCCCAGCAGATCGCAACCATCCAATGCCCGTACGCCCAGGCTTGATGACACCAGCGCCGGCCACAGTACCTATGCCTGCCCCTGAAATGATGCCAGCGCCACGGACGTCTCCCCCTCGTGATGCGCAGCGTATGCAAAGGCCGTCTGGCCCTCCTCAGCCAGCTAGTCCACCTCGAAAGAACCCCGTGACTATACAAGAGCTCAATGATCTCCGTATCGCATTCAGGGACCAACCGAACGATGACAAGCTTGGCCTAAAATTCGCAAAGCGACTAGTTGAGGCAGCTACGGTCCTGGCTAATGAAGGTGGTAAAGCAGATGCCAAGACGACTACCAGCGACCGAGAGCGATACATCAATGATGCCTACAAGATTGTCAAGAAACTCGTTGCAAGCGGGTCTCCAGAAGCTACATTCTATCTGGCTGATAGTTACGGCCAGGGGGCGCTAGGACTCGAAGTCAACCCAAAAGAAGCATTTCAGCTCTACACTTCTGCAGCAAAGATGGGACATGCGCAATCCGCATATCGTGTTGCAGTTTGCTGCGAAATTGGCCAAGAGGGTGGTGGCGGCACACGTCGTGATCACGTCAAATCTGTACAGTTCTACAAACGAGCAGCGACGCTGGGTGATGGTCCGGCTATGTTTAAGATGGGCATGATAATGCTGAAAGGCTTGCTCGGTCAACAACCGAACCGCCGAGAAGGAGTGTCGTGGCTCAAGCGTGCAGCCGAAAGGGCAGATGAAGACAATCCACACGCGCTCCACGAGCTGGCAATGCTCTACGAAAATGCACAGTCGACCGACGTCGTTATTCGCGACGAGCCCTATGCTTTGCAACTTCTCACTCAGGCTGCAAACCTTGGCTATAAATACTCGCAGCACCGCCTAGGTTCGGCGTATGAATATGGGACTTTAGGAGTTCAGATCGACCCACGACAGAGTATTGCTTGGTATAGTCGTGCTGCGCAGCAAGGCGAACACCAGAGCGAGTTTGCACTGTCGGGATGGTATCTTACTGGGAGCGAGCCCTTGCTCGCGCAAAGTGATACTGAGGCGTATCTCTGGGCACGTAAGGCAGCGGCTAGTGGACTCGCTAAAGCCGAGTACGCAATGGGTTACTACACGGAGGTTGGTACAGGCTGTCAGCCAAACCTTGAGGAGGCGAAGAAGTGGTATTTTAGAGCTGCTGGTGAGTAGAACCCCGCGTAGTCCCTTCTACATGATGAAGAGGCATACTGACATCTCCACAGCACAAATGGATAGTCGAGCAAAAGAGCGACTTGAGGAGATCAAACGGGGTGGTGCCAGAAAGGAGAAGACAAGAGTTAGTCGTAGTCACGTGGGACGACAAAACGAAGGGGAATGTACTGTCATGTGAGAAGAGGAATGTTTGTTGACGTTAGCGATGTGCTCGCACGTTGGTACGATCGTGATTGGGAACGACTGACGAGCGATGACAGTGGACGACGAATGAAATAAAGGAAGCCAAATATAGACCCGAAAGGATTTTCATCGCCTTCTCCTCCCTGTAGCAAGCCTGCAGCTCATGTCGAACATCTTGAGGTCCGTCCCAGACAGAGCCAGAGGCACCCTTGAAGTACTGGCATTGAAGTAAAAGCTATTTAATGACATGTATTCTCCACCGACTGTATCAACAGGCGATAATGAGTACCATTGTACTTGACAGGCTTGTGAGTGTACTTCCTGCCGAGTCACCGGAAAGCGCCGCCACCGTTCTCCAGGCTGCTATCGAGAAAAGCGCGAAAAAGGTTCGACCATCTCCAGAAGGAGCCCCGCACCTCCACCGTTATCCCTGCCAAGTCCGTGCTTACGGGTGCTTCTTGACGTACTTGCCTTACCGGTTTGCAAACCTTTGTGGAACGTCTTCGCTTCTCGAGGACGCCTCGTTCTTCTTTGGCAGGGATTTTTGCCTACCGTGAGCACCCGGAAGGCGCAGCAAATGCGCGATCATTCCGAACGTGGCCTCATTGCGTCGACTTGCGCCCCTTTCTCAGCGACAGACTGCACAGAGTACATGTGCCGGAGGGTATCGCCAGGGTTCTTGCTTCATGTACATGCTGCTGAAGAATGCATGACTAGAAACAAACGATGCGAGCCGTGGCTGAGCGATAAGGGTTCCCAAATCGTCGAGAATGTCAGTTAGCCTGACACCACTGCCACCAAATCGTGGTCATACGTAAGGCAAGAGCTTCTTGGCTTGCATGCTTTACAGGCAGTGCCTGATACCGTGGCCGAGACATGACCTCGATGACATCGTTGGCTGCTTCAGCTATGGGCCGTTCTTGCCTACTACGGAGATACCGCTCGTGACTTCCATCCTGCCTACCGCCGTTCAGCATTTGACGGCCAACTTCTCAAATCACTTTTGCTCGTAGTCTTTCAGTCCTCTGACGCCGTCATCATCGGACTCAGTCTGACTTCCAGACCAATCTTGCTTCCTACTCATGCTATGACCACCAATGCTTGTAAGGCAGGCTCAACCTCTCTCGAACAGCTTCCCAGGAAACTACAGCGGCAACAACACCTGGCTTGGAGATCAATTCAACGCAAGCAACATCATCGTTCACTTCTGGAGTGACCGAACTCATAGTCGCTTATTTATCCCATTCTCAACCAGCATGACCACCCCTGGCGTGGACGTCGTTGAGACTCTTGATCTCAAGGACGCACAAGGTAATGACATGATTGGCAACGTCCAAGAAGCAATCATAAACGCGCGTAACCAACTCAGCCGGCTGCTTAATCCACAACCGCTCCTGTACCAGCTCGAAATAGCACACCAAGGGTTTCGCAATTGGAATACCACGCTGAGTGCCTTCGGGGGTAGCGAAGAGCAAAGAAGCCAGATGATTTCGAGACGAGCAGCCGTAATGGAAGCGCTTAAAGAAGTCTTCACAATGGCCGAGAGAGTCGGCAACACCACCGCCCGCCTCGCGCCACGAGAGGTCAGTGACCTCATCGAATCAGTTGGCATTCTAATCAACGTTTTTCCCGAAGCCCGCCAACAACACCTGAACAACATTAACCTTGACGAGGCCGAACCACAGCCATACTACTTAAACCCCGGACCCACGATGTCAGAATCACCACAGTCTCCACCAGCTGCGAGCCGAGCCGGAACCCGAAGAACCACGACTACGAGCTCGGATCCGCACTACCTACACAAGATTGAAAAAGTGACGTCCGACGACTATTCACGAATGATCGCAGGCGACTGGGTTAGGGACCCAGTGGTCTACGCACAAGCAACACAGGGCAAGGGCAGCTGGTACGTGGGTATCAACGCTCGGGGGCACTCATGTTTGATCGCCGGTAACGTGTATGGCGGACCGAGCCCTTACCCTGATGAGCAGCCAAATGTCGAGGCACACGAGATGCCACCTGCAGCTAACCCGCCTAGACGGGGCACCAACCGAACAAAGCGCAAGGAGAGCATGAAATAACCAACAGAAAACAAGAGCATCTCATATATACAGAACGAGTACACACGGAGCGAATACACACGAAGCGAATACACACGGAGCGAATACACACGGAGCGAATACACACGGAGCGAATACACACGGAGCGAATACACACGGAGCGAATACACACGGAACGGTCTGCTGGGTTTGGTTATAGCAGAGGCGCTGGCGGAGGATACCCCACATAGTTTTGACAGACCACGACCACTAATGATAATCATACATTAACCCACTCTATGGTCTGACATGGTGGTTTCGTGCCTTGTTCGTGCCTTGACATGTTGTTCCGTATCTCGCATCATACACGAAGATCACTGTGTAACTAAAGCGCTTTTGACAGCCTTCCTCCCGTAGCACAACATGTCTCCCTTCATATTACTCGGTACAAACTTTATCCGTCTCTACCACTTTTCTTGCTAACTCGACAGCGTAGCTCACCACATTAGCATTACCTTCCACCAATCGACACTCAAACCACTCCATGAAAGTGAAAACACATCCCACACTTCATTCCTCCACCACTTCCGCATCCTCCGCAGTCGCAAGTCTAGGCACAACACCCATATCAATATTTCCAAAACCCTCCTCTTGTCGAATGGTGATCAGTCCCTTCGTAGCCAAGGACAGAACATGCAGCAGCCCCTGGGCAGCCACAACCTCACTGTTATTCTTGGGAGGCAATAGCTCTTCAAAACTCACTGTGACAATTTCCTGGTTGTCATCGTCATCATCCAGATCGGCCTGCTTGCCCTCGATCGTAGTCTTTAAAAAGTCGAGAAAGTTGAAAGCCTCCTGCTCAAGCGTTGCGGCCAGCCATTGCGAATCAGCAGCCTGCTGGGTACTCACTGCCGCACCAGGGCCATAGAGCTCGAAGTCATCTGCGTTTGGGAGGTCACCTGCTAACTCACGGTCGAGAGCAGTATCACTAATGTCTAGGTCCAGGCCGAAGTTGTCATCTGCGCTTCCCATCCCGGTGTCATCGTGGGCTCGTCGACTTCCGCTCACTATGGATGAGTGACGGAGCAGCCGTCTTCGTTGGTCAAGCGGGCTCTCGGCGATTAACCGTGAGACGCGCTTCGAGCCCATGCTCGAGGGCAGGAGATCGAAGCCGGCACGACCACCTGCACTTGAAGTTGCTCCCACTATACTCATTGCTGGTCGAACTGTACCGTGCCTTGAGCCTTGCTTTGAGGATGCGTAGGCATTCCAGGGGAAGCTATCTTGGTGTTCTGACATAGGTGGCTGCTCATGCCTACCAACCTCCGGCTCGAACTCGTCTTCACCCAGCGTCAAGCCTTGGTCGTCATCTGCCATGACGTGCAGTCCATCGCCATCGACATCGACGCCTTCTTGTCCATGCGGACTTGATCTGACTCTTCTTGACGCTGCTTCGTCATCTTCATCATTGCCAGTTGCAGATCGAGGGCGCTTTCTGCTCGGCGATTGTGCCTGAGGACCAATCAATGCATCAATTAGGGCTTGGCCGCTGAAGACTGCTAGAGGATGCTCTTGGCTGTCGCCTCTGAATTCCGAGTCAACGCCACCAATGCCTTGGTCCAACACCCAGTAGGCGGCATTGCGTTTTGCTTGTGCTATCGATATCTTGCTTGCATTTTCGATATGCGCTTCTTGCATGAAGTCAAGGTAGTTGTCATTCCACTCGTTCAGGACACGGTTCTGTAGCTCCGCTGGGTTGTCTACCGGGATGGTCTTCGTCTTCGCTGTACGCTGTTGTGCTGCTCCTGATACTGCATTCATTTCTTCTCGACTGTCTTCAGCATCTCCATCTCCTTCGATTGATCTTTGTGCATGTTGAGCACGCGGCGAAGAGCGTGCTGTTGGCGTTTGTGGTGGCGGACCATGATAAAATTGAGGTTCGTCATCACCACCAAAGTAAATTTGGTGGTCGTCGTCAACAGCTTGAAAGGGAGTCTGCATGTCATTAGCAGCGTACTTTTGCATTGCACGACAGACTCACTACGTCGTCTCTTGCTTCAGTATGATCCGCATCCACGTTGAGCTCGAAGGTGTCCTGGTCCCCCACCCCCAGACCGTGGCTAGCACTATGCTCAACTGCTAGCGGCTGAGCCTGTTCGTCTCGGAAAATCACGTTACCTTCTTCGTCAAAATCAAATGCTGCTTCTTCTACAACAGATGGCTGCTGTGCGAAAGCTAGCTCACTTGCCGGCTTACTTAGAAGCTGTTCGCCTACTGCACCGCTCGCTAACTCGATATCATCAAAATCAAAACCCTCTCCTGCATCATGCGACGAAGAGGCCTCAAGGGGAGGTCTGAGTTCGAGCATCTGCTCATCCTCGATGAAGCTCGTTTGGGTTGAGGCGAGTGTGCGTGGTGAGAGTAGACTCGAAGGCTCGCTAGCGGAGAAGCTCGTATCGAAGCTGGAGAGGTCGAAACCCAGGTCGAGATCGATGTTGAATCCAGGGTCAGCCTGGAGATTTAGCTGCTCTGGCCTATGCATGTCAGTTGTGTTGACCGTTCCTACATTGACCCTCACTCACCTCGTTGCAGCGACCTCGGGATCCGTCTCCAGCTCCTTCAATAGTCTCGAGATACCTCGCATCTTGTCTCTCAAGCTCTGCATGTCAGTAAGCACATAAGCGCACTGTTGAGAAAAGACCCTTGAAACTCCAAAGCTATCCACGGATCAGTCGCTAAGCATGGCTTTCGAGGGCAGATACTTACAGCAGATTGCCCTGCAGCCGAAGCGCCATCGGTGCTGAAGGATCGGTGATGGTGCCGCAGGCTTCTGGTACGTTCACCTCCATGATCGCTTTCCTGGTGACCTTCTTGAGCGAGGACTTGGACCCCAGTGTGGCCACGAGCCTGGAACTTTATTAGTGGCATCGAGTGTACGTTCGATGTACTCACCATATCGTCGCAACACCATGCTTGTGGTCAGTCAAGACTGTACTGTCAGCTAGTTTGACGGGAGTGAAGGTTGACGAACTCACTTTCGGGACTGTAGAACATAACGGAAGAGATTCGAGGGATCAGTCCTGCTGAAACCTAAGCGAATGAGTTGAGCAGGTACCTGGTACTTCCTCCGCGAATTATGAGATGGTGCGGCAAGGACGACTGGTCAGCGTAGCGGAACGAGGAAGGCACACGTGGAAGAAAAGTTTGGAAGCGCTCGATGGACGCGTCGAGCGAAAAGATTTCTGAACTGCTTCTGAATTCAAATGTCAAACCTCACCGCGCCCACAATGTTGCTGCAGGTTCTGCCGTACGCCGAGCATGAATCAGACGCGCTCAACCTATATATACCAATCCTGAGAAAACACCATCTATCATCTAGCGATGCTTAGTCTAGAGGAATGCCCTCGAATTCATTGTAGCCCAGAGCAAGGTTCATGTTTTCTAGGATGATGTTAGCTTGAGGTCATGAAGCAAGTATAAGCAGGACTTACGCAAACATTGAGTGGCTGCACCCTTCAGCAAGTTGTCGATCGTGGCGCAGACGACGACCCTCTTACCACCCGAGTGGACAGCAAAGCCTCCAACTTCGACACCATGCTTGCCGCTGATGTTCTTCACTACAGGCGCTTCACCAATGACCTTTAGTAATCTTTCGCCCGCATATCGTTCTTGATAGATATTTCTGATGTCTCGGGAGGACATCTCTTCCCTTAGCGGTATATTAATGGTGTGGTGTATGCCTTGAAACCATACCGCCACGTGAGGAATGAAACCAACTGGTGTGCCAAGCTGTTTCGAGATCTCCTTCTCATGAATGTGATCTGTCATGCTGTAGGCTAGGATGTTGTCGGTAAGGTTATTGACATCATTCTTTGGGCTTGGCTTTGTACCCGCTCCAGAGTATCCGGAGACGCCAAATACAGTGGGTTGCCCACCGAGATAAGGGACGATGGGTGCTATGCCTATTTGTGCTGCTGTAGCATAGCAGCCCGGATTAGAGATTCTGGTCGCCTTGGCGATGGCAGAGCGGTCGACTAGTTCTGGAAGTCCGTACGTCCATTTGTCGTCGAACCGGTAGTCAGCGCTGAGATCAATGACTACGCTGTTGCCACCAACTTGATCAATGGCATCCACGAAAGGCCTGCAGACACCGTTTGGCAGAGCCATGACCCAGCAGTCGATCTTGCCGTCCTCTTCCATCTGCCGCACATCTTCCACACTCAAGTTTTCGTAAATTATGTCCCGCTTCTTGTAGCCTTGCAACTTCTGGCCAGCCAATTCACGGGACGAGACGTGACGCAGGTCCATGTTGGGGTGCCTGCTCAGTAGGTCAATCAAGGCCTTGCCAGTGTAGCCACGGGCGCCGATCAGAGCCACTCTAGAGGGGCCGTCGTTCGATTTGTTCTTGCTACCAAGCGGTGGGTTCGGATTGGTACTCGTTGCATACGTTCTGATCTTGAGAGCTGGCTGAGCTGAACCAAAAGTCTTTCGAGCAGCACGAAGGGGGTTGGCTGAAGTCGAATATGCACGAGCTTGTTGAAGGCCGGCTGATTTAGTCACAGAACTCATAGCACTTGCGGCAGCTCGAGCAGCTTTTTGCAGCTTCGACTCAAGGTTGGTGTCACCGAACATGGATCTACCATGCTCTGAGAACTGCATCATGACCTCTTGCACTTCCTCACCAGTACGCAGACCGTACCAGAAGAGGACTTCGCCGTCCTTAGACAGGCTGCCGTCAGCCTTATCAAAGAACCAAGTCAAGTTCTCGTCGTCCTCCTTGACTGTCCACATCAGCTGCGGGTAGTCCTTCTTGATTGCAGCGAAGATGTTGTCGGCGACGTTGGTCAACCACCCAGCTTTTGAAATAGTCAGGGTGGACAGATGAGCCATAGACGAGCCATTTCCAGGTGGAAGGACGATACTAAAGGCTTCCATAGGCTCGTCGAAGTAGGCCTTGAACTTTTGATTCTGCAGCTCCTTGACATAGCGGTCGACGACAGCTTTAGCATCGAGACCCTCACGTTCGCGAACAAGCACGTCCTTGAGCTTCTGAAGGTCGGTGAAATCGGAGATTTTGGATGCAGTGTGGACCTTGTTGCCTCTTCGGATTAGGGTACCTGCGCCAGAGTCTGTGAACAGCTCTTTCTGCAAATCTGCCGGGTGGATGATTGCTACGCTCGAGGTCTTGGGCAGATCCATCAGAAGGTCTTTCATCTCCCTGATCTTGAGTCGGGTGCCATGTCGCACCCACCATTGTGTCATCAGGTGGTCATACTCTTCATCCAGATTGATGGCGGAAATCTTTTCTTTGGTATCGCCGTTGAAAAGTCCTCCCTTCTCTGACAGGTAGACGATCTTCAGTGGCTGTAGAGCTCTCGCCAGCTCGCCAGCTGCTACGTCTGCGTTAACGTTGAGCACCTGACCAGAAGTGGATTCTGCCATAGAAGTAAGAATGGGTAAACAGCCGGCTTGGATTGCAGCCTCGATGGGCCTCTTATCGACACTCGTGATCTTGCCAACCAAATCATATTTCTCCTTGTTCAAGTAGTCGGCTGTGAAGACACCAGAGGTGATTGGTCGTGCTCTAATTCCGAGTCTCTCCAGCTCTTCCACGAGGTTAAGATTCTCTTCCAAGAACAAGTTTCGTGCAATGCCCAGTGTCTTTGGGTCGGTGACTCGAATGCCCTCCTCGAACTGCGGCTCCACCCCGGAATCCTCCAAGATCTTGTTCAGCTGAGGACCGGCACCGTGGACGACGACGGGATATAGACCGACATGGTTGAGGAAGGCTAACGCAGAGGACAGTGTCTGGAGGTGCTCTGTAAGGATGGCTCCTCCAACCTTGATGACGGCGAATTGCTGCGAAGAGACAGAGCTGAAGTGGGATAGATACTGCTGAACCTCCCTCTTAGACCCAATGTTGCTCAGTAGCTGCACCACAGTAGACCGCGTAGAGGCCGGATCGGAGGAGGTGGCATAACTTCGTTGAGGCTGAGATAGCGAGGTCAGTCGAGAGCAAGCTGGTATAGTGGGACGGGCGGATCGTAATGCAGTGGCTGTTCTCGGTCGATTAATGGCCAGTGATCGCGAAGCTGCCCTCACTGCAACGGCACTGAACGTCGACATTGTGGCCGAGCTCATGCGGCAGCCGAGAGAAAGATGGTGTAGCTAGACGGAGTCACGAGAGCTCTTCCGATAGTCGGTCGGCGCACGTCGAAGAGCACGCTGAGCCTGCGAATGTGGGCGCTTGTCTGGAGCCAAAAAAGCGGAAGGCAAACGTGATATTCGTGAATGCGGCAGTCTGTGTAATATGGCTACGGCATGTCCTCTACAGCTTTATCAGATCCTCGTCCCCAAAATTCGCTGTCCAGTTATACGAGCTGCAATCACGAAAAATTTCACTTTTTTCTTGCAGCACCCGCAAAGTACTGCATGCGAGCGGGGAGTCACTGCTGGCTGCTCCAACCACGTCTGCTGCCGCTCGGCCTGCGCGGAACTTGGGCAGGGTCTGCGAAAGCCACTGATAAGCATTTCCCACTCCTCAGTTTTAGTCCTACAGCTTGATGGCTCCATGGTTTTGGTGCATGGCGTGAGTCTAAAACAGTCAACCTCGACGTATGATGACTCTCGTCGGCAGCCAGTGAGCCATGTCCCCGGCCCTATCGAGTGACCAAAACTAGATCGCCGAAGTTGCCCAGCGATCAGTGACCCCAAGAACAAGTTTGACAATTGCCTGACGGACGCGCAACAACAAATGCAATCTGGAAGAATTGATTGTATTACTATCACACAGCAGCTGCCAGAGCAGCCAAACGCTGAACGCCTGAAATCGTAGCACAAGCTTGGGAGGCAGCGCTCGCACGGGCCTCCGAGCAGCAGTGCATCCGGTGCTCGTCGGTGGGGATACATCGATAGAAGGGTAGTCGATTCTCAGGCAATGTACAGCTCGCTTATCTCAAAATCATAACAGGCAAAGTTCGTGACCGTTCGTTCCTCAGTTCTTCGTGGCAATCACTGGCGCGACGTTAGCTAGATTACCCGACGACTTGATCCGTAGAACTTACCAGCTGGGACAATGATGACTACAAGCAGGATAATGATGCCGACTATTATGCAGATACGCATCTTCATGTCCTTCCACCACATCTGTTTCCTCACTCGGTTGGCTCCTCTTCTGAATCCCTGTGCTGAGACAGCAAGGTTGTCGGTCTTGTCCTGCAACGAGTCGAGACGCTCTCCTCTTTGTGAGACTTTGTTGATGTTCTCTCGCATTACTCCGACCGTGTCATCGATTTGCTAGAACGAGGATTGTCAGCACGAACCGTCCAAAACAGTCACCAAGGCGTTTCTCGATATCATCCGTCGCGTCGCCGTCAAGCGTTTCCTGACGGGAGGCCATCACACTAATCGCAGGACTCAGAGCGCTAGGATTCTGAACGGGTTGACGCTATTCTCGAATGCTCAACTCGCCTCGCGACCTGCTGTGGACTTCTGAGGCACAGGCTACGCGGATGATATCGGATGCTTGTAGGAGTGATTTATAAGAGTGGAAAGCGCAGAGCAACATACTGCTTGGAGCGCCGCGGTTCTTGCATTGCCGCCCTGAGCATTGCCAGTCGACGGCATATACGGGTCGTATGGTTCTTGTCGTCCGTCGGCCATCTTGAGTGCGATGAAGTGGTTTGGGGACGTTCTGCGTGCTCAATTCGATTTATTGGCGTCGATAATGATAGGTTCGAATGTGTATGGTTGAGTTCGTGATGAAGTGGTTGAAAGCGCAAACTATCAGGAGGGAGGCAGGATGGTTTCAAGAGGTTGGAGTTGGCGCAGGTTCCTGTCAGCCTCGAAAATGATGTGGCTCGGCTGCTATTTCCAGCGGTCCGGGCTTCAAACAAAATGTTTCACTTGCTGGGCACAACAATTCGATTTTTGGATCTCCCAAAGCCAACGAATACCGAGTAGTATAGAACGTCAGTAGGTCCTAGCAATCGGAAAATGGCGGTTGCATCATAAAGGCAACAACAATGAAGGAGAACTGTGGCAATTTGGAGACTGCGCAATGGTATGGCGTAGTTGAGCAATTTACCCTGTGGCTGCGCATATGCTTACGAGAAGGGAAAGGAGCGACCCCATGCCATCGTGAAGAGCTGAAACCTCGCGTGCTTCTGAAACTCTTCTGTGATATCTTGCATTTTTACGCACGAACGTTGCAACAGCATTCAATCCCGACATGTTGCACATATTCGGCAAGGACGCTATCTATCTCACCGCTTGCTGGCACGAATTAGCTCCCTAAGGACGAGATGCACACGTTCATTACAGTTTGAAAACTGTGAACGGCTGCCTGTGCTGCAAATAGCCAACTCGCCAGTTAGGCAGACAACGTGTACCTTCGCTTGGCCACCATGGTTAAGCTCAAGCACCCAATGCCTGGATCTCTATGAGCAGAATCCGCAGTAACAGGCAAGACAGCAAGTAAAAGCTGACTAACCAAGATTATTACAAGTTGTGCTCGATCAAATGCCATGGCACGGTCCCCGAGAGCAACGTGGCCGGCACCACGTCGAAACTTACAGCCGAAAAGTGCTTGAGTACCGAACACGTTGCTCTCGCGGGGCATGCGTGGGTCACAACGAGATATTTGAACTTAAGACAGGAAGCAAGTCGTGTCGTTCAACGAGTCGTGCCTGAGGCGACTTGTTATATGAACGACACGAGTCATCTCTAACTTCACCTTTGGTACACTCCAAGTTGGATGTTCGTCGCCTCAATACTCAAATCCGGCATGTCGAAAACATCATCATTGTTCAGCCGTCATCTTGTTTCTTGTTATCATTTTGCATCCGGCTTGGTATGCTCGGCAAAAGGTGGGTCGTTGCTGCCATTCTTTGTGAGATACACCAGTCCGGAACGTCCCTGCTATGCACACTAACCGGATTCGGCTCTAGCCGCCTTCAAAATGCCAGACCATGGCGGAACCAGATATCAGGTTGGTGGTACCCAAAGACTCTTGTGAACTTGGCAGTCCGATACAAGATATCACAGCCTCCGCAATCAGTCCCGAGACAAGAAACTACGTACCTTGTTTGAAGTGATCGTCATTCACGAATACGAACGCTCGATGCCAAGTGACTCCTAACCGACCAACTCATACCAGGCATTACATATCGTTAACCACCCATTATCAGTGCTTACTGTTATCCTTCTTCACAGACTCAACAAGCTGATCCAGAACACGATACGATTCCTCTGCGGCAGACATTGGTGTGGAGTCCAATACAGGGTTCGAACGGTAGCCACAAGCTGACCTAGGATAAACCCAGCAGTGTTGACAGACGCTCATTTAACAGCCTAAACAATTCATTCGTTATGAGGTGGCGGATATGTTCGTTAGGCGCTTTTGCCTTATCGACACAATATGCCTTTGCAGCCATCACCATAGACGTTACGAACCAGGAATCTATAAAGCAAGCGGCGTCGCAAGCAGCCGCAGGAATGGTCCGCTATTACACGGGTCACCAGTTAGGAGACGTACCAGGTAATCTACCTGAACCGTACTACTGGTGGGAGGCAGGCGCAATGTTCGGCGCATTAATAGACTATTGGTACTTCACTGGGGACGACCAGTACAACGACATTACCATGCAGGCCATGGTACATCAGCTTGGCCCAGAAAACGTCTTTCAGCCTCCGAATCAAACGAAAACGTTGGGCAACGATGATCAGGCTTTTTGGACAATGGCAGCGCTCTCAGCAGCAGAAAACAAATTTCCGAATCCTCCATCTGATACGCAAGCATCATGGCTCGGTGTTGCGCAAGGTGTCTTCAACTTGCAAGCGGCCAGATGGAATACCGAGACCTGTGGTGGAGGCCTGAAGTGGCAGATATTCGCTTTCAACAATGGATACAATTACAAAAATAGCATCTCCAATGGCTGCTTCTCAACATAGGGTCCAGGTTAGCTGTTTATACGGGAAATACTACCTATTCAGAATGGGCAGAGAAGGTCTGGGACTGGTCGTCCCAGATATTGTTCGACTCGAACTATAATTTTTACGATGGCAGTGACGATAAAATCAACTGCACGGAGCTCGACCATATTCAATGGACATACAACGCCGGCACGTTTCTGGTGGGAGCAGCAAATATGTATAATTTCACGGACGGTTCGGAAATCTGGCGAGAAAGACTCATGGGGATCATCGGCAACCTAAACATCTTTTTGAAAGAGAATGTCATGTTTGAAGCGGCCTGCGAAGATGTTGGTACCTGCAACGTTGATCAGCGGTCCTTCAAAGCATATTTCGCACGATGGATGGCAGCAACTATTGTTCGAGCACCTTTTACACGAGAATATCTTAAGCCGATCCTCGAGGCATCAGCACAGGCTGCTGTAGCAACATGCACTGGTGGCGACGGTGGTAATCAGTGTGGGCTGAAGTGGCCGCAACGCACGTTCGATGGTAGCACAGGTGTAGGAGAACAGATGGCGGTACTGGAGGTAGTGCAGTCGAATCTGGTCGATTACGTTGCGGGGCCAGCTACAGCAGAAACTGGCATCAGCGAAGGGGACCCGACAGCTGGCACACATAGCCCCGTAGGCCCTGATGATTTGCACAGGCATCCCGTGAGCACCATGGACAGAGCCGGGGCCGCCATCATGACGGTGATGATCTGCATCATGGTCATTGGAACACTGTTATGGTTGCTGATTGAGGACTGAGACCTGTCCATCACCTCTCTACGGTTGATTATAAATAGAGCGAAGCGAGGCGTTCTCCGGATCAAGGCATCAGCATGGTAGGTCCTCCGACTGCACAGAATGGGCATGTCGGGATTGGAGTTCAGTGATAGTGGATTGATACAGACAATCAAGGATTTGAGCAGTATATAGATGACATCTTATACATGTATTCTGTGTTCTTGCACCGCCCTTGCTGCCCCTACCCACAATTCCCTCATCTGGACCACTACCCCGTACTATACATGTTGGGGAGGAGTTTGCATCTACCAACCCGACTTCAGACGCAGCAGACTTCGCTTCAGTTCCGTGACAGCACTTGTAGCTGTACGTGTATGTTTCATAACGGTCAACGGCCAACGGCCAACGTCCAACAACGCTGATCTTTGAGGTCCAACCAATAGCTTGCCCCGGCTCAAGTCGCGGTCGAGCACAGCTGCGTTGGGGTCATTTGCCAGGGATGTGGCTGCCAACGGCCCCTGCTCAGAGCGGCATATCCTGTCTCAACCAAGAGCTCGACCGCGTAGGATCTGATCAAACAGTCTGGCCATCAACACTGCATGAGGACTTCTGTTCGAGTTGCTGCGCGCTCGACTCATAGCCGACCCAGCACGCCATAACGCTCGCAAGCATCAGCTGCCATCTCTTTCCATTCTCTCTGATCTGATCAACATCATCAATTCTATAACCTCATACATCCCAATTCACCGGATCTACCTCGCCTTCGCCGCCTGCAGCTCAGCCTTCATCTCAGCAGCCCGTTCCTCCCTAACCTTCCTCTCCGCACTCTCCCGACTCATAATCTCTTCCCTCACCTTCCGCCTCGCATCCTCCTCCGCCGCCCAAATCGGCTTGTCGCTCTTCGAGTACTCGATCATCTTCCCCGCGAAGTCCTTGTAGTGCCTCTCCCGCTCGGGGCGCATCTCGAGGTTGCGCTTCTGCAGGTCAGGGCTGAAGCGCTTGAAGAGTTCGCCTTCGCTGGGCGTCACGTAGTACATTATTAGGGGGCCACCGATGCTGCAGCCGAGGAAGACTGCGGCCATTTTGCCGTACATTGCGCGACGAGACATGGTGAGGCTTGAGAGTCAAGGTGGTGGTTGTGATGAGACTAGATGAGCTGCAGATGGAATTGGCGGGAAGTGGTCGACTGAGGAGCCCGTTCGTGATGGGTTTTGAGGGAGCTGCGAACGTGGATAGCTGCACTGAGGACTTTAGCTTTCGACAGAGATTCGCAGGGACAGAGACTGGGTTGCTGGCGTCGGTTGTCGAGTGCTGCAAGTCTGGCTGTCGATGATTCGTTCATTCGCATCATCTAAGTTAGGCTCTCAGGCACGATCTTCTCCGCAGCTTCTATCTTATCGCACCTGATTGGACATCCTCTAAGCGGCTGATCTAGACTGTCAGCGGTATAGACTACTACCTAAGTAGGCCTAGCCGCCGTATTAACGACATTACTTAATCGGCCTCCATTATGAATGTAATCTAGACATTACAGATAAAATGTATTATAATCAATAGTACTCGTAGGTCTACTTAAACTATCCCGTTCTCCATCTCGGCCTGATCATCGTGATTTGGAAGACGTCGGAGCATGTGACTGAGTCTCTGACAATCAACTGACGTACATAATCGGACGTACCAGTTCTATCGCTAACATTTCTATCTCCTAGTATCAATCTGGAGTTCCTTCCAGTCTGTCTTGCCAACATGATGCCCGTCGAGGAAGCAATACCTCTTGACTCTGCCCCACCAGCAAAATCGTGTACTCATTTCAATTAGTATCCAGTGCCTGGGCCACGTTGCACATCAATCTGATCCGCATCTCCATAGGGCGTCACACCTTCGTACAACCCCTGCAGTGACTCCCACTGTCGTTCATTCCATATTCCCTGGATCCTCTCCGCACTTGCCAGGAAATCGCGCCTAAGGTTTGCATAGTTGTCGAACGTAAGTCTCCTGTCTCGCTTCACAAACTTTCCATCGACCATGACATCCCGGATATCGCCAACGTTCGAGTGCAGAATAATCGCTGCAATTGGGTCATCCCAGCCAAGCATGTTAGGGGCGTCGGTATCGAAGACGATCAGATCTGCTTTGGCCCCCTCCTTGATCATGCCGATGTCAGGGCGACGTAAGGCCAAGGCCCCGTTGCGGGTGATTAGCAAGAAAGCCTGCTCCACTGACATTGGGTTGTTGCGAGGGATGACTAGATCATCGAGAGCCTGTCTGTACTCGATCCCTCTCAGGGTCTGAAGCCAGAGACGAGCTTGCCCGATCATATCGGTGGAGAACGTGAAGTGAGTGTCAACTCCCAACGATGCTTGATCCTGAATCTGCCAGGTGTGCGGGTGCATGTGGCCGTAGTGTAATTCTGACTCGGCTGTCGTTGAGATATACTGATTCGTCTGCCGTAAGAGCTCGACGCCAATGGCATCGATGAAGCTAGCGTGGGAGAGTATGACAGGAGTTGATGTGTTGAGGATGCCGAATTCATGAAGTTGCTGCGGGCTGTTAGAGTCTAGTCATGTTAGTGCATGGTTCGTTTCAGTGCCCTAGGAACGCACTTACTAGACCATGGCCCACCCAGGAAATGGGATGTAACGAGGGATAGATTGTACGATCTTTGCGGAGGTCAGTAACTTCGCCAGGAAGGAGGAACGAAGTGGGCAATTACCGGACAATGTTCCAAAACGAATCAACTTCGGTCTGGGAAGCCATATAGAACCTGTCGTATGCAAGACCAAGCGTGACGGTGCCATTATCTAGTCGCGGATCGTCCACAAGAGAGAGCAACTTGTACCTCTGGTCCTCGATCGAGTAACCATTGCCGAGTTCATGAATAGCTGGGGCGAAAAAGCTGCGAATACCACTTTCGAGCGTAGCGTCCAAAGCGGCGTCCATTGTCTCATTGGAAAAATCGCCATGGGCGTGATCGACAACTGTTGTCGTACCGGCATATAACAGTTCTAAGCAACCCGCTAATTGGCCCACGCGAATTTCATCCGGGTTGAAGTGCTGGGCTGCAGGTCCATACTCGCCGTATCGCTGGAAGTACTGCGCGAGAGTGGTGTTCGAGGCTATTGTCTTGTATGCTGTCTGCCAAAGATGGTGATGTGTGTCAATGAAGCCAGGACTAATGATCCTTCCAGTAGCATCAATGACTTCCGTACCTGGGGGTAGTTCATCAGTGCTGTTGTTCTCGAATAGGCCTGCTATCCGATCGTTAACCACGAGGAGGGACGAGTTCCTCAACACATTTGGTCTCGACGACCCTTCATCGAAAGCGATGATTGTAGCCCCATGGAAAAATGTAGAGTTTTGTGCGAGTACACCTCTGGCAAGGGCCAACGCCAGCAAGGCAGGGGAAGAAAGTCCGAACAATCGCATGATGTTGTTTGAGTGAAGTGCAGCTCAAGCTGGCCGATGAATGTGGTGCATCTTTTGAGGAGAAGTGTGCCTTTGCACGCTCTGGAGCGGACCATGTTCGCCTAGCCAGACGCGGACAATACGTCCTTGACGTTATGGTAACTGTTATTCCGACATCGTCATTGCATCATTGATGTATGTAGAGATATCCCACGGTGACTATGCCCAAAAACGCAAGGTAACTGCTTCAACTGCCGGACCGGTATTGGAAAAGCGGTCATCTTGGGTTATCGGGGCGGGGGATGAGCTCCGGCATTTGTGGCCTATCGAGCACGCCAGCTTGCTCTAGGCGGAAGCTTGGCGCTGCCAGCTCATAGCAAGCATAGGTGCAGCTTGCGCCACATCAAATCTACCTCTTCGAGTTGACGTTCTCAGTAGCAATGCTCATCCATGACACGTAGGTGGTAGTCGGCAGGGCTACGACTAGATGATACACACATGCAACAGAAGGTGAAGCAGCTCCTCCCAACATAGCGGAGCTTTGGGAGCCAAAATATGACGCTTTTGGTAAGGTTTCACTCTTGGCTTCGTCACGAGTCATTGTTGGAGCTCCTCCCGTCTAAGTATACATCGTTGTACCTAGTAAGGTTGTAGAAAAGTCCAAGACCCTTTTAGCGCTTGTATATCATGGCTAGAAGTCCTGGCACGCAACAGCATCACATATTACCGACGGCGATGCTACGAAAGCGTACAGGTGAGTGAGGACATACAGCACGTCGATATTTGGCATAGAGGTACAAGAACAAGCAGTGGCAATCGCCGTGGGAATGGCAGCCCCAATGAAAGATTTTTAGGAAGGCCTTATGAGGAGAAAGAACGATCGAGAGGACGACCTGTACCAAACCCACCGAAGCGACGACTCCAACCATTTCAGCAATCAGCAACGTTGAATATCAGCTACGGATGCGGCTGCATCTACAAGAATGGCATCAGCACAGCTGTTGCACGCATGGTTCACTGACACACCGCCGATAACAATCAGCAGAGTCATACAGCTATGAGGCCCCAAGCTTTCCGAGTCTGCCCCTGTCACTGCCTTCCTTGCTGTCGAACTCAATCACCTGCCAGATGCCACGATGGTACATCGCGGGTTGAATACAAGAAACGTCGAAGAGCCATTTTGGATCAGGGCATACGGATAACACTCGAACCCTCAACGGACGCCTCAGCGTATATACGAGGTCCATCACGGTCTCGAAGTGCGTCGGTCAAGCATGAAGGTATGTTGAGATCTGTGCTGACTACCCCGTAGTGCGGAGAAGACGCAACGACCTACCTGTGCTTCACAACTCTGTCACCACGAGGCGATGTTTGCGGATCAATCGCAATGACGACTGAGACCTATCGGCGCTTTCTCGTTCTGAGAACTTGAATTGGTGCATTCGCTGCTCTCTTGGGGCACCTTCTGGACAACCGTAGTGATGACTAATGAGCCCAAGCGTCATTATAGTCAATCGAGGAAGGTGTGCCGGAACGTTCCGCTCGTGTGTCCTAAATCATTGATGCCTCCTGAAATACGCGTCGCCTTTCGCTGGACCTTTCTAAGGAATGTGTAGGCTCGTGCACCGTAAGGTCCTCCATTATCATTGCCATAAGCTGCTGTCGGTCCACGATGGGTTCCTATCACTTCTGTTGCCAACAGTGTATTTCCGGCGACATGGGAACGTTTTCCGACCAAGCCGACGAGCAGGACTCACAACAATAGTAGAATCCTAGCAAGCCTAAAAGTCTAATTATCATGATGTACGGTCTCTCTGTACCGGGAGATTGACGTCAATAATAAGTATTGGATAAGGTAAGCTTTACATTGTTACTTCAGCTTAGTGCTCGATGCCCGTACAATTCCCTCTTTTATGGTGTCAGTCGTCACTAACACTCCAACAACGAAAGGCACAACGTTCAGATGGAAGTCAACCGTTTCCGCACTCGAGTGGAACCTGAAGGTGACCACGATTTTGTTGTGCCTTACCGCATCATCGACGATCAGCTCTTCGATGACACAGACACAAAGCAGCACAAATCTCATCGCAATAAGTACCTTAGCAAGCGCTCTATACGGCATTACCGCCACGCCACGACGAAATGGGGCATTGCACTGGAAGGCTTCAAGCCCATGTGGTTCGCAATCTGTATCTCAACCAGCGGGCTTGGCTTGATCTTGAACGGTCCTTTTCCTTATCGAGCCCACTGGCAAGTCACGATCGCGACAATCACGTACATTGTTGAACTCATTACATTCTTCGTCTTCCTGGCGATTCTCATAGCACGATGGGTTGTCTTTCCACACGTGGCTGTGCGGCGTGCCATGAGTAATCCAGATGAGCTTGGCGCCTATGCTATCCCTCCAATCGCCTTGATGACGCTTGCCAGTCTGACCATTATGCAAGTCAGTGCAGGCCCCTGGGGCGGAGAAGCATTCATGCTTGTGGGCTACGTGCTTTGGTGGATTGGTATGATTTGGGTTTTCGTTACAGCAGTTGTGGTGATATGTACGCTCATATATACCGGAGCTCAATCAGACAGAACCATGACTCCTGTGCTCTTCATGGCGCCAGTTGGCTTGGCCACGGCTGGAGCAGAGGCAGGATTCATTACCATTTATGGCAATGGTCAAGGGGGCATGGATTCCCGACTGGCAGTACCGATGATCATTGTCGGGTACTTCGCGGTAGGAGTGGCATTCTTCATGGCTATTCTGCTATACACGGTTTACTTCCACAGGCTTCTGACCGCTGGTTGGTCGAGCCCTGCGACGAGAGCAGGCTTGTTCATTCTGGTATGCACTTCAAGGGTTTCACGAGGCTCTGCTAACACATACCCCAGATTGGTCCTTGCGGTCAGTTATCGACAGCACTGCAGCTTTTGGGAGAATCAGCCAACCAGTATATGAGATTCGCTCAATACAAACCAACAGCCGTTCAACCACCCAACATCGGCACATTTTGGACGGCTGAGACAGGTCGGGGGGTCGATGGAGCAGGGATCTTGCTAGCCCTCCTCTTTCTTGGTTTTGATTATCTCTGGTTCTGTATTGCGATTGTTGGGGTGGCCGACGTCCTCATCCGCCGCCAAGCGACTTACTCTTTGACCTGGTGGAGCATAGTCTTCCCAACTGTGACACTGACAACGGCGTGGCTTGAGCTGAGCTATGCGATGGATTCTCCTACCTTCAGAGCTTTGACGTGCGCAATGACAGTCTTTCTCACCATCGTGTATTTTGTTAACCTAGGTTTCACGCTGAGGGGTGTCTTCAATGGAAGCTTGATATTTGGGCAGAGCCAAGTACAGATAGAGGACGGGATGATGAAGAAGGCGATTGATGGAGACATGGGTGAGGATGGGGTGTGATTGATGGCCGCATATTAGACATCATGTCGATGATTCGCTCTCTGGCATTACACGCCCTTACGGAGATTGCCGTCACCGCGAGCGACGTAAGCAGCGAATACGAAGACTCATAAAATGACAAAGCGGGCTTCACGAAAGACCACTACCATAAACGGCTGATAAATCGAGCATCAAGTACAGCAGCTCAGGCTTACTGTGTTCGATCACTGGTATCAGAGTCCTGCCAACATTCACTTTAAGCACAGCTCGCGAGTCGTACCAATATACGTCTCAAGGGCCACCATTTGCCAGCCTTGTGCTTGAGAGCAAGGTGTCGAGCCGATCATCCTTACCCTGATTGGTACTAGCACGATACATCGAACGAAAGATCGATCCTTACGACTATGGCATCCACTCTGAACAACCTCGCACGCAAACTCAGATCCCTCCATGTCTCGGGGAATCCTCTCTTGCTCGCAAATGTCTGGGACGGTGCCTCAGCCGCAGCGATAGCCAACCACTCATCCACGAAAGCAATTGCAACAGCATCCTACGCCATCGCGGCAACCCAAGGCCTCGATGATGGAAACATGACACTCGAACAGAACCTGGCCGGCGTCCGGAATGTCATCGCCGGGCTACGTAAAGTTGGGCAGGCGGGGAAGGTGCCTATTACCGCAGACCTGGAGGATGGCTATGAAAATCCAGCTGAGACTGTGAGAAGGGCAATTGAGCTTGGTATTGTGGGATGTAATATTGAGGATGTGGATAATCGGAAGAACGAACTTAGAAGTTTGGAGGACGCTGTGGCACGGATCAAAGCTGCGATCGACGCCGCGGGGGAAGCTGGAGTTTCCGACTTCGTGATCAATGCGAGGACTGATGTGCTGGGTCACGGAGGGAACATCGCGACGGTGGTCGAGAGAGGGAAGCAGTATCTTGAGGCCGGAGCGACAACAGTATTTGTTTGGGGTGTACAGAAGTGGGATATTAAGCCGGATGAGGTAGCGGAGATGGTGAAGGCATTGAATGGAAGGTTGGCTGTGCAGCCCGGAAGCATTGGTGTCGAGAAGCTGAAGGAGCTGGGTGTCAGCAGGATTAGCATTGGTCCAGCGCTGTGGAGGCGGAGCATGAGTGTGCTTGAGGAGGAAGGTGTGCGGTTGAAGGTACTGCGGTGAAGGTGGAGGCAATTGATACGCACGAGGCAAAACAGATAGTTTGTTGTCAGGACACCGTGCAGGCAGCTACTTTGGCATTGAGATAGGGGAATGTGTTCTGGTAGACTGGGGATCTCGATGATTGCTAGAGAGTAAAGATTGGCTTCTTTCTGCACGTCAATCGGGTTGCTTCACTGGTTGTTGCCGCTTTCATACCGCAAGCTACTCCGGCACATTACGGGTCGCATACTCCTCCAACTTACAGACATTGTCGACGAGATCATCGCAACATACAGTACAGAGGACAGCGCATTTGACTGATCTCTAGAGCCACATGAACGCGGACCATAGACGCAGGATAGCGGCCGACGATGACATTATTGCCTCAAGAAATGTCGCAGGCTTTAGTAACTACTGTACCTAGTTCACCTGCCGGACATATAAATCGGCCGGCACTAGCCTGAAATAGTTAGCTAGGTAAGCGTACAGCAGCGGCCACCTTGTTTGTCCGGCAGGTGCTAGTTGAGAAGCTCAGGGGCTTGCTATGCTATGACATCAGCCAATCAGATCAATCGTCCGACCAGCCCAAATCACTTTGCTCTGCAGCCTATCGCGTTGTCCTTCCTCACATCTATCATCCGGGAGTTCAGAATTCGGCGCTTAGCCAACAGTCGAATATGCGAAACCAAGCAAAAGCAGCAGCCGACGTTTAGCTATCGTTCGAAAGCTTTGAGCCTGAAGCATGGCGAATGTGGTGCCATTCCCTTTCAAGCAATCGAAAAGTGGCAGTGCCTGTCGGAAAATGCATGGTTTAGTTGATGAACCCTACAGAGTGCGGCACTTACATGGTCGACAGCTATCATGTTCTTTACACAGTTCAAAGCCTCTTGCTCCTTGGTGAGACATTATGTGTATCGAGCGCCGCATTCCAGGGAGCTTGCTCGACTTTTTCAAAGCTCATTGAGCCCCCTAGCCAATGATGTCGCCTCCTGCCGACCAGGATATGCTGCTGCACGCCTTGGCTGGCTCAAGGCTGTTTTTGGCCGTTGCAAGTACGCCTGATGCCTCCGTTGCGCCTGAATTGGCGCACACCGAGCGATGCAAGCTGTAGACAGGCTCCAGGACCAGGTCAAGGTAAGTCCGTATATGATTGACGCATAGCTGGACCCCTCTGGTTGTGCTATCCATCACATTTGACTATTCGTTACATACAGAAGCCGCCGTCTGGAGGCCTTTGGTAGACATGTTGAAAAAACCAAGCATTGACGACTTCCCATCGCTCGCAATTGTTGAGCTGTCCTTGAGCGACAAGGACCACAAGTGCATCTACTATCTCCCCAGGGAGCGTCGAAGGTGCAAGAATAAAATTTACGATGCCGACAGAGCAGCTGCTGCATCAAGATTACAGCGATCATTTGACCCACAGGATATCCAACATGTTGACATCGAAACACTGAAAGACTTCGCACGGCTCAATTGCTGCAAGAGCTCGCACAGACACAAGCTGGACGATACTGGTCTGATCGACCCCTTAGCACTCAGATGGCAAGCAGAACTGCGTGCCCGCACAACAATCCCGCGCACACTTGCAACCCCGACTCTCCATGCCGGCTCGCGCCAGAGCATCCCACTGCAACAGCAGCGTTACAACCTGCGGTCTAGGAGTGCACCTCAGGAGTCGAGCTCATCAGTAATAGGAACCACTACTAATGCAGACACTTCTGGCTTCAGACCCCACCTATTTAGCCCGTCTCACACGGTAGCGACTGTCCTAGCCAAACCTCTGACACGTCAAGACCAGCTTTCCGGTATACTCTACCTCTACACCCGGGCCTCTTCACCAGGATACGTGAAGATTGGCCTCACAACTAAGAGCATAAAAGCACGATTCGACGCATGGTCGAGAGACTGTGGATATACACCGCTGTTGGCAGAAAGTTTCGCCAATGTCCCGCACATCTATCGCGTTGAACAGCTCGTTCATTTCGAGCTGGCAAAGTATTGGCGGCTGGAGAAACAGTGTCAGAAGTGTCCCAAGCAACATAAGGAATGGTTTGAGATTGCGGCTACGGAAGCTGCCCGTGTTGCTGGACAGTGGGCTGAATGGATGACAGTTGCTAACCCATATGAGCCTTGCGGCACGCTAAAGGAGTCGTGGAAGAAAGCGATCCGAAGCTTGCAAGCGGCTGGTGTTACAGTCACTGCGCAGGCGTTGCTTGACACCCACAATGCGCAGCAGCAACGTACGACGACTTTCACAGAAACTGGCTCAGCACGCATAAGAAGCTCATTCACCGAGGCTATAGCTCCTGCTGGCGGCCTCGGCGGAGAGACTATTGCTGATACAGGCTCACTTGAAGCCGAGCGCACAGCAACACGTTTTGCAGATATCTCCACTGCTGGTCTCGAGCTTGTCGCTGCCGCCACCGCCACAACGAGCCGGACGTTCGAAGATTGTGTCATAGCCATTGCGGAGACTATCCAAGCTCTCACCAAGCAGCAGCAAGACGATCTTGTCTTCGAGCTTGTACGGCGGAGCTCAACGAGGGACAGTGATACAGTGGACCAAGTCTCGACTTTGGGTCCGATTCTTGGAAGACCCGAGAGACACAACACCAATCCCACTTTGACGGCATGTGCGTAGTCGAAAGTCTGGGATTTCTTTCGTTGTAGGTTCATTGGCGTGTCTGGTGTTGCTTGATTGCTAGGTTGACTGCTTTTCTGTATGATGTTGTGGGACCTCTACCGGCGCATGTGATCATCGAATACGGTATGAATCATGATGGAAAACCTAATCTCGATTCTATTCTTGGTTCTTTATTCCTTCCTGGGAATAGGGGAATCATTGTGGTCGTGTTCCGAGGTCCCTACTAAGCCATCACGTTTCATGAGACCTTTCCCTTCCCTAGAAGAATGACTGTAACAACCTCGCCATCAAACACATCCGTGGTATTCGTGTTTTGGGGGTGACCGTGCTCTCAAAGATAGTAGCGCCCACTCGAGCTTGTGCGCCCGAATGCTGGGTATGACAGATCTCGCCATTCCGGTGGTCCTCTCAGATTCGCGACTTGGTTCACAACTGCTCGAAAATTCTGTCGCAAGAGCTCATCAGGTGGTACGGGATTCGCTTCCGTCCAGCTGTTGACATGGGTGCACTCGACGTTGTCTCCGCGGAAAGTGACCTTGAAAGAGACACACTGTCATCAACAATATTAATTTCCAGGCAGCGACACGGACCAGTTCCAGAACTCACAGCTTTGAACTCTCCCCAACGACGAGTCCTGTCTTCCACCACACCAACGTACCCAATGAAAGTGGCTTGCTTCACAAGATTGCGGAAAGACAGCAGCACACTGGATGCCATACAGGCCTTGGTAAGCCTCCCTGCATTGGAAAGGAAATATGAATCATTCAGAACCTCCTCTGCATACTGACAGGTATCCATGCCTATGGAATCCGCCGTGATCAATCTTATTGTTTGCAAGTTAGTGAACGACATTGGCTCGACGATCGACCTAGTCCCCCAGTGGGGCATGTGAAACATTGTGATTTCTCGAACGGCCGACAAAATCCAGCTTCTATCCTTTTTGTTCATACTCAAGTCCATGCGGTAGTCGTCGACGTCTGAGACGTCGAGATGGTGACAAGCTTTCCGGTAGAGTGGCAGACCTTCACAGTAAATGTGCCGGCATGTTCTCAAAGGAGCTAGAGGTGGACCTCCCGACCAAGAAATACCGTCCAGTACTGCCGGTTGTGCTTTGAGGACGTAGCTTCCTTCATACACCTTCTCAAGGATATTGCGCTGAATTTCGAGAGGGAGATCGAGGAAGCGAAAGGGCTTCTGGGACAGGGACCTCTGAGTGACAGTGATCGGAGTGGTAGGCTGATGACCGGTGTTGGCGAATGACATCGTGATCTGTGATCGATCGGATGAAAGAACAGACATGGAGGTTGATGGGATCGTGTACAGGCGGTATATTGGGCTGCAGATCTCTTGAGGTAGAGGCGCAACTGGACTGAGAATTCAGGCAAGAACGGCCGCTGTCGGTGGTTGATAGATAAAGGCTTGGCGATGGTCACTGGTGAGGCTGCAGTATTTTCACTTCGTCTCGATCGTTGCTAATGCTCAGGTGAAGTAAAGCTCAAGTCTGGACTGCTTCACTGGTTTTCGACTGAGACCTCAGCATACACTTCTGTGCCATTGTTAAAGTTGCTTTATAGTTCCTCATCTCTTTGAGCCAATACTACCCGCATGCTTCAACCCAACCTGATACACATGTTTCTAGTCAATCCTCTCCCTTCACCAAACCGTCACCACAACATGCATGACCTTCTAGCCAGCACGCTCTAAAGTCAATACTCTGGACTTCTGATCGTCCAAAAATTGCTAGTCGCACAGAAATCGGTGACTTACTTGTAAGGTGCCAAGAAAACTTGTCCTCCTTCGCTCCATCTCTCACCCACAGATACTGAACATAGAAACGCTTAGCTGTCGCCATAGCAAATAGCTAGGACGACATGCGCAGCCCAGCTATTCGAGTCACCCTCAGGATCGCTGTGACGGGCAGTGCTTTTCTTGGTCCAGATGTCGTCCAAGACCTGCCACTTGGATCCTCCAGTCAGTGGCACGGAAGGTGCATAGTCTCCGAAGTACTTAGGGAGAAGATCACTGGGAAACCTTGCGAAACCAGTATCTGAGGTTGTCAATGATGATAATGCCTACGTCCTTCTTTCCTTGTACAGATAGACCTTCATCGCAGCTCCAAGGTCTCTAAGGGTCAAGTCGAAGATACGTTTTCGATCTGGTGAGCTTTGGCTTCATCATACGTAGCGTGTTCCGGTGGCATAGGAATAATGTTGCTGTCGATGTAGGGAAACGTTCGCTCGAGACAGACGCCAATCTGCTCAAGGCTTTTGACGGCGGCCGAGTTGCCGCAGCCGGTATTACCACGTTGTATCACCTAGTCCAGGCCAGGCAACACGAGCATTGTGCCAGGTAAACATGCGTGCTGGTCCGTCCGGTGAGAATCGATCCTGATTGGCTTCCTTTCCCTCAAACCACAATTCGACCGAGACGGCATTCGCAACATAGGAGTAGTCGTTGCCTTGGTTGCAGTACGCAATTTTGGCACTCGCGAAGTCTTCTCGCAAGTTTACCTTGAGCTTCATCACTGTGTTGATGTTTGGCTTGTAGTAGTAGTCCCACTCGATGGACTGGTCGAGAAACCACACTCGATGGCCGCCTATTGGTTAGATGGACATATTGATGGGCTTTGGCAAGCAATGGTCGGACAGCATACACGACTACCAAATGAGCAGTACTGTGGACTTGACCTGGAGCTGAGGTTTTTATACACTCGAAACGGGCTCTGGAAGCGATATTCTTCGTGCATAGCTGAAGGTCGTGCTGTGATTGTCACGCACCACTGCGCCACAACTCACTTTGGTGCCTGCATTGAAGGACACATCGCACCCAAGTCTTCATCGACGCGGCTTTCATGCATGCCGGGCGCAGTGTATTCTTAACGTCAAGCACGAAGAGGAGCATGTCTCCTCCGCATTTGAGAGGTTTCAAGGTGCTTAAAACTCGAGCTGAATAACGACGCGGGTGAGGCAATGATGCCAAGACTACGCGTAAGGGATCTCAAAGATCTCGCGTCACTGCAGCTAACACTTCCGCTGAGCTCGCTAGAGCCGTGCCGCGATCACAGTTTCCATACCGTCTCACAACGAAGCTCTTAATCCCTCCTCAGGTAGTCACTCCAGAGCCTGATAAATCCCTCCCTCGATCTGTGCCCACAAGCCCAGAATCTTCGGGTCACCGAAAGGCACGATCTGACTTGCAATCATTCCACCGACACCTTTCTGTCTATCTGCCCACCAGAAGAGGTTAGGCAGACCAGCCCACCAGCCTGTTCCCTCGCTATGAATTGCAGATGGCTTGAGATGCAGGAAGAACGTCAAACCCCACCCTTGAGGGATGTCGTGCGACTCGGGGTATAACTCTGGCAATGAGTTACTGTACTCTGGCTTGGGCGCTTGGATGGCCGTTCTGCCAAAGTCGGGACTGCAAGGCGTTAGCATGTATCTAGACGGGTAGATCACTTGGGGGTAGCATACAAGTCGGGAATCTGGTTTGTGAACATGGTATCGACCGTCTCCTTTTTCAAGATTCTGTTCCCAGTCGGTGCATGTACACCATCGTTGAGGAGCATGCTGATAACCTGCGCATACTGATTTGGTCTTGCGAAGCAGCCTGCTCCGCCTTGTTGAAACACAGCGTCTTTCTCGGCTTGAGTCTTTGCCACCAGGGGCGCCCGGTTCAGGTGTCCGTCAATGGACCTCTTGAGCTTGCCGGTGTGCAGATCTCTGCTGTGCATCCATGCCAGCTTAGACTTCATCTCATCGGTTGGAAACATGTTGATATGTGTGATGTTCATGGGTTTGAGGATATGCTCTAGGAAGTAGTCATTGAGCTTCAAGCCCGATGCTCGTTCGACAAGTATGCCGGCCCAGTCGATATTGATGCCTAGAGATATAGATTAGTAAACCAACAACGGAACAACGAGTGTGGAGAGGAGTCTCGGATAGGCAGGTCCTAGGCGATCGAACCGAAATACATTGTGCAATGCGTCTCGGTTTCCATGCTTTAGTTGACACTCGTTGTATGATCAACCTTGATGGGTTACTTAGGATTAATGAAGCTTACCATATTCCCACGCTGTTCCGGGCTGGTTCACCAGGGGTTGCGAGAGATAGTCATAGGGCAGGCCAGAAAACTCATTGACGCCAGCTGCTCCGTAGTAGTCCTGGATGCGCTGGTCGAAAAAAGAGTAGCCAAAGCCGGCTGAGTCTATGTCAGTACTGTCTAGCGTTGCGATAGGGGTTCGCCGGACCTGTATGAGACAGCAACATTCGCAGAGTGATAGGCTTGTCCTTTTTGTGCAATTGCTTGCCATCAAAGACCTGGACCTCTTTAAGTTCCTGCAAAGGTTCTTGTCAGTCCCATGTAGAAGCGCGCGCAATCTGCGACTATGTGTATACCGACCGGAGCCAATTTCTCGACGAGGTCTGAATCGTCTAGGGCTAGCTTGCCCTGCTCTATAAGCTGCATACAGGCAATTCCCGTAATCATTTTGGTGCAGCTCGCAATCCAGAATGTGTGGTCCATCGTCATGTCCTCATCAACTCCGAGTCCAGCTTTTCCCGAGGCATGTTCAAAGATCACTTCTCCTTGCTTGTTGACTGCGACGTAGACTATACCGGCAGCGTTCTCGTCGGGCTTCGAGGTGACATCGTCAATCTGAGACTTGAGGTCCTTGATGGCGGACGTCTTGATTTTCGCCATTATGGTAACGGTGGGCAGGCCCTACTTGGTCAGCAGTAGAAGAATACACTGGCAGTCTATGGTATCTCGCTCCAAGTATGCGAGTCAAAGTATGTGTCCGACGTCAGATCACGAACGTGAGCTTACGAACAGCAGCGCTACGTACTTAGACCTCCATCGTGCTTCTTCAAAGCCACCCAAGGTGAGGAGTTCGTGCTGATCAGCTTGGTCCTGCAAGCGGCTCAAGGCACTGCGGAACCGCATCGGACAGCTGGAGAAAGGCGTTCATTGGCGTGTCCAGCTTCACGATTGCTGCCATTGGTACAAACCAAGGAAGTCGAGAACATCTGTTCGTTTCAATAGAGATGAGGAGGAAGAGGAGACGCGTCTGGCCCCGCATGTTTGCGCGACTCGGAGTGCCACATGCATTTGATCGTGCGCGTGACGAGTCCCCAAATCCAACAGCCAACACCAAACTTGAACATATGGATGGTACCCATGGTATCATATGCGACGCTGAGACGCGCATTGACTCTGACCACGCTTTCCAACACCATCACGACAGCTTGCTGATATTCTCGACGATGATCAAGGCGCCGAGACATCCTGTTCCCTACGTTGAGTCCGGCAAACCCAAAATGCTGCCCCACACATCGTGCACCCACACTCGGGTGATGTTTACGTATCCCGAGGTCTCCTGTAAACGGCGATCACTAGTGCGGCAAGACAGATTCTACAGAGCAGCAACGACGTGGGCATGAAAAGTGGAAGTCGGAGATAAGCATACCTAGGCTTGGATGAGATGGCATCTCAACGGCCACTATCTTATAACACTATTTGCTGGCTTTGGTAATGGCGTCTTCATTTTCGCTCAAGCCCCTTAAACTGACTTCCAAGTAGCCTGTGCTGACCATCGCGATTTCCTGCTTTATGAAATCCTTGAACTCTTCTTACTGCTCCTCACGCCAGTGATCCTCGCTTGCTGAACACATTTTTCTCAAACACATTGCGGCGGGCCAACCATCGATCCATCAAAGACCTTGTCATCAACCTGCTGTATAAAAAGCAAAGCGATCTGAACAGAAATCGAGCTCAGAGGACGGGTTTAGCCCAAATGTTCCCAGCTACCAAATTCCTGAAATTTAGACCCTGCGTTCACAGCTCAAGGGTTTTATTATCTTCTGCAACCCTATTGACCGTATTGCTTATCCAATGCTGAAACTGCGTGAAAGCCTTGACCGCAACCACTACCATGAGCTTTTCTCTCTTTTGATTTCGACATCTCGGTGGGTGTTGGCGGAGTTTGTACTAAGAACAACACTATTAGGACCATGTAAAGGATGAGCTTGCAGTCGACAATATGATGTAGGATGACAGCTCCTGTATCTCGCTGAGGGGAAAAGTTGCTTCTGGTTTGCAGGAAGATCGAGGTATGGTGTTTGCGGTTCTGTTGAATACCTTTCAGGCTAGACTCCATTCGATTTCAACTATAGCTTCTACCGCACCGTAAGGTTGTACTTCCGCGTTTGTCTTGTGCCTCTTGACGTAAAGCTGTCTGACCCGTCCATCTGATTCTGTAATAGCACTTTCCAAATGGAAGCTGATCTTCTTTCCCCCATCGGACCCCCTGATAGGTCCAAGGCTGTATTCGAAATGAGCGCTGCTCGCCCCTCCGTAGCGAAAGTCCCACGTTAGTTCCATGCTGACATCCGTCTCGAGGTTCCTGTGCTTCATGTCGGCGTTGCTATATTTGACTAAGCTAAAGCCGTTGGTCAATACCCAGTTGTTCTTGAATTTGAACTTTTGCAGTATGCACGAATTACCACACACAGAGGCCACCTTTGAAAGGTTGTACATATCTATTGTCGACCTGAATGCTGCTGACTTCCAGTGGTGCAAGCTCAAGGGTTGTGGCCTGAGAGCCTCGTAGAACCCACTCTGATCGCCATGTAGATCGACCTGATGTAGGTTCTGCTCCCAGGTGAATTTAGTCGTCGTGTGCTGGTAGATACATTGAGCCAGCATCTTGTCACCGGTGTTCCTTCTGGCAAAGCACTGGTCCCAATGAGGCAGGAGCTGTTCGACCAGCGGAGCAGATAAAAAGATGCCGCCACCACCATAGGCCATATAGCCCCATGTGGCCATCTGCTGAAAATCTTCGGTCAGAGCGCCGATATACCATGACCCTCCAGGATCGTACTTGGCAAATGTGGCAAGCAACTTCGACATATCTAAGAAAAATGTATCATCATCAATGAAGACATACCACTTTGTAGATGGCTGTCTACTCTCATGCAGCACTTTCAGAAGCGCGAAATAGCGGTCCAGGAACTCGTAGCGCGAGTCGACGACTCCGAGTGAGAGTTTCAAGTCTGATGCCTTTTTCATGATGCGACCTTCTGCGTCCGAATCCAAGGATGGCTGCATGTTTCCAATAAGCCTAGCGTTTGTACCACCTAGCCAATGAGCAAAGGTGTCGAGGGAGTCTTCGAGCCGCTCATACGTAGTGGCGACGCCGAAGATAAATTCTGAAGCATCCGGTTGAGTATGAGGTATGCGTGGAATGTTGACCGTTGTTCTTGCCGCCTCGGGATGTTCGACATTTGGGTCAGTGAGCTCATCGGTGATGGTGATTTCTGTTGAGGCAGGAAGCTTGATGTCTAGCGGCTGCATCAGGGGTAACGACTGGATATCGGACTGCGAGACTGCGATGTGGACTTTCGCCATCTGGATCTGCGGATTGGTAAGATTGAGAATGCCATTGTGACCTCTAAAGTGGCTGTTGGCAGGAATTTGGTAGAATGGTAGCTCATCGGATGGATCTGGCTTGGCATATGGGGGTCGCACGGATGCTGGCGCTGGATCTGGCTTGCTTCCAGTACTGAGAGTGTACCACAACAACAAACATGTGAAAACGGCCGCTGCTGCCAGTTGAGTTGGTCGGAAAGGCATGATCTTATCAGACCGACGACGAACTCTGCTAAGGCGCGGAAAGAGCGTGCGGGTTATCCAAAATCGTGAGTCTTCAATGCTTGCACACGCCAGAAGTCAGATCATACCTGTCTCAGGACCATATTCCATGCTTCGTCCGAAAGAATCAAGCGAAAATGGTGATCCGCTGCTACCAATTGAGGTAGGCATGAGGGTGAGGTCGACTGACCATTTGTCGTGGGTAACAAAAACCCTTTAAGCTCGCAAGGGATTCTCCATAGTTCGAGGCAATGTTGGGGATAGCTGTTTCACCCTTGCAAGCTTCGGCTGGAAAGCTTGTCTGATTGCTCCCTCGAGCTGAAACGGCGGCCGGGATAATGTCACACCATGATCGAAGCAATGCCTACCTCGTCATCTGCGTCCATGATTGTGTGTATGTGGCTGCTAGGTCTCGACATTTCATACTAGTACAGTTATCTCGTGCAATTGTCCATACTAGCAATACACGTTTAATGGCGAAGCGTTTCCAGGTGAGCATGACACAAGATGCTATGGCCCTAAGCGCGATCTGGTTAGGCGTGCATGGCGGGAAGTTACCTAGGTAGCTGTGGTATCTGCAGATGGATTCGAATTATGTTTCAAGGCTCCGTCTTTGGAGATCAACTGAGGTTGTCACTGCCTTCACCGGTTTCTATCCCCTCGAGATACAGACATGCGCCAAAATGGCAATATTGGACTGCAGGACCCCTCTGCGTCACCGACCTTTGCACTTTCCAGGCCTGCTAACACAGACAACCCTGATGTCCCACCCTCCCTGCGACGGAACCTTTTTGGCTCGCATCTCTCTCGACGACCAGCTGGACCCCTCCCAGTCGCCTCAACAGACCGTATGCCTGACCCATTCTATTCCACGACTTCGGCACCTTCAAACTCTCAACCAGAAATATACCAGCCACCTATACAGCATAACCAACGCGCAGCCAATGTCAACCACCACAATGCCTACGACCCACAACCACGACCCTCACCCACCCGCTCCCTGTCGCCAACCAAGTCGCAAGCATACGCAAACTCCAATGCTTCTATAGTAGCACTCGACCCAACAACAGGTCGACCACAGATCCCACTCATGCCACAACTACCAGCACGTATGCGTGAAGGCAGCGACGACGGAGATTCAGACGAAGACGAAGACTCCGACGACCTAGAAGACGGACAAGACCCCTCACACGAACAATCCACAGCCTGGCGACGCATGAGAGCCGCCCCGTACGCAAATCCCAGCCAACACGATCTTGACCCCCACTCCTCGTCCATGCTAGGCATGCACCCGCAATCGCAATCACAGCCAGGGCGCCTCCACGAACTGATAGACCCTGGGCCCAGCGGAGCCGACTACACAGACTACTCCAAAATCGAAGACATCCTCAGCGAAATGCAAAGACAACAGAAAGCGCGGGCGAAGACAGCTCACATGCCCGAGTCGTCCTCCTCACTAATGCTCGACACACCAACAGATGGCGGCGGCGGCGTCTCAGCACGAACAAGAGGGAAATCTCGTGCGAACCCGCGCGGCCAAGCAACCGGTCAGAACAAACAGCCGCACGACGACACGAGACCAAGAATAGGCGGCGTAGGAGCGACTATAAAACCGGCCGACAAGGACGAACTGCTAGGCTTGATAATGACGAGTCTAAGTAGACGGCTCCAGGAGGCGGACGAAGATGCCTGGATGTTCGGTGACGAACGCGCGGCCGCTAATGGCGTGTCAGTGTCAGGCAGCTATAATCATTTGAGCAACGGGGAGCGTGCTGAGGATTATTGAGGGTATTGGATGAGGAACTGAAGGGTTATGAAATGAGGAATTGCATTGCATGGGTCCTATCTGGTTGGACAAGAGGAGTAAGAGCGCTTATGGCATCACGATAGAACGGTTTTGAGATACCCGTGGTTTTATCGGCGCGCATTGGGTCACGAAAGCAGTCTTGTCTTGTCTCGTCTTGCCTGCTGAAATCAATCAAATCAGTCAGGCAAAACGATATTCATTTTCCGTAAGCCGTCACAAATTGGCGCTTTCGGAGCCATCTGTGGGTATTTCTGTTGTCTGCTAGATTTTCACTCCGCGACTGCCTGTTCGGTGTCGCGCTTCTCTCCTGGCATACTCCTAGTGATTGTAGAAGCTACCAGTCAGCAGCGTGCCGCCTATGAACGTAATGATGTCCGAGAAGCCAATGGATCATTATATGTCCACTTTACTTCACCTCGTGCGCCTGGTAGATTTGCTTCGTCGATGACCGCGCCGGCACCGCTACAAGTGTTTTGTGACCGGTTCTTCGCGTCTCGCACAGCATAATGCATGTTGTCCACCTCGCTATCATCCAGTCGTACCTTCTGCTTCCTGCAGATAACACTTTTCTCCTTCAGCGTGTTCGTGGTGGACGCAACCTTTTGCGAAAGCGGGGTCAGGGTGTCCTTTGTTCCTCCATAGAGACTTGCCATCCGCTTTCAACGAGTATAGTCTTGATTTTTCCACCAGCTTCTTCATGAGCTCTAGTGCATGCTCTCTGCCAACTTCAAAGAAGGCATGGTGGTCCCCCTTTCCAAAGAACCATCCGTCGTTGGTTATTGCTTCGTAAACTATCTGGTCGGTAACATAGATTGCAATAGCGGTCGAAGCGCCATACCCAAGCATCCTGACTAGACCGAGATGACCAATGTCTGCTGGTTTTCTGCTGTACTTGCTTCTCAAGTTGTCCAGCACCATGTTCTTGCACTTTGGCATCATCAAGTGATCAGCAGCAGCGTATGTTTCGATTATGGTGGATGTGTAGTCTTGAAAGCTCGGGCTGAATCGGTCGGTGTAGGACCAGTGGATTATATGCTCGAAGGCGTCGTTGTCGACTTCCTTCAATGTCACATGGTTGTCTCTACCCTCTTTGAACCTGGGCAGGGCAGCAAAATATGGTGATTTTTTCTCGAGGAGAGTTCTGTGAACGTAGTGATCATGACTGTCATCTTCGGACTCGATCGTAACTTTCATCACGTCGCCGTCAAAGTAGCTTTGAGTGTCAGTCACACGCCGAGAAACATGGGTGCCGCCAGCACATACCTGGGATCCGTATCAGGCTCCATGCTTGCGGCAGACCGCAGCAGTGAAGTTTCGGAGATATCTTTGTAACTCTGTGGATGGATTTCTTGCAAGAAAAAAAATCGGTTGCAGGGGGAAGGTGGTATTCTTCCATAGAAGTAATCCGATCGCAGTAAGAAAGACTCGTTTTTGTAGTGACAGCCAGCAGGTTCTAACCCGGTTTCTTTTTCACTTTTCACTAGTAGTCACCAAAGCAGTCTGTTTGCTCGATGAAAGTTTCTGGTACTAATTCATCTGGACTCCAGAGCTCCATATCGTAGGGGCTGCGGTAGGGGTGAGGATGCGTCTGAGCATGTAATTCGTAGTTTCCGCCATTAGACCCAGCCGTGCCACTATTCTTGCCTCAGTCGAGCCAAATCTCCTTCTTTACCTGCATTCCAGATACTGATACTCTCACCATCTTTTCCAATGGTGCCTGAAGGTACTTCCTGTGGCATACGATATCACACCTCTATCATGTTCATTGCCAGCAGTCTTCCACCACTCAAGACCATCTCCGCCTCTTTGTCTCCCAGATGTTGAGACTTCTTGTAGCTCTTCCCCCCAGAGTTCCGGGACAGCCTTTTCGTGGCACAGACAAGTCGAGCCTTAAACATAGCGGCAAGCCAGCCTCTTTATCGCCTTCTTCTGTGGTGCATCCGTGCACGTTCTTCCGTCTGCGTTTCTTTTTGACCTCCGCATCACCATAATGAATGCGGTAGCGACCTTCCAGTCCCATCTCATCGAGCGTTCCACTAAGCTGCCATGTGGAGCTGTGTTATCTCGCATGTCATAGCATACTGTGCGTGCAATTTCCAGGCAACGTGTTGACGCCCGTAGAAGATTGTTGACCTCGGTGAACGTGCCCCAGTAGCCGGGTATATCGCTGACGATGTATTCGAGAATCATTGTTATCAATTCCGGAGGAAGATCTGTTAGTTGAGGCATAACTGCTGACATCAGCTGAAGGGGTATGTGTGTAGTTGACGGTGACAAATCGATCTAGGACAAGTGTACGTCGCTTCTGCCACTGATTCGTACCCAGGAAGTGCAAGTGCGGCTGCCATTGGGCTGCGTTGTATAGGTTGTCCCAAGCAGGTACGTCCCGCTGTGACTCACTGTCATGACTCTACCGCCAAAACATCACGAATAGAGCCCTAGCCCATAACAAAACCTCAACAAGAACAAATTCCACGCCATCCCAATGCTATCTTTGACCACGTCAAGCTTCGAGCCCGCAACCTCCTTCCACCCAATAGGCACCTCAACGACCGGTATTCTATTGAACTCAGCCAACATCAACATTTCGACGTCGAAGATCCATCCCTCCATATGCATATGAGGCACAATGTACGGCAGTGTCGCGCGCGTAAACAACTTAAACCCACATTGAGTGTCTTTTATCCGCGCTGTAGCAGGCGGCGTCATGACCCACAGGAACAGGTGAAACCCGTGCATAAGAAAGTTCCGTAGCTTCGAGCGCTGCACCACGGCTGCGGAGTTGACCATGTGGGCTCTGCTTCCTACGGCCACAGCGCGAGACTCGCTGTCTGCGGCCTCGTCGGCTGCGGTGACGAGTTTGGGGAGATCCGTGATATCTGAGGCTCCGTCTGCGTCTGCGAAGAGGATGTAGGCGCCCCTAGCGTGACGCATACCGTGGGTCACAGCGCCGCCTTTACCGCGGTTGGACTCGAGGGAGATGAGGCGGATGCTATCTGGTGGAATGTTCACTGCTGTTCTCGGGTTGGGTGTCCACGGGCCGGACGCTGGGCGTGGGTGTGCAGGGAGCAGATGCGTACGCGTGAAATGCTCCACTATCTTGACCGTGTTGTCTGAGGAGCCATCGTCAACAAGAAGGATTTCCCAGCCTTTCGGTGTGAAGTCTCCATAGATGGTGTCTGGAACAGGCTCATAGATATCTGGTTGTTGGGATTTGCGCTTGCGGGTTGTGCTGCCGTTCACTTGCTGTTTCTGGAGTGAGGTAGGTACGGGGACGTTGCTGTAGTGTCTCTCGAGGAGATTGACCGATTCTTCGAGCATACCTATCAAGCGCTTCTCCTCGTTGTAGGCTGGTATCACTAGGGTCATAAAGACCTCAGCTCGTTCGACGTACTTGTTCACGTTGAACTCTTGGTTCTTCTCTCTTGCTTCTAGCCACTTCCTCTTCGCTGCGTCCATCCAACACGGTAGATCCTTGGGTGCCGTGAGCTGTCCGTCCCTATCCAGCGTTCTGTATTTCTTTTCGGAAGGGAACGGCTTCCGAGGATATGGCACTACGAGTATCGTGAAGAGCCATAGCTAAGGCTGTTAGTGGCAGCGCATGGGCAAGGAGCAGAGAAGCGTACTGCGAGTAAGGCCACAAATATGGCCCAGATCAACATAAAAGGTATGAGAGACCAGTGCCACTCTTTGTCGCCGTTATCAATCAGCGCAGTGAAGTACCCTCCCATCACTTTCGACTTCCCCCAATCGACCCCCATCTTGTGTCCAGCCCTGCCTTTCTGGGAGAAGATGTGCTGAGTTCGTTGAGAACAGTCGCATAGGCCGTTTCACTCAGCTAAGAGGACACGGGTTGTGGTGAAAGACACCGTCCGTGTACAATCTCGAATGGGAGCGTTGCACTCGGCACCATCGGCCTTGTAAGTTATCGTTGAACTTCAAGACAGATCGCAAAAGTGGCCTGCATAAGCGTGCGTCACCGGTACCCTGCAGGGTGGAGGGCTTGAGATGCCACTAAAAGGCTTAGCATTTCAGGTACCATCTCCCATGAGGGCAAGCCTAAATTAAAGCCATTACAGTGCAGCAACGATTCCAATGCATCTGTGATTCGCGCTACCATACCTATCTATACACTTAGAGAGTTCTTTGACACCCCAAGTACCGGTCCTAATTCCAAGGCATTGTTGGACGTTGCCGATCATGCATGCTTTCCCAATGCCTCCTTCCACTTCTTCGCGATCTCCATCCCCTGCGCAAGAGTACCAACACGCGCATCAATCGCAAAACCCTGCTGTTCCAGCTTCTCGAGCTCATTCCACATATTGTCCAGCGGAATCGTGAAGGTCTCAATGTACTCATTCTCCTCCAACTCTGGTTCAGGCTTCTGATTCCGCGGATCAGCCATGTCTACCTCAACGAAGATCATCTTTGTGTTGGTGTTGCAAAAGCCAGGGTCGTTGAACATGACGAAGCCTTCTGCTGCTTTGGCGTCTTTTGGTAGAGTCGCGATGTAGCCGGTCTCTTCTTTCAGCTCCCGAAGTGCTGAAGTGCCTGGGTCTTCTCCTTCGTCTACTAGTCCGGATGGGACTTCGATGGTGACTTTGTCGACTGGCGGACGGAACTGCTTTTGCAAGAGCAGGGCGGGGCCAGAGGAAGATTTTGGGTCATTGAGTATGGCAACGACTCCAACGGCGTCCAGTGCGTCGTTCTTGGGTCTAGTCTGGTTCTGTGTCAGCGCATGCTTTTTTTGCATGATCATGGTCCGAACCATTCTCTCCGCTGTTTCCCATATCCTCTCCTTGCCCGAGGGGTCCTGCCATGTGACCTTCTTCAACTGAATCCACTTCGATTCGTTCGGCGGCTAAGGACACTTCAGTCATCAGTCACGAGTCTCGAAACGCCGACAACTGTGCCATACCATGGTTTCGACGCCTAGGACTTTCCCATCCATAGGTGAGTACTTCGACATCTTGTTAGCCATCTTTGGAAGTTGGCTACTGAGAGCTTTCACGCGACGAGAAGCAATCAGCATGAGAGAGATGGTAGACGTGACTATTCAATAGCATAGATGCGTTCATCCAATTACTCCGATATGATCTGGTGCCCTCCACAGTAGATTACGTCATTGTCAATACACCGTTCTCCCTTCAGACTCGTGTATTCAGGCCTGGTCAATATTGGAGCTGGTATCCTCCGTCAAGAAATGGACAAGGAAGGATCGTGAGCACAACTTGTTCCGATGAGAGCATTTCTGCTCTATCCACCAATTTCCTTCGCCCCGTCCACTGTCGATGATATCGTTCACGACTCTCGCTTGACGAAGACCCCGAATAGACCACCTGGCGGGTATCTCCAATAGTCACTTAGAGGCCCATATTGCTTCCTGGAATCAGCGATCACCGCCGGGTCCGATGGCAACGGGAGAGTTGGATTGAAAACATCTGGCACCATGCCGTTCCCAACTTTGTCTTCTCCGTCATCATAGTCGTCCTCCTTACTGCATTTCAACTTGAGCATTTGGCAAGGTGCGCACTTTCGATCGGGGTGCTCTCGATGCCCATAGCACACATTCACCTGACTCATTCGGCAATGTTTGCAAGCGAACGCGTCTGGGTTCTGTAAGTAGACTCCCGTACTGTCCCTGACTGGGGGCTTCCACGATGGGGAGAAGTAGAAGTCTTCGATCAGTCCGTACCATCTGCGAAGCTTGGGAAGGTGCTTATGAGGGTCAACTGCCAGTTCACCATTTCTAAACAAGATCTGTGAATGTTTGCCGTTGTTCAGATTTCCGTTATTCCGGCTTCGTCTGCGTGGAACGTCTGTGCTGATTTCAGAATACCCGGGAATAGCGCTTGGCACCCAGACCTGGTTTGCTTGACCTTCTCCACCTCGTTCTGACATATCAAGACTGTCAGGGCCATGCTCCAGAAAGCACCAGTTAACGAATTTCCTCCTTATTTCGTCCCAGCTAGCATTGTAGCCTAAGGACAAGCATCGCATTTCTTCCATCTTCAGAGCAGCAGTGGTGAGCACATAGTAAGATTCCCTCGTAGGTCTCAAGGCCTGCCATACCATCTGCTGCTCGATGACCGTTGGTGCGTAGAAGTCTCGAGGGTCAGAATAGTCGGTCTTGCCAAGACCTTCGTTGATCTTGTAAGTTCCTTGCGGCGGAGGCACGGTTTTCGGTAGCCTCGTGCCTTTCCGGTCGACACGATACGATGCCCACTCAGGCAACGGCTGCATGATGACGGAGATGCTTTTGTCGTAGCTCAGACAGCAGGCCTGTTTTGGGTCAATCATATTCGATGTTGGTCGCCGTCCCTAGTAAGGTCGCAACACAGCTGCGTCGATGGTCTGTTTCAGGAATGGTGTAGGACGTAAGACAAAGAACCGACAACGTTATTGTGGTGAAGCCTACACATATAACGATGCGGCCTTTGTTGAATTTAGTGGACTCCCACGCGTGCGCAGCCCTGCACTTCAAGGATGATATAGCAGGCTGCGATCAATTGGTGGATGTGTAAGTTTGAAACTGTTGCTGCAATCGTAGAATCTTGATCAAGAGATAAGCTGGCTTTGTGAGCATGAGAGCAATCCATCTTATGTTTGCCATGGGCGCAGGAACAATGACCCATTAGCTTTTGACAGTTTGATCTACAACACAAATCCAAGGAAAGAAACATGAGTCTTTTTGCGACCATACTCCATTCTCTCGTCTTGTGGCCTTTGAATTGCGCGCGATACATACTTGTACACTGCCTGTCGCATTGAGTCTCCTATTCCGGCTCGTCTGGAATGCAGACAAAGAGCAGATAGGTTGGGTCAAATATAGTGAACTCACTGAACATGTGCTCCATTAGCGTTATATCGCGCCTCCAAGTGCTTGTTTCCTGTGGTTTGTCGTAAATCGAAACAACACAGCATAACCATGTTGCACCACAATATCAACGCCTTCTCAAGAGAAGCCGACAGCAAAGGGTCTTTTGTGAAGAGATAAGTGAGGTTGACGCACTGTGGAGGTAGGAAATATGGCTCAAACGTTGAGCTGAAGCTTCAGGTCGCCCCCCTCCTTTCTTGTCTAGCGAATGGCATGGAACTTAGGTCGTTCTCGGTACTGCTCCTAGCAACTGTGCATTGGCCATGGACATACGCGTTTCTAGCTTGTTCTGTGCACTCACCCGTTAGACAGCAGCTCTGTGCCGCCTTGGAGTAGCAACAGGTGTCCAGTCTTCTCTCCTGTCCTCCTCCACACTGCTACTACCTACCGTGGGCGTCCGTCCACCTAATCTCTCCATCATTCTCCTGGCCGCCGGCGTCATGTTCCCAACCTCTTTGCCGCCCTTTGTTGTCTCTTTCTGCTTCGCCCGCTTTTTCTCGGCATCTTGTTCGACAAGCCTACGATGTAGGTCTTCTCGCGACCTGGTTTCCTTCAATTTGAAAGGATTAGGAACGCCATCGCCTGTTTGGCCAGCCAGCAGATCACGATAAGTCGGCTCTTCCTTTATGGCAGGGGCAGGTGGTTCTTCGTCCTCATCGATGAACGCGTAGCCGTTCACGCGTGGCGTTTCGGCGCCTGTGATCGCGTCTAAGTCTGTAGCGCCATCACCTCTAGCGTTCCGCCGTGCGATGAAAGAGGTGTGGATGCTTGTTGCGTCGTCTGCATCCTCTGCTTCCCACCTCGGACCAGAGGGTGGGAAGCGTGTGTTCTCGTGTATTATTTGCTTCGGCCCTGCCTTCGATAACGCTTCTTTCTGGTCTTGGATTGTGAGGAGTCCTTGCTCGTCGATCGATGTAGAGGGTGCGAACATGAAAGTATTGGCAGGGTTCGTGGTTTTCCATGACGCCGGCTTGGCTGATCTAATATCAGTCGAGCCAGTGGTCAGCGGTACAAGCTCTTTGCCGTTAATGGATTCGTAGTCTGCCTTGTCCTTCAGCAGTGCTTGTTGTTGTGCTCGATGGGCGATAAGACGTTGGGCGGGAATCCTTTGGTCGGCTGTCCAGAGGTGTGCATGTTTCTGCCTTCTCTTGTCATTCTGCTTATCCAGCAGGGTGTTGAAGGACGCGTTGTCCTCCGAGGTGTACTTTGCTTGATAGGCGGACAGGGATAGACTTGAGGTATCGACGTCCTGCTCTGGTAAGCCTTTGTCTCCACCGTCTTCGACTTCTGTGCCACCAACTGTGACAGGCGTATCGGCTCCATGATGGCCCCGCGGTGTGTCTTCTGCCTGCTTATATGAGCGAGGTGTATCGTATCTAGTGTCTCTCGTCTTCCTCTTGACCTTCTTGAGTTCAATTCCACCGTTGGTAGCCTGCCGTAACTTCCTTTCTGCTTCCCTGATCCATACCGGATTCTTACTGTCAAGCGCGTTCAAATATTCTTCCTGAGCCTCTGCTTCTCGCAATCCTGGGTAGTAGTCTCTTGCAATAATGTCGGACAGCGCTTCAGTGTAGTCGTCCTCGTCTAGGGTTTCCGTCGGTCTCTTGGTTCTCTTCACGGGTGGTGGGGGCATTAAGGCCAGGTCATCTTCGCGGCGCTTGATAATCGCTTGAGTTGAGCCTGCGGATGCCATGCTGCGGTCTTTCGAGCTACGGCCAGTAAGTAATCTGGATTGGTCACGAACTGGAGGAGCAGAATTGCTGCAGGATGGTAGCGAGTGGCAATGAGAACGTCAGCAAGCACAGCGCAGTCTCCGACACGAAAACAGCTATTCCATTACAGCAGGCAGTAGCTCATTGTCATACACCTTGTGAAATGATCAGGAAGGGGTTGATGCGTTCGAGGCAAGGAAGTCTTCAACGATGGACCTTGAGAAATCTACAAGTTTTCGATTCTCTGATTGTAAGCCTTGGTTTTGCGGCGTGCTTCCTACTACTCCCACAGCAATTCTAGTCCATTTCAAGTTGCAGCACGACACCGCCTGTCCACCCTCGTTGCACAGGACACTGGCCTCGTAGATCCTGGCAAGACTGTCTACTAGATACCTGTCTCTTCCTCAGGTCATCGCTCAAGGCGACGACAATGATGAAAAGATTATTAGAGCCAAAAAATGCGGCAATCAAACCCACGAATGAGTTTGAGCAAAGCCTGCTGCCCCGATGTGCAATGGAGAGCCTGCTTTACAACATACTGCCTTCTTGAGCGCAGATGTTTTACCAAGGTAAGTATGAAGAAGAAAAAGACCAGTTGAGAAGTTCTCGAGATCAAGAGTTTAAGTAGTGCATAGATCGTGCCAAGCGATCAGCTTGCACGTGACAAGTGCAAGAGATCAAGGGGCAGTCGCGGCCCGATGTTACTGGCTTTCACATTATCCCTGACAGTGTTCTGTAATGGGCAACGACCTCGAACCGTGGTTTCGTTTGATGACTAAGGATCGCAGGAGTCTCTCTCTCCGATCGTCTGACAGGATCTCAAATCAGAGCTCGCAGCTGGCCATCAGCCTCTTCATTCGAGAGGAACATGGCTAGGGCCAGGGTGTACAACCAAGACACGAGGCTGATACCGGCGGGAAGAAGCTGAGCTACTTAGAGCGGCGACTACTCACACATTGAAGCTTACATTTTGTGCAGAGTCTGCGCATTCTTAATACAGGTCGGCCGATGTTGGTTTAAATCAGTACACGAGTCATACAATACTTCGCAGCAACAATGCCATTCTACCACTAAACGCCAGCTAGTAGCAAATCGTTCGCGCTTCTCCTACAACTCCATACACCGCCCTTTTTCATCATAATGCTAATTCATGTCTCGTCACCTGCCGTCAGCTCGCCCAGAAAACGCCCTCCGCACGCTCAAACTAAAGCCTCTGATCCACCACTAGAAGAACAACAGCGCAACCGTAATGATCATACTAGCCCACATCATCCTGCCAGGCAGTCCCGTGTCTCTAGTCCCATCACTGAGATAGTACGCCGCACCCAAATACGAACAACTCAATACACCCGGATCTGGATCCCTCACACCATAACTCATATTCTGATACTTCCCCTGCGGACAGCCAAAGCCCAGCGCAGCAGGACACGACTGTACGAGATCAAAGCATAGATCTATACATGGCAGAACCTCCTTGTAGGGCCCCGGCTGTATCACATCACCAATGATCTCGCTATTCCTGCTGCTGTTGCTTTGCACGGAATTTAGCAGAGCTTGCTGGCCGGAATCTGGATTGCTGATCCACGAAGGCGTGGTTCCGTTCGGAAAACTCTGCGCCATGTTACGCCTAGCTAGGTACGGCGCGTCGTTACTCCAGTCTTCGCATCGTGGAATGGTAACGGCGCACAGCCACTGTTTGTATGCGCGTGCGCAATCATCGCAGTTGCGTGCTAGGGAATACTGGGCTGACGCTGTTGTGTTGCAAGGTATCTGCTGCAGACTGTAGTTGAAGTACTGGTACATCTGGGCTGCGTAGCTATCGTACACAGCAGCGAGATCTGCCAGACCGTCAAGTGGTGAGTACTTGTCCGGGTTCGACGGCACGGCGTAGGCGACTTCGCTGCAAAAGGAGAGGTTGTACATCAACGCGCAGTTGTCACTTGCTTTCGTGCTGAATGTCATGTTTGACCAGACCCGTCCGCCACCACCAATGACCCCTGCACCTGTGGCAGTGGAATTGCCGGTCATGGCGAGGAAGCCCCAATAGTCAGATGAGGCGTTCAAGGCACTGATGTAGAATTGCTCTTTGGGTGCGCCGCCCAGGCCACGACTTGTCATTGTTCCAACGTTGTTGTTGGTAATGCCGGGGATGTTAGCCGCTATGTTGGCGTTCTTACGGAGGCCGCAGTACGATCTGCTGACGCCGAGGAAGGACTGGTCCTTCTGATCGTGGGCGAACATGCCGTAGGGAGCTTGCATGGTCATCCATTCGTCATAGATCGTGCTGTTGCTGGAGTCCGTAAGGTCTGGGGTAACGAGGAGGGCGGCGTGGTTGTCTCCATCTACAAAGAGAAGGTCCGTGCTGTTGGACCAGAAGTGATAAGGAACGTCGTTTGAGGCGGCGATCTCGTAGTTCCAGCTGCCCGTGAAGTCCGTGGTGTTCGGAGCTGAGACACCAATGTAGACATCGTCTGCTGCGTTGAGGTGAATTAATCCATAGCCTCCCTCCACCTGAACTCGGATGCCCTTAGTGCCTTCACTTGTAGAGCCTGGCTTTTGGATGTCGGTAGAGTCTGAGTAGAAGAGTTGGAGTTGAGGTGGTGGTTCACCTCTGCTGGTATTCGATGCTGGCTGCAGGCATACGTTGATTGTAATCCATATCGGCGTGCCCATTTGTCTTTTCCCCAGCTCCCTCCGAGAAGGCGTGTTGTCGTCTGACTTCCCAGTCGTCCAGGCATCCGATGGCAACCCTATGCCCTGTTCTCCATGTGGTCCCTCTATTTCATCTTTTGGAAAGATCCAGTTCTCAGTTTCGCCCAACTCAATGTTCATGTTCTGCGGTGCATTGTTCGCGAGTGAGCTTACGCCGGCTGGCGCCCTCTTTCTCAATTCATTCAAGTCGGTTCCACAGTCACCATGATGTCTTTCCTCGCATCCCTCGAACGTTGACGCTTGTATCTCGTTGCGCTCTTCATCGGACATATCATCATGTTCTAGTGCTACCGCCTGAACGTCTTCCTTCGGAATGTTGTCATCCTCGTTGAATGAGCCATCTTCAAGGATCACAGGCCAAAAAGGCCGGTCGTGGTCGACTGATGTCGTTGAGCCTAGTTCGGAAGCATACGCAAAACTTGGTCTGCTTATTGAGAGGTATACAAGGATCAACAGGAGTGTAGCCCCAAATGAGACTGCGAAGCGGGACTGTAACTGGCTCAATTTTGGGAATTGCATCGTCGTTGTTGAGGCCACATGTTGCTGCTCGTAGGGTTTGTACGGTCAAGGCATATCCTCAGACGCTCGCCAAGTGGTCGCTTCTCCAACTACAGTCAGTAGTACGTCCGAAACAGCGACCGTAACTGTATCGTAGTCGTCGCCGCCAGAGTTCTGTATTTTCCAGAAAACGCTGAGCGATCCGCGGGCGGTGCCTTGCAGCTAAGTAATGACGGCGCCAGCTCTAAAGAGCACTACTGCAGGCCTAATTCTGGGGCTTGGACCCTTACGATAAGGTCCGGAACTCGAACGCCAGTTACGAGACCTGTTATTCGGCGTCCGTTCGCGACCTATGGTATGCTTCTACTCACGGTACTTGCCCTTCGCCAGCCAGTCCTCGCATGTCTTTCAGAGTGAAGGAAGCTGGGCAGGATGGCAGATGCCTCAATCGAGGTTGAAAGTCGCTGAGCACAGATCTGGTGGGTCACGACTTTGCCTCCCAAGAAGCTGCGAAACACCTTCGCCACCGCGACTACGATCAGGATCTTTGTATCATATTTGTGCTTGACAGTGCCTGGCAGTGTCGAGCTACTGTGCTGGGGCTCAGGATCTTGAACTATCCTGTCTGGGACTATACGCTTCCAGGCGGGGCTCTTGCTTGCATCATTGAAAGCTACCGCTACTTCTACGAGTAATTGGGCTTGGGTAACGACTCTGAAGCTGCTCTGTTTCCGGTCCGTTCGAAGTCATTACCTTATTGATAGCTCAAAATGACTTCGGTCGCAGCTCCAACGTCCTGGAGCACTAACGTGCCGGGACCATGTGAGCATAAAGCAAGAACCGGTTGTATGCTGACTGCTCTACCTTGTTGTTGTTCCTGCGCCGACAAGAGACCACAGGCGGCTGCCTATCCTGTCTATGTGAGTGATTGTTCCTTGGTAAGCACAACTCGGCGATGCAGAAGCTGATTCTGAGATGGCAAGATTGATGGGCAAGGTATGAGGCTGAAGGGCAGGCGTTGGCAGCGCTACTGCCGTAAATGCTATGGTAGGTGCCATGACTATGCCCAGTCTTTCTCTACGTTTTCGTCTCTTCTTTTGACGCCTTTCACGTCTTGCGTGGTACCTAGGCATATCATTTGTCAAGCATAGTTAACCATCTTAAAGACTTTTGGCAATCTCTCGCTACCAATACGGAAGCATCAGCACCATCGGATATTCCAACCACGACAGTCCCGCGAGCCACGTCACCAAGAACCGCAGAAATGCCATCTGGCAGACGACCCAGGAGAAGTTCCGAGCGTAATCGTGTCTCAGAGTTCGAGTCGTCTGACAACGTCATTCTGAACCCGCTCTACACCAATCCTAGTCAATCAGCACTACCGTTGCGGACGGCCTCACGCCATCCTCAAGGCCGACGTCAGGGGAATGCGACAGATCATGGCCACCCTGGAGATATAGGCCAAAGAGAACAAGTATTTGCCCTTGGCACCCGAGAAGATGTCCAACACGAAGATTATGTCAGCCCCATATTCGGCATGTTCAATAGAGCTTGGACACGGTATAGGGATGCCGAAGAAGAGAGGCAATCAGAGGCTGCTCGTCAGCATGCTGACGACTTGGACGATGACGCATACCGATGGACAGACCACGATGAGATTGATGTTCAAGCAATCAGCTTCCGAACCGTTCAACAGGAGAACATACGGCCCACTGATGAGCAGCGTCACGCAGTGACGAGGCAACGTCTGTTTGATGCATCTCCGTTGACCATGGATACGTTGCTGAGAGAAGGACAAGCACAGATGGACAGGAACGTAGCTCAGGCTGTCGTCGTCAATGAATCTCAAGAGACCATATACTTACGACGAGCAAGTACAGATAGCAACGTTGCGTCAAGCCGTCGAAACCCACCACTTCAAGACGTGGCTAACGTTAATCCCATCGTATCCGAGCAAACACTGACAGGTCAACCCTTGCCCCGTACAACGAGAAGAGCTAGGCACAACTTTCACGGACAATTTTACTCCAATCCTTTTGATGAACAACGACCCTTGAGATATCACAACGACGGACGAGTCATTGACCTCACGGACGAAGGTCCACTTGATCGAATCAATCCTATTGATGCACAACGGCAACGTCGGCCTGCGCCGGCCAAGTCCGAAGATCTTAAGGTGAACTTCGCTTGCAAAATATGCCAAGAGCAGAAGATCGACACAATATGCTTGCCTTGCATGCATGCAGCAACGTGTCGTTGGTGTAATGAGCTCTGGAAGGACAATTGTCGAGACGTCAATGGCCGAGTTGACCGCCGTGATTGGAAATGCGTCATATGTCGTAAGCAGATAAAGGAGACTAAGAAGTTCTTCATCTGAACGAAGGGGAGAATGGCAATGACACCTAGAGCGGACATCGGGATGGGTGACAGGTAGATCCGGATCATGAAAGCATATTCTGCGGCGCGGGACAAACCTTGTTGAGATAGACGGTGCTCATAGTATGCAATATCATTCGTTTTGGACAAACAATACTGCCCAGGGCCGTGCTTTCTAAACAAGCCCCGATGCATCTGACTCCATCTCCGTACTTGCCAGATTATCAAAGCCTCTGGAGGACTACCATTGCTACATGCGCCCACCTCAAGTATGCAATCTTGCTCAGAGCAAATCCGCCGTCAGCCTTAGTGTCGCGGTCACCCACCGGGGGGAGGGAATAGGAAGGGGAGCCAAATGGCAGCGACATGAATAGGGAAGGGAAGCTGCGAAGGAAGAAGATGAGCTCCATCGGAGCAGAGGACAACAAGACGGACAGCCCACCGTGGTGCAGACAGTAACCGTGGCATGGGTATCATGTGTAGGGAACGAGGAGCTTGAGGATCATGTTTTTATTCCACCTTCATACCCATCCATCCATCCTCATGAACGATCATGGTATCAAATTATTTTATTTACACCATAACCATTTCTTATATCATAGCATCATCAAAAATTATGACTGGGATCAAACCTCCGGCCCTCTGGTTTTGTCAGCTGTGTGCGGGTCTGATACTCAGGGTCCATTGCCCTGTAGCCTTGTCCCGCGCTGCCTCCACTGCCGGATCTGTTCATTGTGTTTTCACCGCTTAGTTCTAGTGCCGCGGGGCTTGCTTGGCCCTGTCTGTTCGCGGGGTGCGCGGGACTGGGGTCGCGAGCGGGGTGGTCGCCGTCATCGGAGTATAGAGACGGAGCGTCGCCACCGTGGTGGTGGTCGTGGTGTGCTGCACCCGCTGCGGCTGCGCCCACGCCGGCAGGCCATTGAGAGCGCGGGTGGAGGTACTCGTTGTTGTTGTTGTGCTCGGGCAGTTCCTCGACGAAATTGGAGCGGGAGCGGGAGCGTTGTTCTGCTACGGCGGGCATGCCGGGGCCGGGTCGGTAGGGTGTTGGTTCGCTGCCGGAGACGGAGGAGATGTCACTTGTGCGTGATTGGGAGTGAGTTGGTGCCGAGGTTCTTTGGGAGGAGACGCCGGGTGTCGCGTAGCGGTCTAGGGGGTTGCTCTCGCGCATCGGCGGGGAGTGATTGTTGATTTCCGAATCGGTGTAGCGGGAGCTGTTCTTGCCTACTGCGGCGCCTGCGTAGCCGAAGTTGTTCATCGAATTGCCTAGGGATGGCGTGTACCTGTCGCTGTCTGCGATTGCTGCGTTGCGTCGGCGACGGCGACGGATGGCGTACAGGGCGCCGATGACTGCGGCTGCTATTACGGCGACGGCTACGCCGGCACCGATGCCTGCTTTTGCACCTGTGGTGAGGCTGCCGGAGCTGCCTGATGTGCCGCCATTGGCCTGTAGGCCTGCGATTCCCGTTGGGGACTCGGTGGATGTTACGACGGTGGTGCCGAAGACGGTTGTTGCTGGGATTGTGGTCTGGACGACTGTGTACTGTGTGCTTTGGCTGGTCTGGCCATCCGGCTGAGTGGTGATGACTACGTTCTGGGTCGAGTAGACGGTGGCTTGGTAGGAAATGGAGGATGAAGATGCAGTATAGACGTAGGTTGGTGTCTCTGATGTGGTTTTGGATGAGCGAGAAGTGGAACGCGAAGTGGAAGAGGATGTTGGAACAGCGGAGGATGTTGAAACAGTGGAGGCTGTTGAGGCTGAAGGCGTTGGAGATGCTAGAGAAAGTGACGTTAGCTTGCTGTAGCTGAACATAATTGTGGTTAACGATGGATCCGCTGTGCTGCATGAATTCAAGTATGATAGACATACAACTCGAGGTGTCAAAGCTCGAACTGCTTGGCACAGGCGTCGACGTGGTTTCTGATTCGGAGGATGTAGTAGGCGTAATAGACGTACTTGACTCTACAGACTCTGTTAAGGAGCTCGATGATGTTGGTAGGGGTGTAGGCGTAGTTGTGGTTGTAGGTGCCACAATAGCTGTAGAAGACGTCTCAGTTGAGCTGATCACGGAAGATGTAGGCTCAGCAGAAGTCGTGGTAACGGCCACGACCGAAGAAGAACTCGAGCTCGACGAGATGCTCGATATTGCTATGGAAGAACTTGTGCTAGGTGTGGTGGTCGCTATCGAACTTGCAGCTAGACAAAGTGTTATGGCCTGGTAGACACATTCCACCTTGCCTGACTCTGCTGGACGGTTGCTGGTAGGATGAGGGATAAGAAGTGGTACTTACATGTAGACTCCGTCGAGGCTATGACTGACGAGATGGACGATGATATTGATGAAACTACCGACGACGCGCTTGAGGCTACTGATGACTCGGAGGTTGCTACCGATGACGCCGACGTAGCTATCGACGACAGCGATGAGGCCGCTGCTGAGCTGCCCGCAGCCGAAGCTGATGATGCTGCAGAGGACGCCGAGCTGGCGATTGAGTCTGCAGACGATGCTGATGCCGCTGCTGACGAGGCAGCATCCGAAGCTGAGGCCGACACGGAAGAAACACTCGAGGCTGCAGTGCTATTTTGAGCAGTCGCGAAGCTGACAAAAGCCGCACATATCAAATACCGATACATGTCTACCGTTATATCGACAAAGATTTGGCGCAAGATGAGTTAGGCTGAGCACCGTACGACGAAGGAAACAAAGTCGTCGATGTGGTGGGACGGCGAAAAGTGAGGATCTGCTACCTTATCTTTCAAGCATCAGCCTCGTTTGGCAGGTAGAGGACAGTAGGACGCATGTGCTTGTAATTGTAACATCAGGTTCCAATTATTCCGGTGCATGTCACCATAGAACGAAAAGCTTACGCACAGCCAGCACCGAATGGGGGCTAGCAAGTGTCTCTGACAGCCTGAGATGTGCTGGCGTGTCTTAACGGCCAATGGAAAGGTAAGGAACGAAGCCCTAAGACTATCCGCTCGGAAGTACCAATCCCAGTTGAGATAGCTGAACGTGTTGACACGAACTTGGCATGGTCTCGATGCTTTAAATACGAAAGTTTGGCCTGATAGCGAACCAGAGGCGCAGTACCTCTCACCTGCTCGGTTGTCTGAAGCGAACGTTTTCCCCTGCTAAATAGAAAGCGGGCTTGTTATGCGAAGCATAATAGCTGATTGTTGTGACCTTCGAGCATGATGAAGTGAGCGAGACACTTCCGACGACCAAGCTTAACAGACGTGTGGACGTTGAGCTAGTAGAGGTTCTGACATGGGGGTTAGGAATCATGCCCGCGGATAGCGTCTCTGTGGCAGCAGGGAAACGTGATGGACATTCTTTCGAGTTAGGATAGGTTTGGAAGGGACAATATTGCTCAACTCGTTTGGTGTCCGTGTGCGGCTGCGGCTGCTCCTTTGGTTCAAGGATGAAGCTCGTTAGTTGAGCCAGTCTCCTCGGGTCTCAGATAGTGAACTCTTCCTTCGAAAAGGACTATGGTTCACTCGGAATCACTCCCCCGCCTTTGGGGTCGAGTCTCTGAGAAGCAGCTGATCTGCTTGCGGCTCAACCGGACGCCAGTCAATAAACAACGAGATTTGTTCCAAGCAAATAGCGTGCTAGCATCGTAATTATTGCAACATTCAAGGCAGTACCAGCAGATTGGATCTTTGACCCTTTCACCACTAGGAGCCAGCGCTTCTTGTGGTCATGAATGTACCACGTGTGGTAGTATGCTTGACATCATGTTCACCATACCCACTTTTGCGAAGGCTCAACAGCCCGAGCCCGTCGGCGTCGAAGCCCTGCGTGAGTGACTTGATGCCAATGCTTCTTACACTATAGTATTGTTAGATGTGTCCCAGACTGATGCTTCCTTGAGTCACATTGTTGTTCGACACTCTGATCGCCTGTTCACCAACCAAAGTGCAAGTCATCTCGGGTGCTCTCCGACAATATAGATATTGAGTCACAAACAGCAAGGTCTCCCAAGCAATATATCTGAGAATACAAGGAGCAGGTACACCCTCGTCAGCAAATAAATTAGGAGATCGCAACCAAAAGAGTCGTTCAAAAATGTTATCAGGAAGCAAGATGGCCTCCACAAATGGTAGCGACGCCCAGCAACCGGTGGTCTGTGTCTTCTGTAAATACACCCTCCAACGCTGTCGCATTCGCACCAGCACTAACACTCTTCAGGCGCCTCGAGTCCCGGCAAGAACCCAGCGCACCTCGAGTCTGCCCGGCAACTGTCCTCTGCCCTGTCTACCGCAGGCTACAAACTGGTCTATGGCGGTGGGACGATGGGCATAATGGGCGAAGTCGCGAAAACCTTCGTGTCGCACGCCGGTCCCGACAGTGTTGACGGCATAATACCTAAGGCGCTCGTTCGCACCGAAAAGGACCCCAGCACGCGCAACGACAGTCCCGCGCCGCCGCAAGACTCAGACGTCAAGCAGCCTGAACGGACCATGACGAGAGAGCAGCTGAAGAGAGCCAATACGTCCGAGGTGATACCACAGAGTGAGTTCGGGAACACCATCGTTGTAGCGGACATGCATACACGAAAGAGGATGATGGCTGAAAGAGTCGTGGGCGGTGGACCGGGAAGTGGATTTGTAGCGCTCGCTGGTGGGTACGGAACCATCGAGGAGGTCATGGAGATGGTTACCTGGAACCAACTGGGAATTCACAAGATGCCGATTGTCGTGGTCAATGTGGACGGCATTTGGGACGGCCTGTTAGACTGGGTGCGAAAAAGCATTAGGGAAGGATTTGTTGGCGAGGGTAATGCCAATATCATCATGGAGGTAAAGGATGTAAACCAGGTGGAAGAAGCGTTGAGAAATTACAAAGTCGCGGAAGGAAGATTCAACCTGGATTGGACGAAGGAATAGGAAGATAGAAGGTCTAGAGCAATAGACGTACAGAATCTATGAGCCTGCCCTCCTGGTCGTAATGCATTCACGCTTGCCTACGCCTTGAACGCCCTGCCATCTCATGCTTGCCGTGCTTCATGATCACGAATCTGTCTCCATTGCATCTCCCTCGCCCTCACCAGTGCCACTCGTCTCAACGTTGGCTTCCAGCAGTGGCCCAACTTCTTGACCATCATACATCTTGAAGTTCTCGACCCTCCTCTTGCCCTCCTTCGAGCCAACACCAATAACAGCCAAGCTCGTGTTATCTACCGTCAGCTCCTTGTCTTGTGCCAACGATTCTTTCAACGCCAGCAAGCCGTGCTTGATCAACTCATCACGACTACAATCTGCAAACTTATCTAGATGTCTCTCAAGATACGTTCTCGCCATCTGACTCCGAGCGCCAATCGCGCAAGCCAGCATCTCCTGCGTCAATCCAGAAGGGCTGAACTCGAATAGATGCGGACCTAGATCATCGACTCCCCCCACCAACAGACCAACACCGTAAGGTCTCTTGCCGTAGTGTTGTGTGCTACTCTGTGCTCGATCGCCAATCATGTTCACTACCCGCTCGACGGGTATCGGTCGGCCGTAGCTGAGTTTCGAGGCTAGGGATTGCTGTTTCATGAAGTTGGAGAGGACGCGGGCGTCTGAGGCGAGACCTGCTAGGGCGACGCCCAGGTGATCGTCTACGCCGACGATTTTCTTCTGATAAGAGGACAGTTCTTCGGCGTTGCGCTGGTGCAATGGTTAGTGGCTGTAAACTTAGAGGGCAGCATTATCGTACTTTCACAGCAGTGAGGACGACATGGGTCTTGCTGACGAGTCCCACTACTACTGAGCCCTGCTTGACTGCTTCTTGTGCATATTCAACTTGGAAGATTCGTCCTTGCGGCGAGCTGTAATGGTCAGTCTGGCTCTTGAAAAAGGACCTGAGTATATTGCCCTACAATGTAACGGAGTCGTTGTCGTAGTTGTTTCTGAACATCTTGGCGGTCGCAAAGCAGGGGGCTGTGGAAAGGTGAGAGTAGTAGTATAGCTCGATGTGGTTGTTCAATTACTTGAGATGTGCTTGATGCTCAGGCTATCTTGCAGACGCGGCTACGCACGGTTTTCATGCCTGAGGCAGGCAAACGATGCCGCAAGACGTGACCCACCCACTGCATCTCAATTGCAGCCGGGGTTCAAGCTTCACTTTCGCCCATGCGACACCGAATCCTACGCACTAATACGAGTATTATTACTTCCACCATCGGAGAACAAGTGCCTGTCTGCATCGCATTTCACCTCATTGGGGCCCGAGACTGGTTCGCGTAGAATAACCTACCACAACCTCAGCGACCAAGCAGCACCACCTCCGCCATGGCGGCAGGACTCAAGACCATCATTGCACTCTCCTTCGTACGAGCAACTACCACCTCCTCAGCGCTACTACTCACATATTCCAGGTCCTAGCAATCGGATTTCTCCTCGTCATCCTCTCCGCAGCCCTCTTCCACAATTACCTCACCCTCCTCGTCGTCGCAACCTACGTAATAGCACCCTTACCGAACTTCATATGCGCAAAATGCGCAAACCCAGATGACTTCATGGGCGATGCAGGCTACGCTGTTGTGGACTTCGGGAGGTTTGTTACCGGCTTCCTGGTCGTGATGGGAATTGCTCTGCCGGTTATGTTGGCGCATTGTGCTTTGATACAGGTTCCGGCTATGGCCATGAGCATAATAGGAGGTGAGATACGACCAGGACTGATATCTGGGGATCAAATAGCTAACACAAGACAGGCTTGCTTATTTACGGGACAATCATCAGCTTCACTCAGTTTTTCAAGGAGGAACAGGACTTTTGAGAGGCTTATTAGTTATCTCGGCTGTCGGGACGACAGTGCAGACAACCAAAGGAGAGGTCTATTCAGCATATATTATTTGAAAGCAAGCAATGCGACTACCGTGTTTACGGCCATTTTCACGTTTTGGACTCCGCCATCGAGAAAACTCACTGGGTGTCGTGCAGCAGGACGAACCACGCCAGAATGACCTGTGAATGTCATGCTTGTTGGGCTCCAACCAACATCAGCCAAGGTCCTTCCCGTACATCAAAGAAGTTTATGCCCTCTCTTGGGGCCCTCCAGAGGTCCATCCGATGTCGAAATCTCTAGGCATCTTATCTGGGTAACGGAGTGCTATGCTTCCTACGGTACTCAGAACTAAGCTGCCCGTTACGTACCTAGGTAGGCATGTAGGATCCTGGCTATGAAAGACCGTATTCAGATGTAAGAGATAGTATGGCTTTGCCTGTACCAGTATTGCTACGAGTAGGTATTGGTCGGCCTGGAACTCGCAAACATGGCGGCCGCCTGAACGTCATCTTGAGATGTAGCACGTGACATCTGCCGCTCGCAACCTGAAGCTGCGCCGTTCCAGCCTTCTCATGCCACCGAGCTTGCAGCGACAGAGTCACAAGCGGCATAATTATCCTATAGACCTCACTTCTCTCAAACACCTCGTATCTCATCGCAAAGGACCTTGGATCTCCTACTCAAAGCGCATCATCACCACCCAAGCACCAGCAATCCACAACCATGGAATCAAATCGTCTCTTCCACAAGTTCCCAACCCCAGCATGGATCAACAACGCCAACGTGAGGACAGGAGGCGTATATCTCAGCGGAGCCATGGTAAGCCATCCCCGGCATACCCTCTCGCGCCCGCAGCTCACCTAACACACCCGCGCAGTTCTCCCTCGGCTTCTTCCTCTTCCTCGACGCCGCCGTCTTCTCGCACTCCGCCCTCAACGGGTCAACAATCCACATCACATTCGTCGACTGGATACCGCTTATCTGCAGTACGCTGGGCATGACGGTCATAAACAGCATTGAGAAGAGCCGGCTCAACAGCGATTCGTTCAGTTACAGTGGGAATGGGGTTGCGTGGAAGGCGCGGTTGGTGTTGTTTTTGGGATTTGCGTTGATTGCGGGTGGGTTGGCGGGGAGCGTGTGTGTGTTGGTGTTGAATTACATTGTCGAGGAGGCACAAGGCCGGACACTCTGGATGGGCGTCGCCAACTGCTTGGGGAACGCGCTTGTGATGTTGAGCTGTGTGGTGTTGTGGGTTTCTCAAAACATGGAGGACGATTTTCAGTACACTCTGTCGCTATGAAAGCGAGAGCATGGGGCCGGGACACGTTGATGGAGCTGCGCCGCAGATATGGCAGAAGATCAGCAACAGCGAGAGTCGTGGGGGCAATGTCTTTCAGCGGAACGAGAAGGAGCCACAAGGGAGAATTGACTATGCGGGAGCTGTTTTCCAAGGCATGACAATGTGAATTAGCAGGAGCAGCTGGTGATGCTACATGTCTATCATTAGGAGAATCCAAACACCTTGCGCCTACTGACTACCATGGAAATGAAAATCGACCTGGTCGATTCGGACCGTAACCTGATCAACCCTCCCTCAACTTCTCCATGATAGCGTCGATGACGTCCATATCTGCAGCATTGACGGAATCCGGCCCTGTAATGTTTTTGGGCAACGTCTTCATCGCTTCATCCATACCAGGCTGGAAGTTCCTCACAGTCGAGCTGAGTGCATATACTGCCTTCCGTCGCGCCGCGTCATCGTCGTCCTCCACAGCCATCCTAGCAATCCTCGAAACACCACCTTCAGAAAGCAGTTGGTGTTGGCACTTCTCGTTGTTCTGCACGGCAGTACCGACACACCATGCTGCCATCTTCCGCAATGACGCCTCCGTTGCATTCAGCTGATCTAGGAGAGGAGTCCAGAGGCCGAGTATTTGAAGATTCTGCGCGTTGTCAAGGTTCTCGATTAGTTGTTCGAAGTTGTCAAAGGCGATCATCTTGGCGTCTAACGTCGATTGAGGATTTACTATGACGTGCATTGCTTCCTTCAACAAATCTGCGTCTGACGGGCCACCCATCAATGCACGAATGTCTGCTTCGTTGAGGCCGCGCGGTGCTTCGCCCTTGTAGCCAGGTTGTGTTGGTGCTGCGGTGGCATCTGGGTTTTGTGCCTGGCCGTTTTGGGAGTTTTCGATGGACCAAGCGAGGAGGTTGGACATGCCTTTGTCCATGATTGCTGTCTCCTGCGTCTGTGGTCTTGTAGGATGTAGTGTTTGTAGTAAAAACTTGAGCTTCCAAGGATTAAGTCCCAGAAGATGTTTGTATGACTATTCGAAAGAGCCCTGTTCGAAACGCTCGATTTCAGGCACTTGAAATTCCTGTGACTAATAGGGGATCGATTGAATAGACTGGGAAGGGCCTCAGTATGCTGCGATGTATAATAATTGTGGTCGTTGGATAACTCTTTGGCGCTTTGGTGCCGTTGTGTTCAGTCACCAAACATTAAGTCGACGTGAGGTCAAAGTCACAAATTGCACTCTTGCTCTGACGAAAACTCGAGCACCTACCAATGGTTTCGAAAAGATTCGATGTCTGTTTTCTGGACCTACCTGGTTTGTTGAGCATCGATGTTGTTACAGGCTCCTTGTTTGAAGCAACCACGAGCATCACTTGGACGCGATAAATCACAACTGGCGTCCGCCTCGACGTCAGTTCACGATGCCGACGAGATGGACAGCATAAGTGGCAAAAAGTGTTGAGAAAGTCTACCGTAGCGATGGCGCCTGGCCGTACCCGGGCTATCGATTGCCCCACTTTGTGGCTTACCCGGGGGGAATAATAATAGTATCGCACAGAAGTTTTGAAGTTCTGAGCACGGAGACAGCAACCACAAGCATGAACGCGTAGTTGATGGTATGGCACCCTTTTCATTGTCAATTCCAGTCCGTAAAGGGGAAAGCTATTAGGAAGTCAAGACCTCACATCTTAGCTAATCTTCCCGGCCGACAAAAAGTCACATCCGTCTTCGTGGAGGTTGGTGGGCCGGCCATCAGGGGAGTCGGTGAGCAGCTGCAGTGATAGACCACTTTAAGCGCGGCTAGAGCTCAATAATGTTGCATGATTTGTGTATCTTTCTGAAACGTATCTGCCTGTGGTCCAAGCAAACCATTACGAGGCAGTGAATTAGCATTGCGCGGCAAGGCCGCCACCATGAGGTAGAGGCTGATATAAGGAACGCAAACGCAACCTGACCAAGACATGAGTAGCAAGTAGTAGACGATAAGGCCACCAAACCCGCTAAGTTTTGACGCTGATTCAGTAAGAGCTATACAAACAGTAAGTTAGTCGCAGCGCAGGTAGCGTTCAATGGAGAGTGACTGCGGTAAACCGTCATTCTTGGCAGTCCCTTCCTTCCACCGCTACAATACATTTCCATCTTACCTTTCCCAACTTGTTGTCTTCCTTTCCGACATCTCAACTAACACAAGGCTATAGGAGAACATATCTCTATAGTCCTCTCCACCCACTTACGACCTCACGAGCCTTTCCCTTCTTTTTCTAACTTTCACCTACAACCGTCGCAATGGAGGGTAAGCTTAACTCATGCTCGAACAGAGCCTCTACCCACCTTTCTCTGCATGACTGGATAGGCTAACGTTGCTTTAACCTACAGAAGAAGTTGCCGCCCTCGTTATTGACAATGGGTAAGCCTCCCACATCATTGCCACCAACCTGCCCTCCTGCTCAATCAGCTGCCCCACCTCGATACAGATTCTAGCAGAGCAAGCGAACGAGTCGGCGAAAGAGGTCAAAAGTGAACACATGGCTGACTGTAACTGTCTGCAGCTCTGGTATGTGCAAAGCCGGTTTTGCCGGTGACGATGCGCCACGAGCAGTTTTCCGTAAGTTGAGAACTATTCGAATCGGTTGCGCAGGATCTAATACGTGGCAGCTTCTATCGTCGGTCGACCACGTCACCACGGTATCATGATCGGTATGGGTCAGAAGGACTCATATGTCGGTGACGAGGCACAGTCCAAAAGAGGTATCTTGACTTTGAGATATCCTATTGAGCACGGTGTGGTTACGAACTGGGACGACATGGAGAAGATCTGGCATCACACTTTCTACAACGAACTGCGTGTGGCTCCAGAGGAGCACCCAGTCCTGCTCACCGAGGCTCCCATCAACCCCAAGTCGAACAGAGAGAAGATGACACAGATCGTCTTCGAGACCTTCAACGCACCAGCCTTCTACGTCTCCATCCAGGCCGTTCTGTCGCTGTACGCCTCAGGTCGAACCACTGGTATCGTGCTCGACTCTGGTGACGGTGTCACCCACGTTGTCCCTATCTACGAAGGCTTCGCTCTTCCCCATGCCATCTCTCGTGTCGACATGGCTGGCCGAGATTTGACCGACTACCTGATGAAGATCCTGGCTGAGCGAGGTTACACTTTCTCAACCACCGCCGAGCGTGAAATCGTCAGAGACATCAAGGAGAAGCTTTGCTACGTCGCCCTTGACTTTGAGCAAGAGATTCAGACCGCTGCGCAGTCTTCCAGTTTGGAGAAGTCATACGAGCTGCCTGACGGTCAGGTTATCACAATCGGTAACGAGCGATTCAGAGCACCAGAGGCTCTGTTCCAGCCATCTGTCCTTGGTCTTGAATCTGGTGGAATCCACGTCACCACCTTCAATTCCATCATGAAGTGCGACGTCGACGTCCGAAAGGATCTCTACGGCAATATTGTCATGGTAAGCATGCTTATACCACCACTTGCAGATACATTTTTGCTAACATCTCGATTTAGTCTGGTGGTACTACTATGTACCCAGGTATCTCCGACCGAATGCAGAAGGAGATCACTGCTCTTGCACCATCATCTATGAAGGTCAAGATCATCGCACCTCCCGAGCGAAAGTACTCCGTCTGGATTGGTGGCTCCATCTTGGCCTCGCTCTCTACCTTCCAGCAGATGTGGATCTCGAAGCAAGAGTACGATGAGTCCGGTCCATCGATCGTCCATAGAAAGTGCTTCTAAACGATGCACTGAGAAATTCCCCACACGACATCCACAACCATCCAATTCCGATGCCTGGACTTTTTTGCGATGAATCGAGGCCAGAAGCGTCTGCATCAACTTTTGTGGTCAAGAATATAGATGGAATTCGACAATGCAAAAGTCTCGAGCTCGACTTGAGAATAGAGGTTGTGCTGGAATCATGAGCCCTGGCTCAAGTCGATAATGTATGAAGCAGATAAGCATGACTGTCAAGCGATGAAATGAAGCATTTGTCCAATTCTCCATCATGACCAGTAGACCTAGGCTTTGAAACGTTCTCCGGTATCGCCTGTTGACGTTTCTAGCTGTCTGGCGCTTCAACTACAGTGGTGCCCTCTTCTGCCGGCTCCAGCACTTTCCATTCACAAGTGATGCCTTCCTGCTTGAACCTGTCTACTATAGTCTCAGCAACCTTGTCGAAATTCTCCGTGGCTAATGCTAGTATTGTAGGGCCTGCGCCTGACAGACATATTCCGCAAAGTCCTTTGTGACTTGACGGGGTGACTGACTGTAATATCTCGGTAAGGCCGGGTATGAGCGTGGAACGATACGGCTGATGTATCTTGTCCTGCATGGCCGAGTATATCAGATCTGGATTTGGAGGCGAGTCGGACAGCACTGTAGTCAGTAAGGCCAATCTCTGCAGATTGAAGATCTGATAACATAGTTAGCACTACTTCCCAGCGCGATCAACAGATCGACATGACATACCATATCCTTCCTCGTATATTGCTGCGGCAACACCTCCCTCGCCTTTGCCGTCGACACCTCAAAGTCAGGGATGATGGCCACGGCCTTCAACTCCTTACTCCAATCAAATCGTCTGAAGTGCCCGATGTCCATCGGCGGAATAGGTGGCGTAAGGCCTGTATCCTCGCCTCCGGCCGGCTGGGGCAGGACCTCCGCTAGCGGCACTTCTACTCTAGCCATGTCCTCTGGATTCAATTCGTTCAAGTACGTCCCCACGAAGCCGCCGTATAGCGCCGCGGCGACGTTATCGGGGTGTCGCTCGACCATGAGCGCGAAATCCAGCAGGCGAGACTTGGGCAGTTGCAGGTTTCCGCAAACGTTCGCGAGCGTTACGCCGGCTACGACGGCCGCGCCAGAACTGCCGAGGCCGCGACCTAGCGGGATTGGATTGTGAATGTGCACGTGGGTTCCTGGCGGGAAGGTGCGTTGGTTGTGGCAGCGGAGGACGTAGAGGGCTGTGCGGGTTAGGAGGTTTTTCGAGGGGTTGAGGTCGATGCCGTCTGCGCCGACGCCGGAGTATGTGACTGTGCAGTTCAAGGGGTTTGAGGGGCTGGGTTGTTCTTCGGGTTTGGTGTTGACGGTGACTTCGAGGTACATTGAGAGGGCAAGGCCTATTACGTCGAAGCCTGGGCCGATGTTGGCGGAGGAGCAGGGGACCTCTGCATGTGGTTAGCTTTGTGGTTGGTTACCGGTTGGGTTGTGGTAGGGAGGCTGACTGATGATGTACATCTTGTTGGCGTGCCTCGTTCTATGGTATGAGGTCTGTATAGTTGTGTATTCTTTGCTAGCCTCGTTCTTCAGCTAGGGTGCTTGCTGGGGAGCCCCACTTCTTGTCCGTTGAAGACTCGATCCAAATGCCTAGTGTTTTCTTTTGCACAGCTTACCTGTCCTGAAGCCTCGAATGTATACTGTTTGTTGTACAGTGTAAGACCCTTCAAGCTATGAAGCTACCCTCAGAAACGATCCCTGTGTCGGCAAGGGTGCCCTTCCGGGGCTTGGCAAAGAAATTTTGTGCCGTTTTGGGAAGGGATGTCTGGGTAACGCTATGTTATTGGTTGAAGCAGAAAATATCTCAGCACGTATCTAGTTTGGACGGCTTCAGAACAGGCTCCTCTTGAGCTCAGATGTAGCTGATTCGCAAGGCTGCATCCTCAAAGTATTACTGTTTATTGCGTGTGGTCACTGGTGGAAGCGTCCTACCAGAGCAATAAAATTCACGTTCCACTTGCAGATGCAATCGCACCTTTTTGCTCTTCTACACAGATTGTGAGCGTTGGCGTGTTGCAACGGCGGGCATCAGTGCCTGACGGCACGACGATCTGCGACGATGCAAGGACACCTTCGAATTCTGGTGGTAGGCTCAGGAGGACGAGAGCATGCATTCGCTTGGCGGCTGGCGTCCTCCCCGAGCGTTGATGTTGTTCATGTCGCACCGGGAAATGGAGGGACGGACGGCGACAAGATTGTGAACGCTTCTATTGGGGTGTCGAAAGATAACTTTCCCGAACTGGTCAGTTATGCCAGAAAGGTCGGCATCAATCTTGTAGTCGTTGGTCCTGAAGCTCCTTTGGTGGACGGTATTGAAGGCTTCTTCCGCAGTGTTGGCATACCAGTGTTTGGGCCAAGCAAAAAAGCGGCTCGCATGGAGGGCTCGAAGACCTTCTCGAAGGACTTCATGCAGCGGCATGAAATACCGACGGCAGCTTACAAAAATTTTACAGATCATGCAGAAGCTCGAAAGTACGTGGAGAATGTCAAACATGATGTCGTGATCAAGGCGTCTGGCCTGGCAGCTGGTAAAGGTGTCATAATTCCACAAACGAAGCAGGAAGCATATGATGCTCTCGAGTCGATCATGGTCAAAAAGGAGTTCAAGGAGGCTGGGGACGAAGTCGTGGTTGAGGAGTTCCTCGAAGGTGACGAACTGAGCGTACTTACCTTCTGTGACGGCCATGTCATTCGATCCCTCCCACCGGCTCAAGACCACAAGAGAGCGCTTGATGGAGACCAAGGACCAAATACTGGGGGCATGGGCGCTTATGCTCCAACGCATCTCGCTACTCCTGAGCTGATTGTCCAGATCGATAGAGATATTGTTCAGCCCACTATCGATGCCATGCGCATTGAAGGGATGCCATTCAGAGGCATTCTGTTCACGGGCTTGATGATTACGAAAAACGGCCCGAAAGTGCTTGAATACAATGTTCGAGGTGGCGATCCAGAAACCCAGACTCTTTTGCCTCTTCTCAGTGACGACACCGATCTCGCCAAAGTGATGCTGGCTTGCGCCGAAGGCTGGCTGGATGGTGCTTCGCTTAAAATCAAGTCGGGAGCTTCTGCTACCGTTGTAGCTTGCGCTGAAGGTTACCCTGGATCCTACGCAAAGAACAGACAGATACACCTCTCAAAGCCAAGTGCTGACACATACATTTTCCACGCCGGGACAATCCGAGACGGCAAGGGACTATGGTCAGTAGGCGGAAGAGTGATCGCAGCGACAGCAACTGGCGCTAATCTGGAAGAAGCTGTGGCCATGGCTTACAAAGGCATCGACACGATCAAATTTGAGGGAATGCAGTTCCGTAAGGATATCGCACATAGAGCTTTCGGGGCTAAACAACGCCAAAGAAGGGAGAGCGATGCGCCACTAACGTACGAAGCCGCTGGAGTGTCAATAGATGCAGGTAACTCTTTAGTCCAGCGAATCAAGCAGCATGTCAAGAGGACTGTTCGGTCGGGTGCTGATGGTGAGATCGGTGGCTTTGGAGGGGGATTTGATATGTCGAGTTTGAAGGCTGGGTTTCCAACTATTATTACATGCTGCGATGGCATAGGCACCAAGCTCAAAGTCGCTTTTGCGACCAATGTCCACGATACCGTTGGAATTGACCTTGTGGCAATGTCCGTCAATGACCTGATCGTACAAGGTGCGGAACCATTGGTGTTCGTGGACACATATACGACCAGCATGCTAGATGTGGACACCGCTGTTGACTTTATCAAGGGAGTTGCAGACGGTTGTGTGCAGTCTAGATGCGCGCTTGTGGGTGGGGAGACAGCCGAGATGCCAGGTCTGCTTGCTAGTACCGAGTATGATGCCGTTGGTACTGCAGTTGGGTGGGTCGACACGGGAGCTGGCAAGAAGGTGCTGCCTGATGTAGAAAGTATGCAGGAAGGAGACGTCTTGATTGGTCTCGGGTCGAATGGACTGCATTCCAATGGTTTCTCCTTGGTGAGGAAGATCATCGAGCGCAAGCACTTGGCATGGAACGAAGTTGCACCATGGGACCGTGACGCGAATGTTGGCACATCTATTCTCACACCCACCCGGATCTATGTCAAGCCGCTGTTGGATGTGGTCAGGAAAGACTTTGTGAAAGGTATGTCGCACATCACTGGTGGAGGATTGGTTGAGAATGTGCCGCGAATGCTTCCGAAGCACTTGTCGGCGGAGATTGATGTTCAGACGTGGAAGCGGCCTGCTGTATTCAAGTGGCTGCAGGATGCTGGAAAGGTTAATGTAGAGGAGATGAGTAGAACATTCAACAACGGCATAGGCATGGTCCTGGTGGTATCGGACATTGCACATGGCGAGGTCATGAGGATGCTAAAGGCGCAAGGTGAACAGGTGTACCAGATTGGCAAGTTGGTTGCTCGGGGAGAGGATCACGGTTGTATCCTTTCTAAGCTGGATACGTGGTCAGCATAGGTGGGTTCGGCCAGATGTTCTGGTTTACGGGTTCGAGAAAGGCACTGCAAGAGTAGTCTCTTATGAAAGGCCGCTGCAAAGGAACTTCTTTCCATGTGAAGGATAGGGGCCACATCAGTCGTACTAGCCAATCGGAGTGTTATTCTCGTTGACTCCAAAAAATTGTGTGGATCATCGTGTGATTTACCATTCAGGACTGCGATCGCAAAGTAATGTCAACACTACAACCACTCACGCAGTATTGATCGTTCCTATCAGCAAATCCACGACCGCCGTCTACTACACAGGCACTCATCGTATGCAAAGCGAGCACAGCCAGTAGAATCGATGCGCCCCTCGGCATCTGGCCAAAGATACGTTTGTCTTCCCTGTCTCCTCAGGAGCGCTCGAACTGCTCGAACCGGCCATGAGCACAATACACTGACCCAACGTCGGGAAATCTCTACTGTTACCTCCAGTGTCTCTGCAATTTCACAGCCGATACGCAAGCATGGGGCTGGACAGCCATCGGGCACAGCGATCCAGTCGAGGACGAACACAACAAGCACGGCAGAACCAGTCAAACTCAGTGCTGGTCAGATGGGCAAAGTAGGACAGCTACATGGCCTCCGAGCACGTCTGGAAAATGGGCTATCAGCAGTGCCCGAAGCGGAGAGCGACCCCAAGGGCGTTCCCATTGAGAAAGTGCTGGCAGCGATAAAGGCCGAAGGGGAGGCACATTTGTTCCAGACTCTGGAGCAAGTGTATAATGGCAGGCCGTACAAAGAGGTGTCTAGGGAGCTCTCAATGGTCAGTAAGCATAGAAGGCCGTCTCTCGCTACTGTCACAGACGATGCCACCATCGGCGTATTGAACAAGTTGGGCATACTCGCCGAAGAACAGAAGCCTGCCGCTGCTAAGCCACTGCAAGCCACACCTCTTAAGCAGCAGGATGCAGATGAAGGTTCGGCGACCAAGACGAAGAGGCAAAGGAGATTGCGCAGAGTGCGTAAGGTCGAAGACAAGTTACGCATCGCCAAAGTGACATCGCCAAAACTACCGGTCAAGAAAGAGCTAGTGAAGCCAGCCCCTGTCATGGATGCTGCTCGCACACGAAAATCATCCTCCGATGTTGTACCTGCTCGCACACGGAGAACAACGTCCTTCGATGCTGCTCCAATACCGCTGAGAGCACCCTCTGAAGCCAAGAGTATTGAGCCTTCCCTCATCCCACAACGCGCCATCGAGACTGCAAACATGCCGAGAGTGCCAAAGCTGAGCTTCGACTTGTCGCGGGTGTTATTCAATCCAGGTGTGTACCAGCTGCAAGATCCCCGATCCCGCGTCTACAACTTCGACCCGTACTTGGCAAACATCATGCCTGTCACTGAATTCAATTTCGATGCTCTGAATCCATACATTACCTCTTCACAGGACGAACTATTGCACTACACTGCCCAGAAGCATAACAAGCGGTATATCGGCTCCTCTTCGAGCATGTCCGCAGCAATGTCGCATTTCCACTTCTTACTCTCCGCCTGGAGACCTATAGATCCCTCGATTCTCAGTCAGAAGATTAGTGGATACACGTCATTTACACAAATCTCGAGAACACCGAGTAGCATATATCTTAGGTGGAAAAATGGCACCTATGCCATAGATGCAGATAAGGAGTACGATACGCCTAACATTTTGATGATGCAAGGCAAGTCAATGGAGAAGCTGTTGACTCTGGAGAAAGAAGACTTCGAGAAGTACCGAAAGCCGAGGGCAGGCGAGCAGGCTCCGGCAATCGATGCAGAACCCGAAGCATACCACTATTCAACGGTCGGGAATTTCTTGCTAAGATCCCAACTTGATGCCCATGATCCGCGATTGCCAGGCACTGGAATGTTTGATCTGAAGACCAGGGCAGTTGCAGGTATCAGGATGATCATGAGGGAGCACGAAGTCGGCATGGGCTATCAAATCAAAGACCGCTTCGGGATGTGGGAGTCGTTCGACCGCGAGTACTACGATATGATCCGATCCGCTTTCCTCAAGTACTCGTTGCAAGTCAGAATGGGCCGAATGGATGGCATATTCGTTGCATACCACAATATTGCACGAATTTTCGGCTTCCAGTATGTATCGCTCGAGGAGCTCGATATGGCACTCCACGGTCAAGCCGACCGAGTACTCGGGGACCGAGAGTTCCGCGCATCGCTGCAGCTCATGAACGAGATTTTTGACGAAGCTACGAGAGAATTCCCGGAACAGTCGTTGAGGATCATGTTCGAGACGAGAGAATCTAATAAGACTGAACCAAATGGCTATATGCGTGTCTTCGCAGAGCCCATGACCAATGAGGAGATCGACAAAGTTCAAAAGGCAGGCAAGGACAAAATGGACGAGTACGAGAAGAAGATGGCGGCGGGCATCGACCCCAAGACCTCTGAACCGGAGGGACAGACCATCGAAGAGAAAATGTCACCTTCCACCTTGGAGTCGAATGCTGCCGATACAGCGTTTTTGGACGAAGTGCTGAGCGAGACGAAAATCGAAGAAGAGCTGAATAAGCCAGCCGATCCTCAGGCTCAAGGGAAGTCAGTCGCCTGCTGGCTTCTGCACATATATAACGAAGTCAACAACGAGAGGGTTGCCCGACCCAATGGCATTTCCACAGAAGATCGTTGGGTCGTCAAATACAGACTCGAACGGAATGCTGACAGTAAAAGCAGGGCATTGTACAATGCGAGTCGAAACCGACGGGCAGCCGATCTGCAATTCACTCTCGAAGCTAGAGCTAAAAATTACTTTACCGACAAATTACGCATGATGAGCGAGTCAGGGAGGATTTGGCGTGAAGAGCAGGATGCGCTCGATTCCCAACGTGAGAAGGTCGCGTTGTACAGTCCCGGACAATGATCTTCAGTCTCCTGATTCACAAGTGGCCCAAAAAGATTGAGATTTGGACAAACTTGTACATCAACCTAATTCTGTACCATTAATCGTGCAACACAGCATGTATGTCCGTCTTCTGGTGCTGTGGTACATTGGCAAAACCAGACCTCCGGAACGGACGGTTGCAGCGGAAACGTAGATGCGAAAATTTTCGGACCTCCTTGAACACAAGTACTCCTGCATCATATCGTTGCCGGCACAGTTGAATCGACGATGAGCTAGATATTGGTGAAGCCTAATTGAGGCGATTCGACAGACTCCAGGCGGCTAACTCCCGTTACCCGTTAATCAAGCGCTTGGAACTGTGTCGTGAAGTCATGCTTGGGGGTTGCGTCAAGCTACAGGGGGCCGCGCGATGCCTCCGAGTATAACTATTGGCCCCAACTCGCCCTGCTATTGACAGGCGTGGCAGCCACGAAGTGATTGGCGGCAATTGCGATCTAAACGAAATCTTGCCATGCATGTGCCTGCAATCGCTCAAGGGAGCCGCTGCCCTGCATGTCATTATTATGGCCTTCCGGGCAAAGGGACTTCTCTACTTGTGCGAAGGCGCGGAACGGCCGAACTCCTTCGAAGACGGCATTGTTGCTGTCACGTTGCGCTTTGTCTCAATCGTGTACTCGCCTGTCTTGGAATGCTGCCCCACATTATCATCCCGCTGGCCGTCCAATCTGATGCAGTGGCAGACGTCAGCTTGTACGTATCCGGGCAGAAGTCGAGCTTTGGGCCGAATCCACCGGCGTGGCATCTCCACTTGAGTGAAACTGATGCATATCGACATGCGAACAATCTAGCTGCCCGTCGTGCATGGGTTGAGATTGTTTTCCGTGCTAATTTGGGGTGCTTGTCGACACTTCTAGTATTCTATGTAACAACGACTAGATTGCAACCGCGGCGTCAGCGATGACACGACTATTTACCGCGCAGACCTGCTCCCTGTTCGTCTTTTTGGCGACAATATCAAAGCAACGATAGAACTATTATGCTGACCAAGGGCCGATCACCGTCTATCAGCGCGCCCAAGTGGCATGGAAATTATGGCAGATAAGAGGAGAAGAAGAAGCTTGCGCATCTTTCACCCGCGGTCTCACACCCCCGATGAATATTCAGCTCCTTCCTTCACACCGAACCCTGTCGAGTACAGTCCCACTGAAAGTTCGGTCACAGACAATGCAAGTCCTATAATACGGCCGAAGATCTTGTCGAGGGCAAACCGCAACTCAGTCTTTGGCTCTTTGCGATCCTCCCATTCACGGGACGAAGACGAGAAGACTCTGACCAAAAGTGACTCAAAGTCTTCCTCACTTCAGAGCGATGTAGACTCGCCTGGAAGGGGGCTCTTCGGAGACCAGGTCAAACGCGCTGCTGAAGTCCAAGTGACTGGCTCGTCCATGTTCAGAAAGAGAACGCAATATGTGGTTTTAACAGAATCACACTTGATCCGGTTTAGGAGTCAAGCGAAGGCATCGGAGATGTTCCCAATAATACCACATGCAGGCAAGAACTCGCTGCCTCGCAGTACCATGAGCTCTATTGGGTCGTATACAGATATGCAGACGGGCCCATACTCGGACATTACCCAGGGTGTACCTCTTGATGAAGTGGTTGGCGTGTACAGGATCGAGGACGGTCGACCATATTTTACAGTTGAACTCTCATATATGGATGAGCAGGGCAAGAGGGCTTCGTCACTTCAGCTGAATTTCGGCGGGCCAAGGGACGCAGACGCGTGGATGGTGGCTATCCGAGAAAACGCTGCGATCAGGAGGACCCAATCCACGCGAAGGTATACACAGAGGACGCTCGAGTATCTAGCCCGGACACTTGAGAAAGAGCAAGACTACGATCCTCTGCATTTTCGGGTCTTCAAAGTCGTACAACGCTCTCCTGTGCGACAGGCCGGCACGCGTGGACCAAACGATGAGCTTTCCAAGAGCAACTCAAGTGTGAGCTATTTGGTCATAGGTATAAACAAAGTACACTTGATAGCCATTCCGAAAGCCTCCGCCAGATCTTCTTCGACTTCACTCTCAGATCTGGATACGCCACCTGCTTCCTTCGGAATCACAACTCTGACCTCGATCAAGCTTCGCTCCAATGATGATGGATTCGACATATACTTCCGCGTCCCTTTGCGCCAACCGTATCTAGCATCACTAGCGTCGTATGACTCGGGTCAGATTGCATTGTGGTTGCGATATGCCTCAGAGTATCTTCGACCAGAGTGGACAGTTCAGCCATTTGTCTTCGACGTGCCGCAGGGACTTGAAGACGAGATGGCGCCCCCTACGTTCCCGCCAGAGGACAACAATTGTTTCGACCGGACGCTGATCGCCTTTTGTGCTGCATTCAATGCGGATACATCTCGAATTTACTACTCCGTTGATTTTGAATGTGAGGATGCGCCATGCTTCCGACTGCTAGCACCGGAAGTCGGCCCTTCTTACACTGCGATGGAACTGCTAGCAGTCTTCAGAGCACTTCGGTATAATGAGTCATTCACCTCTATCTCCTTTGCCAACATCAACCTATGCCCATTGCACAATGTTTATGACCCATTTGGAGAATCAGAGGACGGTCTTTGCACCAGGTCGGGAGTCTTTGTTGACGTTCCCGAACATGCAACTCTGTCGGCGTTGCAGCAAGAAGTGCGGGCGTTGGCGCTTAAGAGCAGAACATTGCGCCGCTTCGACTTTTCTCACTCGCTACCAGGGATCAAAGCTGGTCAAAGCTCTGGAATTCCGGAAGCCCTCACGACCTTGTGCAAGAAGTCTGCTACTAATGTCGACTGGTTTACCTTGAATGGCATTCAGCTCTCGGAGCATGATATCGAATTCTTAGTTGATGCTGCATCGGAACGACAATGTCATCTGCGTGCGCTGGAGATAGGTGAGTGTGGTCTATCTGTCCACGACGTAGACGTGCTGCTGTCAACAATCGCCATCCACGATAACACCATGGAAGTGATCGACATATCAGGAACGCAAGGTCGGTTCAGCCCAGAGCTGTTTCAGAGAGCCATTGGCGCTCTCTATAGGCTCAGGCGGCTGAACCTGACCCGTGTACAGAAGACAGCCGGTCCAGAACCACTAATTGCACCGGAGATTTTGCTGAGCTGGCGACTCGAGTCTTTGCAACTGAACGGTACGACGTTGAATGAGCAAAGCGTAGACACGCTCGCTACATACCTAGCAAGCCCAAAGTCTGACCTTTTGCGGGAGCTATCTATCAACCAGTGTGGGCTGACAGGCAAAGACCTCGGCATTTTCTTCCAATCGATGACACGTGAACCAGGCGTTGCTCGAAACATGCATGTCAGTGCAAGCGAGAACAGGCTGGGCGTTAGCAGCTCGTTGCTTTGCAGATGCATCGCTGAGGATTATGGTCCAGCATCGGTCACGATGCGCATGGTCGATTTTGACAAGGAGTATCAGTTTCGGGAACTGGTGGCTGCCCTAGCCAAGAACACAACCATTCGGAGCCTAGATATATCACAGGCGTCCTTGCCATACGATGCCAGCATGGAGACCTGCGAAGCACTAAAGGACATGTTCGCGAAGAACCACACGCTGGAAGAGCTAGATATTAGTGGCGATGTCGCTCATCTTGATGTTGCGAGATTCGGCATTGGCTTGAACGTTGCTCTGCTTGGTCTGGAGGAGAACAATGCGCTGAAATTGCTACGGATCGAACATCAGAATCTTGGCCTTCAAGGCGCGAATACACTTGCCGGGGTAATCGAGAAGAACTCCTGTTTGGCAGAGATCCACTGCGAGCACAACGACATCAACCTCCAGAGCTTTACTGTCTTGGTCAGCTCACTGAAGAAGAACAAGACGCTACTCTTCATGCCAGCTCAGGACGCTGATCGAGTCAAATCCATGGAGAAAGTCAGAGAGGAATTTGAGGCAATGAACCAGTCTGACGAGCCAAAGTCTCCCCGGACGGGTACGCTAATGAAGTCTTTCCACGCAGTTGCGCATAAAGCGCCTTTGGTCACGCGACACAGGCGGCAGAGCAGCACACTCAGTGCACAATCTAGCAGCTCCTACACGCAAAGAGATTTCAACGACACATTACTGGCACTGGAGGAGCAGTGGAATGCTCAAGTCGCACGATTGCAGCAGTATCTGCTACGCAACTATCAGCTTGTGAAGGGCTGGGACGAGCTGGAGAGCAAGAGCGAGAAAGACGGCCGCACGAGACCGAACACAGCAGACTCGCTAGCAAGGATGCTCGCCAAGGTGAACTTTGACCGACCGTGTACTGGACTCGGCATTGAAGGCAACAGAGATCCATCTCACACGCTTATCGATTTATCGGATGACAAGGGCAAGACGCCCACAATGGAGAAGAGGGGGTTTGTTTTCTCCTTACCCGAGGACTAGAACATCTTCATTGGACATATAGGGCTGATGGCCAAGCACAAGTAATGCGATGGACACGAAGACATGGAAACGAGTAATGGTACGGTGGACACGAAGGACGGACGATGCATAAAATGGGTGGGATAGTGCACATACCTTTCTCGATCTAAGTATATTTGGGCCGGCTTTTGGTGGTACATGTGCATGGGCATTTCTGGGAGTATTGCAGTAGACTGGAGTACAGTCTTAGCTGATCTATTGTGTCGGTGAGATTTGGGAAATGGGGAAGACGATGTAGGGTAGCGTGCGAGCTGGCGAGGTGTATATACCGACAGACAGATCCAATCAATGTTGTTGTCGTTCCTCCTCCATGCGTACAGCTGTCTGTAAGAGTAGCTCGAGTAGATTTGCCAAACTTGTCACAAACTCTCGTCCCTTGCAACAGGTCCATTGTCACGCAACTAAGTCAGCAGCCAAGGTATAGTTCAAGAGTACAGGAGACCTTTCCAGCTGCATGCGTAAGCAAAATGACGTTGCTCACCACGAAGGCGCAAGCCGTGCAGTGCTGCGAGAGTTGATGGTGGAAGCCGAAAGCGAAAGAGACTGGTTCATGTCAGCACTGCCACTCGCTTGCGTACCTGATAGTCGACTCACCCCTATTGGTGGATCGGGGACCACAACGAATCAATGGGCGGTAGCCGACTTGTGTAGAAGATTGATGCGTAAGCGGCAGTGGCAATATGCACCTCATCTAAAAACCAGCATTCGGTCAAGTAGAAGTATGCGACGCAGGTCAGGCAGATGGTAGGTACCATAACCAGACCACAATATTACCTATCTCGACTCGTGAACATTCATTGCATACTTTATCTAGTAAACTCCAACACGTTCCTAGCTCCCACAAGCCTGAAATTGAGAAATCCACATCGTCCTTAGGCTTCCATCTTCGACCCCACAACCTGGAGGCCGGCCCTCGTCGGTGCTTTGCTTACACACGATAAGGGGTCTACAGCCCACCCAGATCGACTCTCGTCTAGAAATCTGCATCTGCCAGAGCTTTCACACCGAGGTTATCGACTCCTCGAGCTTTCTGTGCTTGTACAACACTAAACAGCGTTCGGGTGGCTGCTAGTCATAATACCTGCGCCGCCACGGTTGTTTGAGGTCACAAACAGGACTGAGCAGAGATTACAGATCTGCTCGACGCAAGCAGAGGTACAAGGTGGAAGGTGGAAGGTGGAAGGCAGGTCTTCGCAGCTGAGCCATATCAAAGGCAGAATCATCTGCCGCATGCTATCACACACGCCGACCACGAAATAGGCTACCGCGCCTGCGACCGTCACCCTCACTATCTCGCCCTCGCCCTCACCCTCGCATGCAGGTGTTCGGTCTCCTCCACCCACACCGAATCAGGATGCGCCGCTCCGTGGTGATATTTCTCCTCATAACCATCGTCCTACTCACCTTCCTCCTCCACCAAGTCTCGACTCTCATTGCTCTGCTCCTAGAAGACGCTAGTGCAGATGCTATCCAGAAGTCAGAGCTACCGGCACCGAACTCGACCCTCCTCACCAACCGCCCTCAACTGATACCCAAGATCATCCACCAGACATATATCAATGAATCCATTCCGGCCCCCTGGCTACCAGCTCAACAAGCGTGCCTCGAATTGCACAAAGATTACGAATACAAGATGTGGACCGATGCGAAGAGTCTCGAGTTCATCGAGAAGGAATACCCATGGTTCGCAACCACTTTCCGGAACTACCAGCATCCCATTCAGCGTGCCGACTCTATCCGCTACTTCGTGCTAGCCCACTATGGTGGCATTTACATCGACCTTGACGATGGTTGCAAGCGACGTCTGGACCCCCTACTCAGTTACAACGCTTTTGTACGGAGGACCGTGCCAACAGGTATCTCCAACGACGTGATGGGCTCCATCCCTCAACATCCCTTTTTCCTACGTGTGGTCGAGTCGCTCCAGGGCGCAAACCGGAAATGGCTTCTTCCCTACATCACAATCATGGCCTCCACCGGCCCGCTCTTCCTCTCAGTAGTATGGAAGAAATGGATGGGCGAACACGCAGACCTTCAGACACAATCCCAGACTGCAGACTGGAAAGGACGTGTCCGCGTTTTGATGCCTGATGAGTATAGCGGCCACACCTGGTCCTTCTTCGAAGAGTACAAGGGAAACAGCTGGCATGGACAAGATGCTAAGCTGATCTTCTGGATGGGCAAGAACTGGATGTTGCTCACTGCTGCCGGCACGGTGATCGTCTTGTCTGTTGGACTCGCGCTGTGGTGGGTCTATGGCAGGATACTACTGCTTGGACAGAAACGTAGAGGCTACGTCGCAGTTGAGCCCACCGGCTCGCCGAAGCTTACGCCTACCAGGGGCTCAAGTCGTTCGCCACGAGCCTCACCGAGGAAGGGACCGTCACTATGGAGAAGATTGGGCATGGAGGGGAAGAAGGAGAGGTATGAACTTGTTGAACATCACGATGCATGACCGATTGGAAAACGATCGATCAGCATCATCCCCCGCCCGAAATCTGTATGACTTCCTCTGCTCGACACCTTCGATGAGCTGGAAGGAAGCAGCAGTCATCACAACGGCCGCGTCGAGCATCTTTGCTTCGTATGGCACACCATTTTGATAGTCTTTGAGCGTCGGCGTTCTGGCGAAGCACTGCAGTCACTGCGGTCTACGGTGGAGGAAAAATCATTCGAGCCACTGGCACTGGTAGCTGAATGATGCTTGCTATTCATCATCCTTAGACCAGACTCATGAGATAGGTAGTAATGCACACTTTGCCCACCACATCCACGTCACTTCACTTCCCTTCAACTCGATAAATAGGCTCTGTTTGTTCCGTAGTTTTGATTCATTTTGTCTGGCCTGGTCTGCGCTGCACTGCAGGTAGCATTATGTACCTCAATACAGTAAGCGCGCGTGCAGCCATCCTTCGTACACTGCAGTAAACAATGCACCGGCCGTACCAGTAGAGAAGATACAGTAGCGTAACGTAACGTACGTGCCCAACAGCGATCAAGTCTGGCGGCGACGAGTTATGGAAGTCCTTGTTTGTGCACTTTATCATCTGCACTGTCTGCAAATCCTGAAGGCAGCTATTGATTGTCTCACTGAGCGGTGCGGTATGTGCACGGCAGCTCATGCTGTGGCATGCTTGGGGGATTTCTGCATACGAGCATATTTGTCCTGGATATTGGTGGTTGTTGTTCCCGCTACTAGTACTGACTACAGAGCAGTCGGAATGTGGTTACAATCCCTAGAACGTGCTCTGCGCTAATCTAGACGCAGCATTTTTAGCATCGACACGATCGTTGTCCTCATCTTCTTTGACACTAGCAAGGCTAGCACTGCCAGTCCCAGACCTCGGCCTGCCAGTAGCAGGATCAGCACCACTTCCATTCGTGCTGGTTTCTTCGGTCTCCGGTATACCGCCAACAAAGCTGCCACTCATGGAACGTGAAAGCGCTTCTCTAGACCTCTGCACGCCTGACCACGCATCGCCCTTGGCTGTCTGACTGGAGGCCATGCTAACCCGGCGAACATTTGGGTGGTGTTCTCGTCCTAGTCTTGACAGCCCACCGCTTGCGTCTATGCTTCGGATATCTGGCCGCACCGTTTCCAATATGGCGAGCGTACGACGTTCTGTTTCGATCTGTCTGAGAACATAGTCTCTGATGGCGTTCAACGTGTCGTTCGAGGTTCTGTCGAACCATCTCCTCTTCTCCACCAACAGATTCTGTGTGACTCTCTGACATTTCCCTCTCAGATAGGCCTCGGCCTGAGCTGCCTCATCGAGTTGTGTAATGGCCTCTTCGACTTTGTCTCTCTTGATGCTACTACTTTGTTTCAGCCTATTGGCGGCATTCTCTTTGCTCTTGCGCGTTTGTTCGGCTTGTACGAGTTCGCGAAGCAGAATGTGGCGGTTCGTGAGAGTCTCTTTGACTATGAAGGCGTCGGCGGAGTGATAAGACAGAGCGTCACCTAGAGTTGTAGCTTCGCCTGTACCTTGGGCAGCGTGGTAGTCGCCGCATTGTTGGATGATGCGGCCAAGTTTGCGGTAGGCGTGGGAAAGGCCGGGATGTGTTTCTTGGACATGCATGGTGGAGAGCTTCTCTCCGAGAGAGGACTCTGCTAGACCAAGACCTGGACAGTGTTAGTCAGCGTCCAATGAGGCAGAAGCGGAGAGCAGACTTGCCTCTTCTTGCTTTCACAACCCTGTCTAGGCGTTGTGCTGAATCAAGAGTAGCCAAGTAGAAAGCCTTGACAACTGGTCTCGCGATATGCAATTCTGGGGTATCATCTGGTGGAGGGGCGAATTGCTTGATGACCTTCCGTCTTACGCCAGTAGCTGGCTGCCGCATGCGCACAACGGGAGAATAGCCAAAGTCGGCTTCGACGAAGAAGACCATCTCCTCGTCTCGCATCAGGACTTCATTGCTGCACACAGTGTTCAGCCATCTCTGTATTGATGCTTTAACTCTGACCTCATCCTCTTCTGTGCCAGCTCCTGCTGAGGTGAGGGCCGGGGGTACAGCCGGAACCATGGCTTCTGGGTTAGAAGATATCAGGTGCTCTTGTAGCTTGACGAACTCGGAGTGGGTTCGGCGGACGTCTCTAAACTGGGTCGTCCGAAACTTGGGCAAATTGGTCTGGGTGAGGGTTAGCATAGCTACAGACATGTGCAGTGTTAATCTTACATAGACGTCGAATCGCAGGACCGGATCCTTTCGACCTGTCCTCTCAAGCGCAGTGACTTTCGCTTGGAGTTTGTACTGCGGTACCTGCCTCTGCTGCCGGGCGCTATGGTATCTCGCTGCACCTGGCCGTTGCTGTTGCTGCTGCTGCTGTTGTTGTTGCTGCTGGGCATGTTGCGTGTGAGGATGCTGTCCCTGAGCCTGCGCTTGTGGTGGTGGTGGTTGTTGTTGTTGCTGCTGAGCTTCTGGTGGGTGACTCTGGGCGCTCTCTATATGCGGTACTTGCTGTTCATTGACGCTGCCATCATTGGTAGGAGTCTGTGAGTTGTGCATTGCGGGTTCAGGCAGACTGCTCTGGGACTCGTTGCGAGCATGCCCACCCGGTGCCCTCGGAGAATCGGGTGCCGCGCCTGCGAACGGCGCTCGTTGGGCTCGAGGAGACGACGAGCCCCATGGCGAGGCTGCCGCTGGGTCATCTGCTATAGCTGCTGAGTAGTCCATCTGGCTGGCTAAAGGGTTTTTGCCTGTAACCTTCGGACAGAGAAGAGGTTGCGGAGGCTAGTGGGCGGTCAATGATCTGGCTTAATATAGGACTATCGTCGAACAGAAAGTCCAAACAATCACGGCAATACAGAACGCCGCTCCAGATACTATTAAATCAACACGTACTGCACTCTACTACTCAGCTTCTGCAGATGCACCAATGACGACTCGCCCGCGCTGACCTATTGTACCGGCCTTGGCAGGTCTTTCCTCTTTGGGAAGCGACGACTATGGTTTTGTCTCGCTCTCGACCATCACCGGCGTCAGCGTAGTTCACCATTCTCTTCGGTGCCTTTTTGCCATTCTTTTTGTCACTCTTTAGCCCTGTTGAGCGCGTGTCAAAGTTCTTCGCAATATTCTGTTTAGGATCTTCTGGGGCGTAGAAGTTACGAAGGGCATGCTCGCAAAGCATGTGTTGCTTGGAAGGCATCATGTCGCCTTGAAATCATCAACTCTTTATCGCTTGCAACCTTCCTCATCTAGGATATTCTCATCATGCCGATCCTTACGCGATAGTCAGTCGTTCTCGGACACTGACCGTACGCGCAATATAGGCATCATCGCTCACATCGATGCCGGCAAGACGACGACCACAGAGCGTATGCTCTACTACAGTGGACATACCAGGAGAATAGGCGACGTCGACGACGGGTCAACTGTCACCGACTTCCTACCCGCTGAGCGGGCAAGAGGCATCACCATCCAATCTGCTGCAATCACTTTCAATTGGCCACCTTTGGCAGACCCAGCAGAAGACTCGAGGATCTTGCAAGCAGTGCAGAAGCAGACGCTCCCGAGGTCTGCCTTGTCTCACCGCATCAACTTGATTGACACACCCGGCCATGCAGACTTCACCTTCGAGGTACGACGGTCACTACGTATCCTGGACGGTGCGGTATGTGTCTTGGATGGAGTAGCTGGCGTCGAGGCCCAGACAGAGCAGGTGTGGAATCAAGCTGCGGATTGGAAGATTCCACGCATAGCTTACGTAAACAAGCTAGATCGTGAAGGGGCAGCGTTTGGCCAGACTGTCCGAGAGATTGGCGTTCGCCTAAACGGCTGGCCTGCCGTCTGTCAGATTCCATGGTTCGAAGGAGGCAGGGGCAAGTTCTCTGGTGTTGCGGATGTTGTAAATCTTTGTGGCATGAAGTACGAAGCTGGAGGTGACGGCAAAGTCATTGAACGCTTCAACTTACCGCAACTGCAGATAGAAGAGCCCGCTCTTGCTGAGGAGCTCACAAAAGCCCGAGCAGCGCTTGTAGAGCTGTTGAGTGAGCATGATGAAATCATGGTTGATGCTTTCCTTGAAGCTGAGGAGGATCATCTTGCCATTACACCAGCGCAACTGCTGGCATCAATACGACGATGTCTCATGCCCGGGGATGCAAAGGTCATACCGGTATTTGCTGGTGCAAGTTTCCGCAATATCGGTGTGCAGCCAATTCTGGATGCTGTCAATGACCTTTTGCCTAGCCCAAAAGAACGACCTCATGCAGAAGTCAGCATCAATGAGTCGACGGGGAGGCTGGATGAGCTTCTCGAGGGCAACATGGTCGCGCAAGGCTCTACTCCTTCCAAATCAGGCAAGAAGGTTGAAGTAGTAGTTCCAGCTACGGACAAAATGCTCAAGGGATGTGCTTTGGCATTCAAAGTGGTCAATGATGCCCGGAAAGGCATGCTCGTGTACATCCGGGTCTACTCTGGCACAATCGAGAGGAATGCCCTGCTTTACAACACAAACCTGAAGCAGTCTGAACGAGCCACAAATTTGCTTCGTATGTACGCTAATGAGTCCGTGCCTGTTCAATCGCTTGATGCTGGTCAAATCGGCGTTATCGCTGGTTCGAAATATGCACGGACTGGCGATACACTCATTGCTTGCAACACCAACAAGGCAACCCCTCCCGCACCGTTGGACAGACTGCAGCTACGGCCCATTAATGTTCCGCCTCCGGTGTTCTTCGCTAGTATTGAGCCCAACAGCCTAAAAGATGAAAAAGATATGCATCATAAGCTAAACTTGCTGCTCAGGGAAGACCCTAGTCTCCATATCACACAAGACGAAGATACTGGCCAGACGTTAATAAGCGGTATGGGTGAGTTGCATCTCGAAATTGCCCGAGACCGGTTGGTGGGAGATCTGAAGGCGAATGCGACCATGGGTAAAATTGCGATTGGATACAGAGAAACGCTTACCAAGACATCATCGCCTAACACGAGGATATTTGACTCCTCGGCGCGAGGAGATGTGAAGGGTAAAGCAGGTTGTACTGCGATTGTAGAGCCGAACAGTCCAGACCTGCTTGACGAGGACTACCACGACGATGCTTTTCGCTTCGAGCAAGACCAGAACGTTGTTGTTGTCGAAGCGCCTTCACTCGACAAGCGAGGTAGGCCACTCAATGACGATGCTGTTTCCTTACCAGGGCACCTGACCCTGAGCGAAGTGCAGACTGCATTCACAAATGGTGCACTAGCAGCACTGGCGCGAGGACCAGCATTTTCTTATCCCTTGCGGAACATCAAAGTCGTTTTGACCATTGACCCCGCGAAACATATCTTTAGTAGCGAGACCTCGTACGCATCTCTGACAGCTGCGGCAAGACTAGCTACCATTTCAGCAGTTCGAGAAGTCCATTCGGCTGGAGGCAGCGCCCTGATGGAGCCAGTCATGAATGTCGATATTGCCGTTGACGATGCCAGCATGGGCAGCATCATCCAGGACATCTCATCCAGTCGTGGCGGTCAAATCGTGTCACTGGGGGACAATGAAGAGGCCGAAGCAGAACAGCAGTCATCAGCACGAAACGTCGATGTTGGCAAGATCTATGCTCCCAAGGATCCGTTCGAATTCGGCGCTTCTGCTAGTCTCGGGCAACAGATCAACAAGCCGAGAACAGTTAAGGCCAAAGTGCCGCTGAAAGAGATGGTCGGGTATCTAAAGCATTTGCGGAGCATGACTGGTGGTCGAGGAACATTCACGATGTCGGTTGACCGCTTTGAGAAAATGACGGGGCAACGGGAGAAGGCATTGATCGCAGAGCTGCGTGGCGGTGCTTGATAATGTATGACATTCCTAAATGGCACCCAGACGCCACGATGGATGCTTACCCTTCAGCATTGTGAAAATGATTGACGGAGGATTTTGCTCCTGGCTCAAAGACATGAAGTCATTACTGACGTCAAGAGTGATCGACTACAAGTGTCACTATCCACGACTTGGTCTAACCTGATCTTCGCGACCCAACTTCCGTTGCACACCATGAGTACAAGACAAGCCATCCACGCCCCAGCGGCACCGAAGCCAAACGGCAACTACAGTCATGTCATCCGTTCAGGTGACAGACTCTACTTATGTGGTTGGATGGGTGACGATCCAGAGACAGGAGAGATAGTCGAAGGTGGTATTGGGGCGCAGACAGTATGTACTTGCCTGTACCGTCGTCGTTTCTCCCATGGACTACTTCGCTTGGCAATATCCGCTGCTGCTCTTTGGCTGTCAATGGACTTACAAATCGTTCTCCAGGCACAGGCAATCGCGAACATCAAAGCTTGCCTCGAAGCAGCGGGCTCTTCACTCGACAAAGTCATCAGCCGTCGACTTTTCATGACTGATCGATCCGAGTTCAGGACTGTCGATGCTCTTTGGGGCGAGGCTGTTGGCGAGCCATACCCTGTATCTACATTGATTGGATGTTCATGGTTGGCGAAGGATGGGGCCAGGGTTGAGATTGAGGTTGTGGCGGAGGTATAGCGTAATTCCTATGTTCATGGGAGGTGCAACGCCACGATGGTCACGCTGAGGAATAGGCACTAGCTCGAATTCTGTGTGTCTGGCTCGGTCCGCGGGAGCAAGAAGCAGTGATAACTCGTACCACACTGCTCACGTTCTGTACCATAGACAAGAACAATGTAGAATAGTATTCAGCTCTTTTCCACTTCTAACCCGCCAATCTCATGTTCTAGGATCTGTCATTGTCAGTGCTACTGGCAGCCAGAAGTCGTTCAATGCACATGCCCCCTAAGCCACGAAAAATAAAGGGGCTTGGAGGTCGACCACACTGAAATTACTAGTTACTAACAGTGATCGTTTCCGCATGACGGGAGCTTCCATTATTTAAAGCTTAGAAAGACTCTAATGAAACTCTGCGAACCTACTATAGGGTGAGCAAGTTTTGAATGTTACGACCGGACCATGAAAAACTGTAATCACCGTATTTAACATAAAGTTATTTATGATACCTAGATCAGCGCTATTTCTCGAGTCTTTGTTCCGCCGACACACCCCACGAACACCACCCCCCTTGCTTCCGGTGCTCAGTGACAACAACATCGACCACAATGGCTACACAGGCGAATTGGGAGCTTGACCCGGAGACCCGGACAAAGGTGTGTCGCAAAGTACTATCGGAAATATCCTTCTGTTAACTCGAGCACAGCTTGCAGCACTACAGAAAAAAGAAGGGACCGGGAATGCTAGATGCGCTGACTGCGGCGCCCCTTCACCACAATGGGTGCGTACTTTCTTTTGGTCTACGTTCTAGCCTACTGACTAATGCAATGACAGGCGTCTCCTAAATTCGGTATCTTCATCTGCCTCCAATGCGCCGGCACCCACCGTGGCCTGGGCGTCCACATCTCCTTCGTGAGGAGCATTTCCATGGACGCCTTTAAGGCCACTGAGATAAGACGGATGCAGCTCTCCGGAAACAAAACATGGCAGGACTTCTTCAACGCCAACTCCACGACTTCGTTCGACGACCTCTCCATCAAAGAACGTTACGACAGTGAAGCCGGTGAGGAGTACAAAGAGCGCTTAAGCGCGAAATGTGACGGTCGGGAGTTTGACCTTGCCGCGTTCAAGAAGGAGAGAGCAGCCATACTCGAGAAACAGGCCGCGAAGAATGCGAGTCGCTCACAGACTCCCATGGGCGGGAGTAGGAATCAGAGCCCTGCACCGCCCAAGTTTGGAAACGATCCGGTCCAGAAAGCGAAGAACGAAGAATATTTTGCTCGCATGGGCAATGCCAATGCCACCCGCCCTGATGGTCTAGCGCCGAGTCAAGGCGGGAAATACGGAGGCTTTGGGAGTTCTATGCCTGAGGCCCAACAGCAACAAGGCGGTTTAGCGGACGAGTTTCAGAAGGACCCCGTGGCTGCCCTTACGAAAGGTTTCGGTAGTTTCTGGGGTGCAGTGTCAAAACAGGCCAAGGTGGTGAACGAAAGCTACATTGCCCCTACTGCGAAGAACGTAAGTATAGCCTTTTGGCATTTGAGCTCCATGCTAACTGTTGCAGCTGGCACAAACTGACTTCGCAGCCCAAGCGCAAAAAGGCTTCGCAACGGTGTCAAGCGGCGTCGCATCTGGCGCAAAAGGTGCTACAGAGCAGTTCCAGAAATTTGTTGAAGGACAAGACAATGCTGCTGCAGCTTCGGCAGCAAGATCTGGGGGAAGGGCCGAGCCTGAACGGAAAGACTTCTGGGATAGTTTTGGTGCTACGGATGAACCTGTAAATGCTACCACGAGTAAGCCGAGCAGCATTGGGACAGCCGCCATGAAGAAGCCGACGAGTAATACGAACGAGACGGGTGCGAAGAAGAAGAAGGACGATGGGTGGGGAGATGATTGGTGAGAGGATGTTAGAGGTCCCGACACCCATCACAAGCACTCGACGCATACACAAAGTGTGCAGCAACACCAGCATCACAAGCTACACTACGACAAACGTCCATATGTGTGCATCTTAGGCGCATCGCGGCCCAGAACTGACCAACAATGCTTCCGGTCACGCCCTGTGGAGCTTGGTCAATGTTGCAGAGACCCCGCCTGCGGAAGACTCAATAGCACATATCAACACCGGTGACGTGCAACGCCAAAAAAGTCAGCAGGCCAGCCTATTTGAGCTGTCCACCGTCGAGGGCCCCCAGTAGTCTGGACAAACACAAGTGACTCTGGACGCCACGCGCATGCACCAGACAGCAGGACAAGCATAGCTCCTGGACACAGTCACGCAAAAAGCCTCCCCAGAATCTCCTGCAGGTGTCCGCAAGCCCACAGTCACACCCACGGGCTCAAACTCAGCCAGCCTGGTATATACACCTTTATACGTTGCAAGACCTCGCTTCTCTGGGAGGGAATGTTGAAGCAGGTCCCTGGTCAGCAGCAGTTGGAAATATGACGTGCATGATTTGGACCGACAGCGTTTGGATGGCCATATGCAATATAACAACTAGCTATTGACATTGGAGAACGATTTCGCCAGATAGATCACGACATGAAGGTCTTCGAAATAACCATCAATTGCACTTCTGCATGGTGAACAATTGTGACCTGCCAATGCTTCATGTCGTAAGTTTGGACGGCCGGGCTTTAGCCTCGACCTGTCTTGTCCTGATGGCTCGACTACGACTACAAGCTCTGATAGAGCAACAGTGTACCTTAGATCCCATTGCTGTCGCTCAACGTTAGCTTAGGATCGCACACACAAGGGTGCTTAAGCACAGGCAGGCAGACGCGGACCGGCCGCAAAGGGGGCAGATAATGGTGATTTAACTTGCTTACATTGTCTTGCTAATCCGCTTATATCTCGGTCTGACATGCGCAATCGTAGCCTTTAACGACTCTCACCTTACCCTTTGACATTCATGACAGGGACGTCGAACATCTTTTACATCGACCTTCAATATCCATGAGTGAGACCTTCAACATCTCTTACCTAGCCTATTATAGGGACACACAGGGCCAGGTTGTACGGGACCACGACCCTTCTCCCCGCTCCCCTCTGGCCAAAGACCTCACCGGTAAAACAATTGTCAATCTGCGTGATAGCAAACGGGTGGAGCGCCATCCAACTGTCACCCTCCATCCATTGCAGTCCTGCTAACGCCCAGCACATCTGTTCTCGCGTGTCCTCCATGCCCTTGGACCCTACAGAAACATCGTCACCCCAACGTATCATATACCTCAAAGCAAATTCGTCGTACCCCTTGGTCAACGACAAAGCATGTTCATCGGTGCTGGCGGTCAATCGGCTTCTGAAGTCGTGAGCGCGGACGCAGACACCGCAGACGCTGGAGCCACCGGTGTCAATAATGACGATTGGATGAGCAAGACCACCGAGGCGCCACAGGGAATTCCTGATGGAAACTGGGGAGGATCTGCGGGGGAGTCTTCAGGTGCAGCGGGCGGTGGATGGTAGTTAGAGAAGGCCTGTTGAACCTTGCCGGCCTCACCCATCACGTCGGAGCAGAAGCGTGACATGATGAGGGATAAGGCAAATGGGTGCAGCTTTTGGTGAGCACTCTTCAGTTGTATATCGCCGACGAAGGTAAGGGATTGTAGTCGCTCAGAGAGCCTCGACTGCCATTGTTCGTCATACTCGTCGTTAGAGTTAGGTCCGACATAAATCTTCAGTACACGAATACCAATCACTTCTCTCATATCACGGCAGCCAACTTATTAAGGAGAGTGAGGTCCACTACCGTTACCCTATACGAGTCCTCGATCATCAGTGCTTTGTCCTAGGGACTGATACTGTTGCTAAGGAGGCGGGGTTCTCGAGCGTTAAAGACATTGTCTACGGCTTAAGTGTTGGTGGTCTCGACCGCGCCAGTATCGTCGATAAAGCCTCCGTCCTGCTATCTACGACTGCGACCTTGCTGTGTTTCTGGAGCGCCGGTTTCGATAGGGTCGAAGACGTCACGGTTGACGCCGTGGCTGTCGCTCATTTCTCGAAGTTGGTTGTAGGCCCCGAAGATGTAGAGAGGCTTCAATCGATCGGGCGAGTTGTTGAGGACATTGTTCAAGCTTGCCATGGACTGCGGTGGCGTTAGTGACGGCCGGGGGGCGGACGTGTTTACATACCTGAAGGACTGCTTGTGACTGCTCCTCTGCGCGTCATCGAGCACGAGGGTCCCAAAGATGGAATGCGCCACAGTTTGGTGGTGGAAAACCTATCGTATCCTGGGAACTCAAGTCTGGAGGGGTTCATAAAATCGAGACTGATGCCAATAGTTCCAGATACTGCGACCTATACGCTATTGTTGCCGTCAAGATAGCATTCGACCTTCCAAATTCCGACAATCCAAAAAAGCTGCTATTACACTCAGCCTGGGGTACAAGAAGCAAGTCCCGATCTACGTTCGGGCTGTCCAGAATATGAGGAGGCAAGGTGAAGAAGCCCACTAGCACATCTACCCAACCACCATCGGTGGGTGCCAGGGCGAGCAGTACGATCTCGTCATCGCCGACTACACCGTAGCAGGAGTGCTAGGCATCTTATCAGATCTACGGCGCCTCATCGTCCTATTGACACGAGCTATGAACGCTCTAGTCGTTCTCAGCTCCACCGAAAAACTTGCAAAAGCACGAGGTCGAAGACAGGGCTTTGCGCTTCTTACGCGCTTTATGATATCACCGTTGTTGAACTTGCACACGAGCGATTTCGAATAGTGGTACATTGAAGGACGTGCTAGCTAGATATGTATCTGGTATCAGTTGGCAGGCTACCACACTGTGGTATATCTATATAGGGGTATTCATGTATAGCCTCCGTCCATCCATCTATGCCTGAACCGTAGGACATCACGCTATGCCATGCATGCTTTGCCAGGTATGCAATACTGCTCCCTACCGCTATGCTGCAGGGGGAGATTGCATCGTCTAATCCCAAGGGTCCATGACCGAACCCACCAGTGCTTCAAACCAGTCCGGCGTCGTCAAGGGGGCACCAACATCCCAGTCATCGTCGCTCATGTCAGGTGGAGGCGGTGATGGCAGCGGCTCCTTCCGTGAGGCCTGGCGCCGTGGCGCTCCACATCCGGGAGCAGGGCAGAAGCCTCCCTCGGGCGCGCTGACATGACACTTGGCGCAGAGGGTGCGCGCGGGTGGGCGCCCGTCGATACTGGGCGAGCTGCTGGGCGTGAGCGTGAGCGTGGGAGATCCAGCAGCTTCCGAAGAGGAGTCGTGGTTTGGACGCCGGGGCTCTGGCGAGGGTGTCTGGCTGCCAGTGCCACTGCGCCAAGGCTGGAGGGTCCTCTGGCGCCGTTGGGCTCTGGCTCTGCTGAGGTTCCCGCCAGCGACGCACCCGATTCCAGCGTAGTGCTGTGGTTTGTCGGCTCGTCGGCCGGTCCGGTGGTGTGCGTACAGGCACAGGGCTGCTGTCTTTCTGCAGCCCTTGGGCTCGAAGTAGAAGGGGCACTCCATGTGCTTGACGCTTTCGCCGAAGGTGTTTCTTGAGAGGTTCAGGGCGGCCATTGTGGATGTGGATGCTGGTATAGGTGTGTGTGTAGTTTGAAAGTTATGTGAGGTGCGGCTGAGGGACCTGCGAGTGGACAGTGGATTGAGTGATCTTGAGGTTGAAGATCACTAGGAGCTGTACTAAAGTTAGGCTTGGTTGAGTAGTAAGATGGGGATTGAATTACCTTGAGATCGAAGGTTGGTTGAGAACTGTGCTTAGCTTGTGCTTGCTTGAGTGATACGCTAGGCTTGAGTGAAGTTTGAGGTTGAAGGTTGATCAAGAGCTGTGCTGAAGGGGTGCTCGTTTGAGGTACGCTGGGCAGGTGGCTATCGCACAGATGCTAAAAAAGTATGTTTCCTTTAGACCGGGAATCCCGATTGACTGATGGTAATTGCTGGGGAGGACGTAGGCCCTTTTATATATGAGCTCGTGTGTGATGCATTATTGCATAGTGCGTGCTAAGTTTGGTATGAGGACCTGTATACCTGCTCAACCCTGGCTCTGTATACCATCGAGCCAATGGGGGAACGAGAACCCAATACTGAACACCGCGGACATGGTCGAGGTGTCTCAGAGCTTCGTGCAGCCAAAAGCGGCTTCGTGAGTCAAATTTTCTCCCTGTTGGAGGTTAGTAGTGAGGACCTGTACAGCGTACCAGAAGACGGCATGAAACTGTCTGCTGAACTAGTCACACAACATGTTAGACCCAACTGAAGCACTGGATGCGTTCGGACGATGCAGCCGAGGAGGTCTATTGTCTGCAACTACGTTATCGACGTTTGCAAACGAATTGCCGTTAGATGGCAGCAATGTCGAATGTATCGTAGACTCGACGTTCGGCTCGACCGATAGAATCGGACGATCCATGAACCGGCGTTCTGGATCAGCATGGGGGCGGCTGGACATCGACTGGTCCACGCTAAGCTGATCTGGTCCGTGGCACTTGAAAGAGCAAGATTCAGGCAGGACTGCACCACGATGAAAGGCTAGTACTGATAGGGTTGTATTGGTATGCTGGTAGTGGTATGTAGGTCGGTAAGACTGGTGGGGCCAAGTTCGAAGTAGATGTGATGACTGGGTCGCACTTGCCCAATAACGAGGATCCAGCGGCTGCATTTGTTGGTACTGAGGGGACATGGCTTGCCAGCAGATATCCGTCGCTTACCGAGGTGAGCAAGATTAGTATACATCACCAAAAGAAATCGAGTCCCGAACAAAAGTGCTCATACGGATTTTCTGTAGGCATTCAGTGTGCTAGCTAACTTGAGTCTCATTTGCGTTGCTTTAGCTGCCAGACCCAACAAATGACTGCGAGGCTGGCTATTCATCTCGCCGATAGGCTCAGGAAAGCACCTATGAACAACGACTTCCCTTGTCGTACGTTGGAACGGAGTTCTTACCCATCGCTGTAACCCCGAGCATGGGTTGGAACTCCCTTTGGCAGTTCTGCCCAGTCTGGCTTTTCCTCCACGTAAATGCACGCTTGTACTTCTCCGACCGATTCGAGCCCTTCATCGATACAGCCAGCCAAAATTCCCATTTCCTCAGGTTTGCTGTGGTAGAACATGTAGATGCAAGAGCCGCAGGTTGAGCAATGTCCTCGAGTAGCTTTGTCAGACTTCTGCCATTTGTCTGCCTGACCTTCCCAACGGATATCGTCGGCGCTGAAGTGGACGAAAGGCATGTACGCTGCCCCTGAGGCTTTTCCGCAGGTAGTGCAATAGCAGAACACTAAAGGTGCCTTTGCTTGTGGTTCTGCGCTAAATCGTACTTTTCCACAGGCACAACTCCCGGTGACCTTGGAAGGTGAAGTCTGGGAGGTCATACTTGTTGATACGCCGCTGCGGGGTGATATGTTCCAATTTACGAATGATGCAGCAATCTTCTAGAAATCAGGAGCTTGTATGTCTGTATAGTAACCTAGTAACCAGGTAAGCTGATGTGTCTACAAAGCTTTCGCTTAACCCGCCGCTGTTCCCCTTTCTTGACGTGGGATGGAAGTAGAACCCGATGACGTCGTTGCAAACGCCGGGGCCTACGAGAGCAAAACTACGGCTGTACGAGACGATAGATTAGAAATCACGGTTGGACGATGCAGGCTACGACGACTTACGAGCACGCATGATCCCATCTTCAATGCAACACTGAAATCTATCTGTATACGAGCAGACTACGCGCTTGCCCTAGATTTCCAAGCCAGCTGATGCACACATCTGCTAGGGAGACCGTCAGTATACTTGAAAGCAGGAGCATCTGCATTTCTCATCACGACCGTGGGCAAGAACGAACGAATATAAGAAGCACACTAATAACCACATTGCAAAGTCTCGTGCGAACAGCTCAAGTCAGCAACGACAGAGGACAACAGGGTCACGTCTTGTCGAAGCGATACCGAGTAAAACAGCAACACAATGGCGCCAAAGGTTTTCGTGTAAATGCTACATCCCTGTCGAGATGGTCTGCTGCTAACAAGTCTGAAGAACGGGCGCGACAGGATATATAGGCGGGACCGCATTGGGGTCGATAATCGAAGCACACCCTGAGTGGGAGATCACTGCCTCTGTCAGGAACAGTGACAAAGGTGCTCAGGTTGCAGCCCTTTACCCTCACGTCAAGCTCGTATATGGAGATCTCGACGCGGTTGACATGATTGAGGAGGAAGCATCGAAGGCTGACATCGTATACCGTAAGCATGCCGTCGAGGAATGTTATGAGGATAACTGACACACGAAGATTGGGCGAACGCCGATCACACACCTTCCGCTGAGGCGATCATTCGAGGTCTCGCAAAGCGCCAGGCTTCGACTGCCGCGTTTCTTATTCATACGTCGGGCACCCTGATTTTAGGTTGGGCCTCGATTCGCGAAAAACACTTCGGTGAAACTCGGGGCAAAGTGTACGACGACTGGAACGACATCGATCAGCTAATTAACCTGCCGGACGACGCAGCTCATCGACATGTTGACAAGGTCGTGCTGGCCGCTTCCAGACAATTTCCAGATAAGATCAAGACTGCGATCGTTTGTCCACCCATCATCTATGGAAAGGGGAAAGGACCAGGAAACCAGAGGTCAGTCCAGGTCTATAAGTCGGCCGAGGCATTCCTGAGATCTGGACAAGCGTTTATGGTTGGCAAAGGCGAGAACCACTGGCACCATGTCCATGTTGTAGACTTGGCAAAGTTGTATCTCTTGCTGGGGGAGGCTGCAGCTGCTGGAGGGTCACCTGCGACGTGGAACGACGAAGGCTACTACCTCGCAGAGAATGGCATGATAGCATGGGGCGATATCATGAGGGCTCTTGGCAAAGAAGCGCACAAGCAAGGATTCTTACCATCAGCAGAAGTCAAGCAATTCTCAGTGGAGGAGGCCAACAAGGTTAAACCGTTTCCTACGATCAGTACTGGAACCGACTCTCGTGGCGTGTCTATTCGTGCTAAGGAACTGCTCGGATGGAAGCCGCGTGAGCAAGCTTTGCTGGATGAGATTCCTACCATCGTGACTGACGAAGCCAAAGCTCTGGGATTGGTGAAAGGCCATGCTGAGAAAGTAACAGAGGAGTGATCAGTAGCAGTATTTAAGTGGTTTTGAGCTTAAATAATCAAGCATATGAGTGTCACATCTTACACACGTTCTTTCAACAGCCACCGATTGCCAGTATCATGGGGTACCTCACTGCTCGATGTATTGACCCATGTTGCTAAGGAGTAGAGACCTCGAGAAGTACTCGAAGCTGCGGAAGGAGGCTGCCTAAGGCATTCAGATGGTTCGGCGTTTCGGGCTAAATTAGCGAGGCTACCATAAGGCATCAAACTGTGGGCTTAGGCTGTCCCTTCCCCGTCCACTGCAAACAAGGAAGATATTATAGTAATCGAAACATATCAACCACCATTACCTACCTAATCTTTCTGTACAGATTGTATCGCCAATCTCAACGGCTGAAGGAACTCGAACACTGCCACGTGCAGCATCTTCTACTACTTGGTACCGACTGCGAAGCCAAACGAGCGACACCATCTCCGCATGAGTGACCAAACACATCGACCATCTTCCTCGGCTGAGGAGAGCGCGACAGAACCGTGCGGTGAAGCATGCCGCCGGCCACTGGTCCGAAGAGAAAGAGAAGTGATAGGCAGTATTCGAGCGATGAGATGCCACGCGCTTCACCTCATCGACCTGACCAGCTAGACCTGGCCAAACAGTCACAATCGCCTACACAGTCCCGCGACGATGGAGCAAGGACGGCAAAAAAGCAAAGCCGAGGTGGACGGAACTCAGCACAGAATGTCAATACTCAGTCCAAGACCACGACCGAGGCGCCTGCCGTCAAATCACCATCAGCAACACCTGCGCCTGTTGATCTGCCCATGACAAATGGCCCACCTGCGCAACATGACACATCCTCCCAGCCTGCCGCACCACCCAAACGGATATTTCACTACGAGTACATTACGGACAATATCGTCCAGAAATGGGAGAGCGAAGGCAGAGAAAAGATCAAGACGAGGCTGATAGACCTGTGTCAGAATGAGGAGGACATTACACTGGATGTTCTGATCCATGAACTGGTCGAAAGCGCCACAACTGGCAGGCTTGACACGCACGATGCTGGACTTGTCATCAATGAGGCCATCGCTTCGACACAGACGGAAGCTTCGGAGGAACCCGCCCATCCTATCCAGGATGCCCTGCTGAATGCTGTATCCATTCTCTTCGCCGACGAGGATAACAAAGCCAAGGAGAATTTGAATCCGCACGTACCTGAGCTTGCGATAATGCTAGCTGCCACGAACATCAGTCCAGATGTCATGCGCATCGAGCTTGATGCAAAGCTGATGGAGCAGCTCGGTCTGATAAGAAACTCTTTCCACCGCCAGGTTATCAGGAAGCAGACCAATTTGTTGTACCGGCAAGCCAACTACAACCTGCTAAGGGAAGAGTCGGAAGGCTTCTCAAAACTGGTAACAGAGCTATTCACAACTTCTGGCAGCGAGGTACCACATGGCGACGTCGTAGAAGCCACCGTTGAAAAGGTCAAAGCCATGATTGGTGCATTTGATCTAGATGTCGGCCGAAGCTTGGACGTTGTTCTCGATGTTTTTGGCTCAGTATTGGTCAAGCAGTACCGATTCTTCGTCAAATTCCTCAGGGCCAGTCCCTGGTGGCCGAGGACTGAAGGCAACACTCAAGTCACAGCGAGATACGGCAAGCTCGGCGGACTGCCGCTATGGGCACTTCCTGGCACCAAGGATTGGCATTTGAGCGACTCCCAGAAAGCTGAAATCGCTCGATTAGCCGAAGAGAGAGATGTTGACTTTTGGCGTCAAGCTCAAAGAGACGGCGTACGCACATACTTTCGCCTGGGTAACAGAGCAGCTGCGAAGGAGGATCAAGTCGAGGCCGCAAACGACGTGGATGCGAAACAGCAATGGGTGAACGAGACTGGTACCATGCCACACCTGGGAAGTAGTGAAGCTGCCCAACTACTCGGCTTCAAACTTCGCTTCTACGCACCAGGCGCGGAAGGTGACGGCGTTGATGGTACACCTCGGAATCTGATCTATCTAGCGGCTTTACTCATCAAGATTGGCTTTATCTCTCTCCACGATCTTTATCCTCACCTGTGGAGGCCCGACTCCTATATGGACAGTCTCAAAAGCCTGAAGCAGAAAGAGAAGGACGAAAGAGAGAAGGCAGCCCGCCCAGGTGGAGGCGCCTCCAACGCTCTCGCTAACGCTGGAGCTTTGGCTGACGATACCGCGTCGAACATGCCTCCTCGCCTCAAAGAACAGGGCACACGAGCCAGCACCCCTGCCAAGGATGCAGAGTCCGAGAAGCCAAAGGAGCCTACCATGGAGAAGCCAGACCAAAAAGTTTTGTTGCTTCAGAGTCTTCTGGCGATAGGCGCACTGCCTGAAGCACTCTTCATCCTTGGCCGATTCCCTTGGATGATGGACCTCATTCCTGAGTTGCCAGAGTACATCAATCGGATCCTGCATCATTCTTTGAGTCACGTATACGAGAGTACAAGACCTCTACAGTCTCGGACCTCCCTGCAAGGACAACAACCGTTATATGAAACAGATTTGCCGGGCTTGTCGAAGGGTCAAGCCAAGCTTGAACCGCCACCCCAACGCAGGGTTCTCAGGTGGCCGTTACTTGATCGAGAAGATAGTGAGGTCGATGGCATCAACTACAGATTCTACTGGGACGAATGGAACGATAGCATTCCTGTCTGCCGCACTGTTGAAGATGTCTTTACCCTCAGCAAGACTCTTCTGCCACTGGTGGGGGCAAAGATTGGACAGGATGTTTCTTTGATCCTGAAATTCACACGAATTGGCAAAGCTAGTCTGCGGAACGACGACTCTACCTCGAATAGAGACAGATGGCTGGATCTTATTAAACGCGTTCTACTGCCGTCCTTGAGTTTGACGAAGCCGAATCCTGGTGTCATCAACGAAGTCTTCGATTTCATTAGCCTTTACCCTACAGAGATCCGATACATCATGTACCTAGAATGGCTGAAAGGCAGAACTTCAAGGACGCCAGATCTTTTCTCAGCTTCGAAGCTGGCACGAGACGAGACCAAGGATGTCCTCAAGAGGATCTCGAAGACGAACGTCAAGCCAATGGCACGAGCACTCGCCAAGATCGCCTATGCAAATCCACATATTGTCATCGATGCAGCACTACCGCAAATCGAGTCGTATGACAGCATTGCCAACTCGTTCGTCGAAGGAACGAGATACTTCACGGACCTTGGCTACGACGTCTTGACATGGTCGTTGGTCTCGGCTATGCAGAAGGAAGGTCGAGTTGGTGTTCAAGCAGATGGCATGTTCACGAGCAAGTGGCTGACGGCTATCGCCCACTTTATTGGCAAGATCTACAAGCGCTATGGTCTCATGAAGCCCGGGCCGATCTTGCAGTACGTTGCGAAGCAACTAGACAAGGGCATCACTGTTGATCTGATAACGCTCGAGCAGATGATCGTCTCTATGGCCGGCATTGCTCCAGATACAAATTTCAACGATGCACAACTGCTTGCCATGGGGGGTGGACCATTGCTACAGTCTCAAACGCTTTTGCAATTGTTGGATCAGCGACACGAATCGAAAGCAACCGCTAAGCGTCTAATGAGGGCATTGCAAGATTATGGTTTGACCGCGAAACTGCTGTTGACGATGGCACAACAGAGACAAGCTTGTATCTTCGAAGCCGGCGACGCTCCATTGAAAGCTATTGGATACACCTTTGATGAGATCACTCGAGTTCTAGGCCAGTACTTGGACATGTTGAAGACGAATCTCAATGCAGAAGATTTCGAGCAGCTAATACCTAGCGCTGCTACAATCATGAGCGAATATGGCATTCCAGCAGAGGTTGCTTTCTGGATAGGCCGAGCCATGATTCAGAAGCAGATCAATGACCATGACAGAGACAATACTAAGGACTCGCTCACAAAAGACCTCAGCGGCGACACCGACATGAAAGATGATGAAGCATCGGAAGAAGATGGTGAGGCAGTCGAGTCCGAAGACATCGCAACTGGCGCAGCTACCCCAACAGAGAATGAGATCACTGGCAACGCAGATGAAGACATGCCAGAACCAGACGAGGTCGATGAGCAGCAATGGCATCCAGTTTTGAAAGGTGTCATGGACGAAATACGGCCTCATCTTCCGGAAGATGTCCGCGAGGTTGTTGGACCTGGCTTCTACGTCACATTTTGGCAGCTTTCTCTATACGACATCAACGTGCCAAGCAATTCCTACCAGGACGAGATGAACCGGAACAAGAAGAAAATTGCCGGGGTTACATCGGACCGTAGCAATGTCAGTTCTACTCACGCAAAGTCAAAGGAAGCACAGATCAAAGGGTATAAGCAATTCAACGACGATTTGCTTGCAGAGAACAGACAGCATTTGAAGGCCTACAGCGAGACTAGAAATCGCTTGACGAAAGAGAAGTTTCAATGGTTCGCGGCTAAGAGTCGCGTGGCCACGGAGCTCAATGTCGGGCTGATGGAGCACTGCTTCCTCCCAAGAATACTGTTCTCACCGTTGGACGCATACTTCTGCTTCAAGTTTGCAAAGATGTTGCACACGCTGGGTACTGCCAACTTTCGCACCCTGGGCTTCTACGACCTCCTTTTCAAGACAGAAAGACTGACGTCTCTGTTCTTCATGTGCACCTCGAAAGAAAGTGACAATCTTGCTAAGTTCTTGACCGAAGTGTTGAAGGACCTGGCACGATGGCACAAGAGCAAGGAAACGTATGAAAGAGAGGCTTTCGGCTCTAAAAAGAACCTGCCTGGGTTCGCGCTCAAGGTTGAAAACGGTAGACCGCAGCTGTTGCTTGATTATGAGAAGTTCCGCTCCATCTTGTTCAAGTGGCATTCCAGCTTGCATGCTGCATTGGTCAAATGCTTGACCTCTCCGGAGTATATGCATGTCCGAAATGCGATTTCGATCCTGCGAATTGTCTCACCAGTGTTCCCTGCGGTCGATCACCATGGCAGGGTTCTACAAAAGTCTGTCGATAAGCTGCGCGAGTCAGATCGGGAAGACCTCAAAGTTGCATCCCAGGCTCTGCTTGGTGCACTGTCCAGACGACAGAAAGCATGGATCCAGCCGCAGGCTTTCAGGCAAGGTCCAGGCATTCCGCAAGAGCTATCTGCTGTCACACCAGAGCCGCAGAAGGAGGACAAGCCGAGAACCGAGCCTAGCAAGAGCGACGTGAAGATGAAAGACGTTCCTGCAGTTAGAAATGGGGACAAAGCTGAGACGTCCTCTACAAAAGAGTCAGAAAAGACACCGTCAGCACATTCAAGAGATGGCGGGAGAAGCCCTTCACGGACAAGCACGCCACTCCCAGCGCGCCCAGTCCGAGAGAACAACACTCTCCGCCCTCCAAGGTCAGACAGCCGACCACACGATCTACCGAGAAGAGTATCGCCGCCCCCACGCTTCCCTTCATCTTCGGGTCTTCCAAATCGGCCTGTAGTTGACTCACGAAACAGCTACCGAGACACGAGAACCCCTCGCGGAGCACCTATTGACCCACCTCGACCGGACAGTCGAACCAGCCACACTCCTCGCCACGCAGCTGATCGAGTGCACGAATCGCCTCTAGATCCTTCCCACCGATACCCTCGTCCATCTGACCGTCCTAGCATGCTCGATCGAGATGAGAGACCTCCAAGAAGAGAGCCTGATCCAAGACAAGATCCTAGAGCAGGATATGAAGAAAGAAGATACAACGAGCGTGAACCGCGTTCCGACCGTGAGGCAAGGCCCGAAAGAGAACCACGTGTGGAAAGAGAACTTCGGCACGAAAGAGAGTCGACACGACCCACAGAGAGAGATCACAGTCGACATACGGAGCGACCAGAGCGACCAGAGCGACCAGATCGAGACTATGGTCGGTCTGGGCCTGAGCACCCGGATAGGAAACGTGATGACGGAAACCCTAGTCGGCGTGACGGGCCGACCTCGAGTAGGACTGCAACACCCTCAGCGCCAGCTCCAGATCCAGCCATCAACCCTGCCCGTGCAGCTCTGATACACAACAGTGACGACTCTCGGCCTAGTATGTCGATCCGGGGTCAAGCGCAGGACCGAGCACGCTCCTCACGACCAACGTCTCCAAGACGCGAAGAGGACCGCAGGCACGGTCCGAGAAGTGAGAGGGATGACCGGCACGAACGAAAACCCGAGCCTCAAGCACGTCATGCCCCGTTACCGCCTTCGCCGGTGAATGCAAGGACTGCGCCAAGTTCTGCTCCTTCAACTCGCGAGACACGAGGTCACGGTCGGCCTCAGGTAGACATGTCCCATGGTCGACTCGAGCAGGAAACCTCGCAGAGACCCCTCCCGCGTACGGAACGTGCCCCTGAAGCCGAGCCGCCTTCGGGACCACGGTCTCGACCTCCAAGACCGTCGATATCGAACGCAGACCCTGCCCCGCCGCCCCGGCCTGCACCTCAAACCCGTCAACCACCCTCTGGACCTAGTGGGCACCACACACGCAATAACTCTCATGCCGAACCCACCGCTATGTCTCCATCCAGCACTGACAACAGTGGCATTCACCCAGATCGTATGAAGCACATTGCACCGACAGAGCCAGCTCGCAATCAGAGACAACCGCCACCACTACAGACTGCAACACCGGCTGGTCCTCGAGCCAACGCTGGACCTCCAACCGGACCATCCGCGTCATCACCAAGCACGAGAGCTCCACCATCAGGACCGCAAGCGGAAGGCGGAAGAGGGCAGCGTCACCCCATGGCAGCAGTCAATAGCACCCTTGCCCAAGCAGCGCAGGGTCCAAGAGGACCTGCTGGTCGTGGTCGTGGTGGCATGAGACAGAATAGCATCTCCTATTCGAATCAGATGCCTCCTTCGCCAGCTGCCGGACCAGGTCAAGGCTTCAACGGCCCATCGCAGCAAGACCTTATCAACAACAATCCAAATGGCATGCCTGTTCAGCCAAGAGGTCCTTTTGGGAGGCAAGACGCTATGAGAGGCGACGACGATCGAAGACCGACGCGATCACATCAGCAGTTCGACGAGCGCGAACGCAATCACAACCCCAGGAACGATCGTGATGGTCCTGACCCTCGTCCGCCACGAGGCCCACCCCAGAATAGAGATGATGGAAGCGGACCACCGCCAAGAAATGGGCCGAGAGGATATCCACGTGGTCCGAACCCAAATGGAGATCGTGATGATGGAGTACCGCCTAGCAGGAAGCATCCGAGAGATGAAGCGAATTCCACGTCATACGGTGGTGGGGGGAGAGGTGGGAGAATAGCCAGCGAGGCGAAGAGGCCGCGACGGGGAGGATAGAGTCAAGACCACGTCGAAGCTCCTGAATTTACTGGTTTCGGTAACGAGGGGCAACTTATTACGGGTCCAGACCCCGAAGCAGACCCATCAAGGAAGAGTAAACCAAGGAAACGTGGTATGAAGAAACAGCATAAGCTTGTTGAAGGAACCTCACGGAGCTCTCAAAGAGCTGATGATGGGCGGAGTGGGCGAATGGCAGCAGTACTTGAGGGCATCATGAGCGTCCTCGTCCCTATGCAGAGACAATGAGCAAGTCTTCGTTGATCGTATCACGTTATCAAGGGGTATGCCGCGACAGACACCGATTGTTGGCAACCGCATTAAAAATACATCCAATGCGACTAAGTTTCTACCAGTTAAGACATTTACCTGGCGTCCAGTCCTTAGGGACCTGTAGCAAAATAGCATGCTTCTGAGCCTTCACTTTCAATGACCTCATGTACATTTCTAGACACGTACGATTCTCGCTACAACAGGAGACTCGACCTCGACCTCAACACCCCCCACCGAATCATATCATATCAATCACGCACATTCCTTCACGCCGTCTCCTCTCTCCGTCTTCGCCGCACTCTCTACCAGTCGAGTAGATTAGAGCGAGCGGGAATTGGAGGTCCGCGAGCGAGCGATATACAGTAAGCTAGGCCCGACATCATGTCGCCATGCCACTTCCATGCCGCTTGTAGTATGTAGAGGAGAGTGAGGAGCTATGTGTTGGATCATCGCGTGTTTGCGCAAGTTACTCGACCCATTTTATCCGCTGCGAGAGCACGGCTCACAGCATGGACGTGCGCGCGTGCGCGTGCTTCGTTAGACGCGAGGAGCTTTCACCGCAGTCTAGCCCGTGTGCTGATGGCTGGCAACTCGGTCGCTGGTTGCTTGTAGGCGGGGCTGTCGTGTCAGCCGGGCCGGGTTATTCCGTTGCTTGTGGTGATGGACGTACGCTACGGGTACTCCGTGGTCTTCCCTTGTAGGGTGGGTCTTCCCTCGATATCGGGTGTGGATGATGTGGAGCACGTGTGAGTAGATTAACAATGCGGTTCTGGAGGGGTGCATCGGATGATGGAGAGTACGAGCCAACTGGCGTATGGTATGGTCGGGACGAGGGATAGGACCTATGAAGACTGTCATTGGAGGGGTGCGTGGGAGAGGATCAGCTCATGTTGAGATGTATTGATACTTCGTTCTGAAACCGATGCTGTCTATTCTATCTACTTGTTCGGTCTCTGCAGAGTAACTTTCAATGGCCCCTGCTTGTGCTTCTTGCGTGACTAGGCCCTTCAAGGTGACAGCGGCGCTTTCGGTCTTTCTGCTTGGCTTAGCTTCTGTGCACCGCTCGTCTTCGCAGTTGCTTGATCTCTCTCCTTTACTCCAACCTCCTAACCAACCCATCCAAGCATTTTCATGTGAACCACGACAAAGTATATCCACGTAGCTGAACGCAATGATCCCGCTACTCCAGCCACCGCTGGCTAGCTACCCACCATACACCTCACATACAGAGTCTCCTGCCTTCGTACCGCAGAGCACTTCAAGGTACAAACAGCGTACGAAGGCTACGTTTACTGTGTGGTTGCACCAGGTTCGATCCCATGTATCGACGTCCTATCGCTGTCTTGTTCATCCACAAGGCCTGTATCGAGTAATGACGTTTGTAGGACTGAACCTGGGATGAAGTGCGTGCCGGAGGCTGTGCAGACAATAATGCCAACAAGCGAGATGGCGACACCAACGGCCACGGAAAGCAGCGGTGAGCGAGTGATTGAACGACGTATCTTCCGGAGAGTGGACCAAGAGCCGTTGTGCTCACGCCAATGAGTCCGAAGAGGCCGATGACAAGCGTCACGTAGTTGTAAGGTGGAGTAGACAGAAGGATGTCACCGTGACGAACATGAGGAAAGTGAGAAGTGGTGATTGTGTTCAGGACGGGCTGTCGCGGGAAGAGCGTCAAGATCGACCATAGAAGCTTGAGGCATCCCTTGACCAGTTCTATTTGGTCTTGGAGTGGAGGGCGCATAACGGGCATGAAGGACCACATCAGGGCCAGCATCACAAGTTGCGAACCCAGACTGAGCCAGTAACCATTCCGCCACGATGTATATTTTGCTACGATGTCGCTCAGTGTCCGTGCTAGCAGGATGCTTCGTATAGGACCCGTTCGCTAGAATCGAAAGGTTACAGCTCTTCATGCAGCTTCCCAGCTGACGTTAGGTCCTCCATGCTCATGATGGAAACGACGAGGCTGGTCCATCCAGTAAAGTGCTGCGTCCTCTGACCGAGGCCAGTGTCGGGGTTGTACTGTTCCCAAGCAAATCCAGTATCTCTCCACTGCTTGACAACGTTGTTGACTAAATTCTTCCTCAGATCCGAGTAAAGCTTGCGGGCCTGCTCGCGCGTTTTCTTTGGAGCCGCAGTCGCAGATGTTGTGTCGGTTGCAAGCATGTGGAGAGACTTCACTATCAGATAATTTATGTTCATCCAAATTGGAGACCGCCAGTAGTTCTCATCAGTCCCATAGAGCTCATCTTGCTTTGACAAGCTGCGAATGCCATATGGTGACCATAGCTGGTCGGGGTCAGCAATCACATCAAGGATTGCAGGTATACTTTTGTGATTGTGAGGAAGCAAGTCAAGCATGAATGGGAAGAGCGAGATGTAGCCCTTGTGGCAGACGAGTTGGTGCTCTTCATAGTCATCGATTGTGGCGTCGCAGTAAATATTGTGCTGGCTTGACCAGTGGAGGTCATCCAAGTTTCGAATAATGGCGGTCAGATGCTTGGTGTAGGTCTCTACGTCGTCCTTGGTATCAAGAAGGTTGGAAATTGTGATCAAAGAACGAGACATAAGGCCAATCCAAGAAATAAGATCGAGATGCAGCTCGCCTGGGTGTGGTGGTTGAGCACGTGGGTAGTCGTCAAGACCCGAGGGCAAAATATGCCGTGGAGTTCGACCCCGCCACCTGTATCCTTCCTTCGTGGAAAATGCTTCACGATCGTAGGATTTTATGTCGCCTGCTTGGGTTCGGCGGTACCATTGATAGTGCTTCTGGAGAAGAGGGTAAAGTTTGATGAGCCGTGACTTGATATTGGCTTTTTCCGAAGATGAGAGGTCTTTGGCTTCGAGCTTGGTAGCAAGTGCTTCAACAATGAGGAAGAGTGTGGTGGGATTTGCATAGTGCGGGTACTGCACCTGGAACTCAGCAGGCACTTTGCTTCGTGCTTCCGGACCAAGTATCTGTTCCCTTGCAATCCAGCCATCGTTGTCCATGAGATTGAACCACGACTCTACAATAGTGAGAGCGAGATCTGCGTCCCATTCGACGATGGGGATGAGGTGGAAGCCTTCGTCCCACAAAAAGCCTCGGGGAAAGAATGGGCGAGATGGGACGCTGGTAAAGAGCTCAGTCGCCGGGTCGGTTGTGGGTTGGTTCCTTGCTCTTACTTCTGCAGCTGCTTCCCAGAAACCTTCGTCTTCTTCATCGTACTCGGCTGCGTACGATCTGTCCACCAACGAATCGCCGTAGAAGTAGCCAATGCCTCCAGCGAGGTTTGAGAGCATCGACTCTGCACAAGCTCGGTAGTCTGCCTCGTCAAATGGGTTGGCAGGCTTGAAGACTTTGGGAAAGCGGGACTTGAAACTCTCTGATACTGCAGAAATAGCTTTATCCAATGTATTGACAGTAACGTCGGGCCCCGAAGCAGACTTGAACAAGATATCAAATTGAAAGTTGCCGACAAAGACCTTCTGTATCATATGAACGTTGCCCGGCATGATATTGTTGTTGATGGTGAAAGCTTGCCAGGGAGGAGCCATGTTGTCTTGAGTATAGTCCTTCATCAACTTGTCGATGGTCTGCTTGAAAGCAGAGAAAGCAATCTCCCTTCCTCGCCATACCTGATCAGGAGGGGCCATAAAGCTTTGGGCGAGCGTGACATCCAGATGTTTCTCATCCCAAGAAGGATGTATCTTATAGGGCAGCTTGTTGTTTGGACCATCGACGATTTCAACATCGAAATTACCAAGCTCGCCAGTGTTCCCATGTATGGTGACAGGACCTGCTATTCCCTGCTCTTGTGGCTCATGTGCGAAGCCCAGCTCTCCTATTCCTTCCATGCCAGCATAGAAGAGGACAGTGGTGACGTGGTTGGGTGGTGCATCGTCGCGAAGGGCGCCATTGATGCGTGCAGCCCAGCTGCCGCCGTTACTCCCTCCTGGGATCTTGACGAAATCGACGGTCAGGTCGATCTTGTTGCCAGCATCATGAATCACTTGACGACCGCCTTTCCGCGTATCATATTCCTCCCAGCCGTAACCAGCCATACCAGCATGTTGCTCGCAAGTAAATCTGAAGTCTATAAGCGTCAGTACCACTGCAGCCCGCTTTCCCTTGCCAGGAGAACATACTCTCTTGTGCATTTCTGAAGTCATCTGCATTAGCCCACATCAGACCTGTTGACAAGCTCTTTGGGATACGTGGCCGTACACCAAAGTACAGGTTCGGGCGGTAGGGGCCCCATAGCAGCGAGTCGTTCGAAGGCGCGCCCTCCAGAGGTTGCTGAGCATCCTGGGTTGAAGCAAGAGCAAAACCCTGCAGGAGAGGAAGCAGCAAAGCTTTCAACTGCATTGTCGCTGCTTAGAGATGTGGTGGAAGATACGTGTACGAAGGGCTGCGAAATTGTTGTTGTCGACTTCGTCATGCCTGCACTTAAAGCATGTGCGATTCGCTTAGGGCTTGTGGCTTAGGCTTATGCAGGGGCTTGCACACCAGCAAATGCTTACTTAAGCGTCTTACAAAATTGTGCTACAGGTCCTTGTTTCTCGACAACACGCCAAAAGTAGTTTGATCAGGGTGAGCGATATTGTATCTACGCGTTTTGCAGATGTTCTTTCTCTCGGCCTTGTTACTAGCTTTTGATAGATTCTTACAAGGTCTCAGCCCTGGTAAACGTACTACGAAGGATTCTGGGCAAGTCATTCTTTTATCTCGTGGGTTCAGCTTTACATACTGCCTACCGCGTCAATACCTTGACAAGGTTGTTGATCGTGGTCGAGACAACGGCCGCACTTATGGGAGGATCAGCTTCAAACATGCTTTGTTTGCTTCTAACGTGACATCTTGATGCGAGAAGCCTAATATTAGCACTTGTAGAGATGCCTCCACTGAACGGTCGAACCTCGACTTCCCCTAGAACGATACGTGGTCAGCGTGAGCCTCTAAGTAAACGGCGGCCTCCTGGGCCGAATTTGGGAAGATGACGTCAGGGTGCCTTTGTCTATCTCTTTGCAGGTACTACACCGAGCTTGTTCTGAGGCTAATACGACTGCCTATAGTATAGTGTACTAGTAGTTTGATATCAGTTTGACTGTTGTGGCTTTTCTGATTAGTTCTCGATCTGTTGTGCTTGACGTATCAAAGAGGAACTACCCCTTCATCGTCCGCCCCAGCATCATTACCACCTACGCCTGTCCCCAGGTCTTCGAGACGACCGGCACCAGCATCACCCATCTTGTAGTCCTCGTCTGCTTCGGTGCCTCCATTGACTCCGTCGCCCTCTTCGTCTCATCTTCATCGTCCTCCTCGTCTTCTTCATCCTCATCCGTATAGATAAGTACAGTTCTGTGCTCTTCTGCCTTGCCATCTGGTGTTCTTGCCCTGATATCGCGCTACACATTGTAAATGTTCAAGTGGAGGCCTCGCACAGTCGGGGTTCTATCCACTCGACCTCGGTAGATAGAGAGGACCATACTGGGAGGGGGGTCGTTCGGATAACACTTGTAGTAACCATTCGTAACCTTGACGGTTCAGATACCCAAATCTTCCGCAGCCTCCAGCATACATGCAATCTTTCAGCCATCTATGTAGACATCGACTAGGCATGTATCTTCATGTATGGATTGGACCGACAACGCAGCGTCGCCCTAGTCTGTCCTGTCGTGGCCTATAGTTGAAACGGAGACGATGGTTGCTAGCCGCGGGGGACGCCCAGGAAGGTGGTCGAGAAGTTTGATAATAGAGCGTTAACGTGTGTGGACAACCATCTTGAGTAGTGTGTAAGTACCAGAGCCTGACGGTAGATCAGTCAGGTTCCGGCTCACCAAGTGTCGTAGTCAGCGCTATGGCCGTGGATTCCTGATCTTCCATCCTACACCAAGAATCGGAGAGGGATTCCAATATACAATCATCATCATGCCAACCAACAATCCCTTCGATGACCTCGAGCCCGTGCTCTTGACGTCTGATATTCCTCTTATCGTTGAGCACAGACCGACGCCCAACCAAGAGCCGCGTACCAATGCCAAAAGCTTCCTCCACAAAACTCCCGTGGAGACAATGCCTACCCGGGGTAGGCTCACTACGTACGATTTCTGAGTGGACTTAGCTCAGCTGACGACCTTGCCATAGTGGCGCCCAAGTCCACGGTGTCACACCTTGCAGACCGCCTAGCGATTTATGGCACCAGGTTATCGAAAAGCTGCCATTACGCAGAATCTCTATGATGGAGGCACTGAATCCTGACATTCCAGTCGGACGCTCCAGCCTGATTTGTCGTCTGTATGCTGCCGTAGCACACCAACATGTTTAGCGAGGTTTTCTGTCGCACACCCGGTTGCCAAAACTTCCTCACTATCGATGCAGAGCTCTTCATGCCAATTCCTTCGGCCTACCTCAATTCATCGACGGAGCTCCAGCATACATCGAGAAGCTAATTAGTCTCCGTCGACAAGAGCGGCCGTCTGTGCGAGGGCCAGCTTTGAGTCTGCTCGGTTTGCTCTCAAGCCCGCATTCCAATGGCAATCCGGCATCTATTCTCCGACGAAGGTGCCTTCCCAGACTGTCGAGGCTGGATTTCTACCACGTGTGATGAACGTGGTCAACTTAACACTAATACCTTATTACATTGCAATCTGTGCCTCCATGGAGATCCCGATCTCTGCCATACATGCTGTGGAGAATGCGGCGTCACTTGCTGCGGATGAAAGCCACAAGCTGATACGCTGAGTATGGTTTTGCAACGGCAGTTTCGCAGGGTAATTGACCAGCGCGTACTTCAGAAGCTTCATGCGGGCAAAGCGCCAAGATGCGTAAGGGCCACGTGATTCTTGAACCTAGATGAGGGTTGGAACGGAAGTGGCAGTCTTCAACCCTACTGATGATTCGCATGAACTTCGATTCGAGCCTGAACAAGGATGACATTACAGTTCTTGAAGATAGTACACAATGCTTTACGACATTATTAGTACAACGCGAAGGATTAACATAATCCCGCTTGTGGATTCGCTGTACACGGCATCATTATTCTCTATGCTAGCTTCTATACACAGCACGGTGATCTCACCGCCAGAAGCTCGCAGCTAACGCTCAAACATTTTCCTTGGCAATCTCTCTCTCGCCAGAGCTGTTGTCCGGAACAACGTGAGAGGCTCTGCGATGGCCGGCCGATTCTGGATCGTAATTTGAGGTACCAGGCACTTCTCCAGCAAGCTCTTCTAGGGTCTTCCGCTTGGTCTCGGGTATGAGCAGCGTCGTGAAAATTCCACACAGCATGAACAAGGCGAAGATTTCTGGAGACAGTCAGCAAAGATTTCTAAGCGGTTAGAATAGCGATACGTACGCATAACGTGGTTCAACCATGGAGATGGATTGGCAGTTGTTGGGTGTCCCTTTACCCGCAGAGGTCCGAACACAGTTTGAGCGACGATCGCACCGACTTTGCCCGACGCAGCGGAAAGACCGTGAGAAGTCGAGCGGTATCTCGTTGGGAAGCACTCTCCAGGGACGATGAAAGTCGTGGCGTTCGGTCCGAAGTTGAAGAAGAACTGGCACAGCACGTAAAGGGCGAGGAGGGCGCCGTGACTGAGATGGTGGTAGGCGAAACCGATGACAATGAACAAAATAGTGAGCACTGTGAAACCCATGAGTTGAATGGGCTTGCGTCCGATGGTGTCGACGGTAGCACTGCAACATATCAGCAAGTGTCGTCATCAGAGACACGACTGACTTACACAGTAACCCAATATCCTGGAATGGCACCGGCGCAGACAATGATCAGGTTACCAACAGCGGCGTTGTAGAAGACCTCATACATCGAGGAACCACCTGTGTAACCAATAGCTTGGAGAATGATGGTGTTGTTGAGACCAAGACCGTAGAAAGCGACATCAAGGAAGAACCACGAACCGGCGGTACCGAGCAGGATCTTTCCGTACTTCCACTGGCCGTAGTGGCCCCAGAAATCTGCCCACGAAGCCTTGGGAGGATCAAGTCTCACACGTGAATCCTGGAGCACCGTAGCTCGGGAAACTTCGTCTGGCTTGCCTTCAGCCTTACCAGCTTTGTAGGCCTTGACGTCCTCGACGGCCTTTTCAGCGTCACGGGCCACGTCGAAAGTGTATCGAGGAGTTTCGGGAATGGTGAGACGGAAGTAGAGCGCGATGCAGCCTGGAACTGCACCGAATCCAATTATGATACGCCACATCTTGTCGACAGCAAGTCCGCAGACACCGGAACAAGTCGAGGCACTGGTAGCACTTTGCAACGACTCCTTGAAGCCACTCGCGACGATCAAAGCGATAATAGCAGCTGTGAATTGACCAATGCCCTGCATAGCAAATACTGCACCCATCATGGCACCTCGCCATTTTGTGGTAGCAAACTCGGAGGTAATGATGGAGGACAGAGGATAATCACCACCAATACCGACACCCATTAGCACACGCCAGAAGCAGATCGCCCCAACAATTGAGATGGCTGAAGAGTCGGCGGAAAGAGCCTGAGCGAGAGTTGCGAAGATGATGAGGATCAGCTCAAGACCGTACATCCGCTTCCGGCCAACGACATCCGCGAGCCAACCGAAGACGACTTGACCAATGACTGTGCCGCCAGACGTCGCGACCTTGATAGCCGTGTCAGAGTTCGTTGGAATCTTGCCTTTGTTGCTGTCTTGCCAATAGACGACGCCGAGCATCGAAGTGACCAAATTGATCGCAAATATGTCATATGCATCCTGTTATAGAGAGACAGAAAGGATTAGCATTCCGCTTTTATCGAAAAAGAATGGAGATGGCAGGGGTGGAGGAGGGGAAGAGTTCATATTGACTAACCGTAAAGAAACCTATACCTGCGACAACGATGGCTCGAACATGGTACCAGCCGAAAGGCGCCTTGTCGATCTCTGCAAGTGCAAGTCGTCGTCGCTCGTTGGGGTCTTGGATGTGAGAGAAGTCGTTGTGGAAGTTGTGAAACGCCGCGTTTCCTCCCGCAGTCTTTGCAGCCATCTTGGAGGGACCTGCAGTGAGGAGGCACTGACCTTGCAGAGCAGAGGTATGGTTGACAAAGATCACTTGAGGACAAGAAATACTAAGCAAAGAGAAGATGTGCCAAGTAGTCTTGGTGAATTGGCAAGAATGCTTGGGGGTTTCTAAATCCCTGGGCGTGCAAGGAGATATATGAGTTCGTACAAGGATCTGGAAAGCAAGTCTATCAATGTGAAAATACTTTTTCTGGATCAGCCAGTGAGGAGTGACCTACAAGTAAGACCAATGAATGAAACGCATGGGAGCACGCACCTGCGTTTGAATCGCGAGCAATCGCCTTCTTGAGCCAGAGTTCAAAGTGTGGCTTGGTCGAACGGGCTGGCCTTCAGGCGCAAAGGTGTCTCGTCGTAGAAACGTTGCACGGAGGCTCGTTACCATTTGAAGAATAGAACTCATTAGAGTAGCTTTCTCGCCAATAGCATGAAGCTTTCAGACCTGTTGGAGCTCAACCCAGTGGTGAGTGACGGCCTGATCCGTACAATTGTCTCCATGGTCGGAATCCCTTTGAGTTTACCCTGGATCTGGCTCCGGTGGAGGCGCTCGAGATCGCTTCGCTCTGGTGCGGTAAACCTGGGTCTGGTTTCATTCGTGCTTCTCAGTGGAAGCCCTCATCTTGCTTCACCCTGCTCTACCGTACTGCTGCCTGGCGTTTCTGCGTCCATATATCCTACATCCCACCACCGGATAGACATATCACCAGACACTTGATAAGCTGGTGATGCTCCTGCTTTGAGTATGAACGCTTGACCTGGGAAGGAATCCAGAGCACGTCGACAAGCCACACAAAATTCTCACCATGCACTGCAGTGGAATTCCTTTACCAGAACCCACCTGGGCCAAGGCACTAGCATTTACTAAAGTTTGCTTCTTCGGCACGTGCGCTCTTCATTGGTTCAAATCCAACCTCAATGCTCTTGATCGAAGGCTCCAAGCATACAGGAAGCATTTCGTAAATTCTTAATGCAACTTGGCACCCGCTTCGTATGCATCCAATTTCTGGCTATACGTGGTTATGAACCCATGCAAGCCACTTGTTGAGATTTACGCTCCTCCCAAGCATTCTCGGCAGTTTCTTCGAATGCTTAGCTGTCACGTCACTTGCCGATCTCGCGCAGTCGCAGGCCGGATCTTCGAGCAGTCAAGGACTCTCTACCTATGCACCGAGAAGATCCTTCTGCACATCATACCGAAATGCTGATCACGTAACTCAGTCTGCAGCTTGCAGCCGCACAATCCTGTTGACATGACTTGATCTGTATGCTACTTACCACAACTGGGGGCCCTGCCAGCGTTGATCGTAGTGGACCACATCTGATCGAAAATGCACGATTTTTGTTATTACATAATTCACACACATGTATATGTGACCTTCTGACCTTATTGCTAGATCAAATTCTTCTACGCTTGCCCTTTAATTTGCCGTCAAAGACTGAACGGGCTGCCAGTAAGCAGTACGCGCTTTCTGGTTCTTATGTTGTTGACAGCGACGAACATCAACGATTGTTGACCTCTCAGCGTATATGCTTTATTGCAGATTGTCGTAAAGAAATCAATAGACAACAACTTCACGTCTGGCGGCTGGAGACCTGACTTTGACATAGGCACATCATTTCTTGCTCCCTTCTTGAGGATGTGCTTCTGGACTAGGGGTAGAATTGTAGCATCTGCAAATGCATGTTGGTGGACGGTCTCGTAGTGACGCAGCAAATACTTCATTTCGCTCTGAATGGTGTTGTAGGTGGTTAATATCACGTCGAATCTTTCGAGATGCTTAACATTCTTGTCGTACTGGTTAAGAGTCTTTTTCTCTTCGTTACCAAGGCTGTACTTATGGTATGTACAGAATGACAAGTATTCACGATCGAAGAACTTCGGGAGCTCAGAAGTCGCCCATCGCACGAGTAGATTCCTCGGACAGACCACCAGACATGGTTTCCGAACATGCTTCTCACTGGTAATGTGATACTTCGCAGCTTGCATAATGCACGAGGATGTGAGTGTCTTGCCCAAGCCAGGCTCGTGTGACAACATGCATCCGTTGAAGGGAGTCAACACCATCAATGCTCGGGGAGGTAAGGACATGAGGTGAAATGCTTAACCAACTTATCAGCTATGAGGCTCACTCAAAACGGTGCGGACCGCGAATTCCAAGCAGCTCGAAGTGTGTAACATATCTCAAAGTAGCTCTATCATCTCCGCTGCAGCTAGATGGCGTTGCGTTCGCCGTTGACGACCGTTATCCAGGAAGTCAATTCGACCAACTTCGTCCGCCTAGCGTTTTCGGAGGATGTATCCTCTTCTCTGCGTGTTCGGTCTTCTGTACCGCAGTCCTTGTGTTCACCTCTTCGCCCACCCGCTGGTCGTCTCCATCTTGACAGCGCATGCTCTTCGTTTCCACCAGTGACACCTTGATCAGTCTACTGGCGAAGGTTTCGTAAGCCATAAAACCACTCAGGCAGTGTCCCCTTGTTGTGATATTCGTTTATCATTATAGCCAGGTCTACGCAGCTCTGGCTGAAGGGACTTAGTGTTTGCCTTACCTCTTCGTGAGGCGACGCTGCCACGGCCTCTAGGCTGTCGGATTCGGCTCTGTATAGTGTGTTTGTGTTTGTGTTCGTGCTAGAGCTAGCCGGCGTGCGGACCAACACTGAACCATCGAACGAGGCCGGCCCCTGGTAAGGTCGTCGACCTTCCGGTCTTTCCTCCTGCCGCTCGAAAACCATGTTTTGTAACTCGATGTGAAGTTCCGATTCGAACACTTCCGTCACATCGAGATCACAATGTTCTCTGCGCGCCTGCCTATACGCCTTCTTGAGTCTTTGGACTGTAAGCTCCTCCCGCTTGTCTGAGGGGACAACAGCCGTTTTGAACAAAGTGACGAGTCTTTGGAGAATAGTCTCGGTTGCTGCATCCGTGTCTTTGATGGTGGGAATCCCAGTGAAAAGTTTTTGAAGTCGAAAAGTAGTTAGGCAACTGTTCGCATCATCTAATAGGTCGTTCAGCCGCTCTAGGGTATCAATGTCTTCTCGGCTCCGCAAGACGTCTTCGTGCTTAACCTTAAGAGAGGTAACCTTGTGTTCGCCGGGATAGTCGACCTTGAGTGGGTTGGAAACAACCTCAGATGACACTGATGATTCAGTTGACGATGCTGTTCGTCTTCGCTTCAGGCTTGGTTCTCTAGACGACGCTGGACTCTTGCGCTTTGTCTTCGGTTTTGTTTTAGTTCCAGCAGTCTTCCGTGCCGAACATGTTACCAAAGAGTCGTTGTATGCCTGCAGCAACTCCGACTGGTCCAGATGCATATCGCTGATATCATTATCGTCTGTGTCATATTTGGTATCTTCCAGAAGCTCGCCCGTGTAAAAGTAACCTTTCGTTTTGGCACGATTATTTGTTCTTTGGACACTTTTGCAAACAGCCTGGCATAGCAGGTCCCAATGCTTGCTCCCTTTGAAGAACTGCTTGAACAAGTCGCAGAAGGCCTGAAAAAGCTCACGTCCGTGCCCACGGCCGGAATTCATCTCATCCTTGTCCCCAAGTCCGACTTTAACCCAATAATTGTGTTTCCAGGTAGATGCCCACACAGTACTCGATCTCTTCATCTCTTGTCCTCCTTGCCGCGAATAAGCCATCCCCTGGTAGGTCGCTCTCACCTGCCCGCCTCTTCCTCGTGGTATGACTTGGAACCCAGGGTTAAGAGCTTCGTCAGTTATGTGCAGTGGTCGATACCAAACGAAGTATTTTGGGTTGTTGAGGGCTTCAACCCACTTCGCATGGTTCCTTAGCTCGAGAACACCAAGCATAGCAGCTGTATTGTTTCCGATAGGTGTCTGAATAGGAGCATCTTCACCCTCTTTGTACTTAGCAAATCGAGTATTTGCGGACAGCAACGAACTGAAATCAGGTTCATCCACTGCCAAGCCAACGAACACTTCAATCGATTCACCAACTAGTCTGAACGGTGGGAGTTGCATGTTCATGATACCATCTGGGAGCGATAACGAAAACGTTTCTTCGCCATGGCACCAAGTTGGTGTCGGGGAATCTGTGCTAAAGTCAGTGCCCAAACGTATCGATGCCTGTGGTTAAACACAAACCATCCGTGTTGGATCCAAACACGTTAGCCCGCTGTCCGATTCGTCGAATGCCAAGCGTCTCTTGGCCAGTCTCAAGCTTCGTCAACAGTTCTCTGGGTTTGTCGGCTTCAGCGACTCGAGCGATGACCTGGTCTTGAAGCTTGGCGACTTGTTGCCATTTGAGAGCATCCTCGGCCTTCTTCGCTTCAACCTCTTTGCGTAGCTCGCTCAATCCATCATCGGCCGGCTTCGATGCACGTGACACGGATATCCGCTGTAGCCGCTTCTCAGCTGTGTCCGGATCGTCTTCACGCAACCTCTTTCTCTTCGCTGCGTTCTCTGTGCGTTTTTCTTCAAATATTCGCTCCGTCTCTTCGTCGGAATCCATCCTGTTTTCAGTCAGCATGAACACCTGATTCAGTCAGCATGAACACCTGACAGCGTCGACCACGAATTTACAGGAAGCAAGACTGGGTTTCCTGATAAGCTGAGGCTGTCGAGCTGGACAATGATTTTCCAGCGACTGGCAGAAGAGACAAGAAGAAGTGTGCAATGGGAAAGTGTCTCGGCGATGAATTTGATTTGCGATCTTATGCGCCGCAGGCCACGTGGTCATGGTTGAGAGAAAAGTGAAGGTATCCAGATGAAAGTGCAGCTGCCTTCCATTCACTTAAAACACTATCACGTTTCCCTCAATAGCACGCAAGGGAAACTCACTGTTGCCTGTTACTTGTCAGCGCAGCAGGGAATGATGATGCAATCAACTTTTCACTTCTACCCCAGCTTCCACGTCCTCTACTGTCACCATATTGAGTCTGCCACAACCTCACAAATCAGACCATCCGGTCAATATCGCACTCTCGTCTGGATCTCCAGGATGGATGATGAGTGTGTTAAGAGCGAGTTATATAGAGGCTGCTTGACAAAGCCTGGGCGACGAGTAATACAACAAAGTTGCGAACCTTCCAGTAAAGTCCTCGCACCTCCAATCACTGTCCAGAGGACTTTCATTCTGCAGAACATCCTCACCCTTCGTGTCTTCGTTCACTTACTTGTAGCAGAGCGCTCATCATAGTCCGCTGGCATCTCCAATGGGCCGCTAGTTGGAGTAAAACCGTTGCCCGCATTATACATTGGCTCAGCAGGCTGGCCAGACCAATGTCCTGAGCTTGTTCCTTGACTGATCATCGGGCTCTGCATATGGCTTGCCGCTTGCGGCGGAGGCGAACGGGGAGGCGAAGCCATCTCTTGAGGAGACATGTGCTGAGGAGGCGGCGAGGCGTACCTCTCGGGCGCCTCTGAGATAGGATAGGTGCCTGCAGTTGGGTATTTCGGTGGCGGCGACGAGACACGGTTAGACGGCTCAGATACTTCTGGTATGGCTTGTTGTTTGGCCTTTTTCTTCCTCTTCAACATGAACCAAGCAACCAACCCAATCACCAACAAACCTCCGACACCTCCAGCAACGCCACCTGCGATCGCAGGAATGTCCGATCCCGAGGTTGGACGCGGCGGCGTGGTTGTTGTCCTCGGCGTGGTTATTGCCGCTGGCGTACACAACGATTTTATATTGGTAGCAGCCTGCTCATCTTTCACGGCATCTGCCATGTAGAATTTGCCAGCATCCCAATCAGCGACAAACATCTTCTGATCCATGAAAGGCCGCCCAAGGTACAGCGGGCCGTTCGTTCTCTCATCTGGCCATAGCATAGACAGGTGGTAGCTATCATTCAAAATTTGGTAGACACCGTCTTCGTCGTATTCGTAAGGATGATAGAATAAGTCTTGGAGGGGAATGGTCGTTTCCATACCGTTGTTAAGTGTGATGATGACTTCCCCATCCGGCACGCTGTAAAACCGGTCGAAGATGACGTCTCCGCTAGAGTTGGCCAATTCCACGAATTTGAAGTAGCTGTCTTCTGGTACGTAAAGGTAGGGTGTGTAAGGTTCAGGTAGTGCCCATAGAGACTTGGTGTCATTGGGCATCAAGCTAACAAAGTCTTGCTCGCTTCTTGCCCATTCTATGTCTGTGATCTGGAGATAAGGACGTTTGAGTTCATCGTGCACCTCGAATGCGGTAAATTCACCCGCGACTCTTGCTTCGTCATATCCTCCCAAGACCAAAAGACCATCGACGTCCTCGTTTGGGGTTCCCGTCCAAAGAGACCATTGTCTGGTGCCAACCATCCCAACTTTGAAGGCCGCTTCGAGATAAGAGGAATCCACTCCGAGAGCTAACCATGACGAACGGGTACCTGCTAAGTCAGAGAAGCTCTACGTACAAGCATGTACACTCACTACCGGTCGCCGACTCTGTGTATGTATATATTGGAAGTCCAGGTATGTCGAATCCAGCAATTTTCATCACATCATTGAGGTAGAGGTCGTCGTATCCATCTGCATCACCCTGCTGGTGCCGGCTTGCAGTTCCGTTCCAGTTCGCTGGTTCGGCGGTCACCTGGACACCCTCTGGTGGTGTATAGACTCCGCCATACAGGGCAACGCAGGATGTATTATCTTTGGAGCCGCATGCATTGACATGAGTAAGCAGGGTGTTGTTGTCGTTGATGTAAGGCATCACCGAGAAAAGCTGACTGTCGGCGCCGATGCTGAAGGCAATTCCTCTCTGCGACGCTGCTGAACTAACCGACACAGGATTGTTGGTAATTGGAAGCTGTACCGGCTCGATGCCGCCAACAATGCATGTCGAGAGCTGGAGCGCCATATTCGGTTCGCGTGGGTGTAGTGTATGACTCCGAGCCCGAGTTTGGCGATAGATTCATACTTGTATTCCTTCTCAGCCGCAATTTGAGAAGGACCACAAGCACATCAGGCTAGCTAATGCAACCAGATGCCGGAATGGTTGCACGGCTGAACCTGGCCTCGTGCATTGTCACTAGCGAGAGATAGTTGCAAGGTTATTGGAGGTTGCCCTATCCACTTGTGCCGACACCCACAGTCTCGGAAAGTAGTGCTCGAAAAAAGCCCCGGGGTCACTGCAGTCAAATTCGCCAAGTACTTTTGGTCAGGGCGGTTCCCTACAAGAGGTCATGCCAAGGAGATCTCGCTCGCCAGACCAATCATTCACTCGGACGCCTGCAAACGACTTGTAATTCCAGAGGGAAAAGCGAGTCTAGCAATGGGGGCCAGTGTCTGAGATGATCAGGCTGGCAGCTTGGCTGGCAGCTTTGATCGAATAAGAGGCTTGTTTTTCCCGCCCCATGACTGGCGGTTGCTCATATGTTCTGAGAGATGTTCGGCAAATATTTCTAGTGTATGAAATGGCACAGAACATTGTCGAGGCAAATATTGTCGAGGCAAATATTGTCGAGGCAAGCATTGAGGAGTATTGACGGCTTAGTAAATTGCGACAGCTCTGTCTTTGAATTTAGAGGTCATCTCAGGTCCATAATCGCGAGGTCTGTAACCAGAGTATGGCTTGGTGACTTTGCTGATCGACCATGTCCATGAAAAGATTGATCAGCACTGGCAGACAGTTTGGGTTCTAGCCACGATAGCTGGCCAGAGTCTCAACCGGTAAGAAACTATCAAGAGATGTCGCATTAATTTTAGCGGATCCATTGGCTGTTGTCGGGCAATTACGACCCACTCTCGTCATTGCATGACCTCCGGAGCCATTCACTCCATACCACTCTGCATATTTTAGTTACCACCAGTACCATACATCTTTCCCTACCCTGTTCGCGCACTTCACTGTCATCGCTTTCACATGCGCATTTCCGCGTGAGTAGGGTAAATTTCTCCGTACGCTTGTCCCATACTATCAAGAAACCACGGGGACATTATCGGCGCGTTCCGTTAGCGGATTGATACTCCCAACAAGGGCCGGGGGATCTTCCACGGCAAAAGCATTCGGTTCGAGATTGAACAACGAGCGAGTGTGCATGGAGAGCGCAAATGCGAGATATCTATATGCAAGCTGAAGGCGGGCTGCGGCCGTCCGATCCAGTGTCGATACACTCGCTAGTCCATCCCTGAGTTCATCTCCGGAAGCATCTGGCCACTTCAATCACCCAGCAGCGCCGGGAAAGGGGATACCTGTAGTAGACATAAGCGCAACAAAGGGCACTCGAAAAGTCACCCGTGAGGGTTTGAGTGGAGCGATCGCCTCAAGAGCAAGTTCGGCAAGGTAAAGTGAAATGTTTGTCTGATTTACTTGGCATTTCTATCCAGGTTGGTTGCAGGCTCGAACCAACCCTAGCTCCTGTCTATCGCCAAAGCACCTAACTTTACTATTCATCCTTTCTGTCATGAGCTCATTATATCGTTACATCGTTGCACAGTGGAAGTGCGTCTTCATCGTATCGTCGCCCAGGCCCATGGCTCTTGTATTCAAGTTCGATATCGAGACTATGCTTGACGAGGAGGATAAGTGCTCTCGGGGTCGCTTGGGTGATCGATCCTGTGAACCTCATGTTAGCATTTAACCAAAGTCATAAGCCAATCTCGTGTGGCGTCCTTTGTGTGGGCTCTGGGATAGGAACACTTACAAGTGCGTACAAGCACAGCCAAAGTATGGCGAACCTTTCTTACAGTAGTCGGTGGTCTCGATGTCAGTGCAACTGCTACCGCTGGGAGTCTGGCAATGCATGCTGCCAAGGTTGTCGCACTGGCAAATGTTCGGGCACATATAGGCATCGACCTTTACCTTGTCGTTCTTGCCGCACTTGTGCCCTTTCTCCTGGTCGGACGAGCTGCATGACATGTGGAAGTCGTATGTCTGCTGGCGTTTGACGACCGATAAGGTTGTGCTTGGTTCTTGGCTAGACGCTGTTAGGATGGACGTGCAGTGGAAAGAAGGGGAGGTAAACTTACTATTCAGTGGTATCAGCCATGCCGGTTGGGCAGTGGTGGCAGATCAGCTCATCGCCAAGGTGGACACAGCAATGGTTCTGCTCCTCTGTGGTTGCAACGACGGCGACAGAACTGAGTGCAGCATCCTCTTCTGCTGTACAGTTGTGGCATCTGACGGTGTCATGGGTATTGCAGCATTTTGTCTGGTCGCTCCGCTTCTCAACAGTGGCGGCCGCTGGTGGTGTGACCTGTGGCAAGTTTGTGAGTGTTGAGGGAAAGCTTAAAGTTGGTATCGGCTTGGTCGCAGTTGCTGGAACCTTCGTGGTGACTGTAACCAACACGGCACGGCGGTCATGGTTGACAGATCTGGCTAGGGTCTTGTCACAGTCGTGGCAGTCGAAGACTTCAAGTCCATTGGTCCAGCAGCATTGTGGGGTCTTGTCACAGTCGTGGCAGTCGAAGACTATAAGTCCATTGGTCGAGCAGCATTGTACTGGTTTGGGGTCACCAGAGTCTCTTATTACGAAGTTTGCCGGGGTAGCTGCTGCTGGGCTCACCTCTGTGGCAGATGTGGCAGATGGGCATTCGAAGCAGTAAGTAGATCCAAGGACAACGATACAGCAAATCTTTGCCTGCATGTCGTTGGCAACACCAGATTTGCCGTCTGATACCATCTCGTACTCATAAGAATCTCCACCGAGTGCTTGTTTGCGTGACCAGACAGTGACTTCTCCATCGACAGCACTTGGTGGCTCCTGACCCGCATCGCAAACATAACAGGTTTGGACACCATTGAAGTAACAGCAAATGTCGTTCTGTTTCCGAGCGTCGAGTGTCTTTGGTGGTTGCGATAGAGATGGATTGGCAGCAGGTCCAGTGCTTCTGCACATGTCGCAATCCCACTGCGGCTTCCCACCCCAAATGCAGCAAGGTTTGATTGGGGATGTCTCACGACTCTGAATATCTGCATCCTCCTTGGTAACTTTGGTGAGGTCACCGAGGGTCTGCTTCACTGTCCAGACCTCAAACTCTTGTTTAGTCAGGTCTCTGGTGAGAGAGTTGCCAACAGATGATGGTAGCTGAAAGCCGTGGCTGCAGAACTGGCAGTGAAATTGCTTGTTGGCGTTACTGCACCAAGGCTCGGGGAAGGATTTCGCAGGCACGACGTTGCCACCTTCCATGCAAAGTGGCAAAACGGGATCAGAAGGACGAGTGTTCACGGAGTTACCAGTAGTGTCGGGCTGTAGGTGCGGCTGTGTTGATGGGTCGACCATGATGGTAACTTCTCGTGCTTTGGCAGGTGGAGTGAAGGCAGGTACATGCGGCTTGTGCGTGGTGACCCAGGTCGGTGCATCAATGGGTTTGGAAGAGCTGGGGGTACTCTTGTCTTCCGCTCTCTTCACTGTCGCTGCAGTGGTGTCGCTAGTGATGCTGGCAGCGGTAGTATCTGGTTTTTGCCAGGGTTGACATTTGTGGCACGCTCCCAAATCCTTCAGATCTTCAATGCCTTGGTTGCAGCAGTGATCTCCATCTTCTCCGTCGAGAACGGGATTCACCTTGTTGCGCTTGGATGCTTTGAGGTTGGACGTGCCTGCTAGGACACTACTGATGCCCACGGCTGCGAGCAGGAGAGTCTTGACCCGCATGGTGACTCGCTAAGTGGTCCAGTTCTATCGATCGAGGGTCTTGTGTATGGGGTACTGAAAGAGGTTGAAAAGGGAAGGAGCGAGGGTCAAGATTGCTTATCTGTGAATCGGAAAGTAGCGAAGAGCGACCTTGTATAGTTGTTGAGGGAAGTGCAAATGGTGATGAAACACATTTCTGGGGCAGTTGACCGTGGTTTTTCGAACGTCATATCCGTGGACAAGCGAGTGAAGGTATATCACTCCCAAGTCAACACACGACTGAAACAAAGCACATGAGCGGCTGATTGTGGGCTGACATATTGGTTGGGTAGAAGTCGATACAGTGACTCGCTCTACTCTGGCCCAAATAGCTCACCGAGACACAGATCGCCGCAATCAGTCGTGGTGAGATATGTATTCAGTGGTGGAAAGCATATGATACAATCTTCAGTACGGCGTGTCGAGTATCATGAGCTCTATCTCGCTTCGTTTAATCATCATCATCAGCAGCCTTCTGTTTCCTCGTCTTCGTCCTCTTTCCCTTGAAGTGCTGTTTGTCCTTCATGATATCCTTAGGATCAACACCGAGCTCAAGAGCTCTCATCATCATCTCCTTTCTACCTGTTAAACTTTTCTGTTTCTCGGCTTGACCCTGCTCGGTATATTGATGACTAAACGCCCTACTCTTGATGTGACCGGCGTTTTTCGAGTCTGGTGCGAAGAAGCTAGCATCCACCTTCTTCGACTTTTGTCCGGTTGCCGCTTTCGGAGCTGATAATGTAGAAGGTGTCTCATCTGCTGCTGCCTCTGCTTCGTCACCATGCGCAATCAGCCACGCCTGCCTCTTTGCTGGTAGATGGGCGAAGTCGTACAGCCCTTTGTTGAATTCTTTGCCATCAATTTCCGGGTCATGCGGCGGGGGGTGACAGTACAGCAGTTTGCCCTTGACGTAGTCCTTGAGGACAGTTCTCGCAGCCCTTGATTCGTCTGGTTGGCCATGACGACCTGTGCCAGCAAATCCTCTCGCTTTAGCGTATGCTCTTAGCATTTCACTCCCTGTCGGCTGACCAGAGCCACCTTCTTCAACGGGTCTCGTCGTCACCTTCAGGCCGTAGACACTCTCCAAGAATGGCTGAGGTATTCTGTGGGCGACCAGACCAGCTGGACCTGTATGTTCTCTCAATTGATCGATTGGCATTACACCATTGATCACCAACTCTGCTTTTGTGGTTGCGAAGTTGGGGAAGACCAGACCGGGACAATCACACAAGATGACCTTGTCTGACAAGTGGATAGTTTGGAAGTGTTTGGTCTTGCCGGGTGTTGCTGAAACCGAGACCTTCTTGGCGCCGATCAGCGAGTTGATCGTACTTGACTTTCCAACGTTCGGGTAGCCCACCAACCCGATGGTTGTCTTGCGCACAGGCTCTCCGTCCTTCGAGTCTGTCTGGGTCGGTATATTCTCTAAAAAGAGGGCTTCCAGCTCTTCCACTGTCAGTATCCTCGTTTTCTCGTCTTGCACGTGATCTGGATGTTGCAGATATGGGTTACCCATAGGAGAGGCGTCGGAGCCATTATCTTCTGTGCTCTCCGCCTCGTCGGCCGACAATTCATCGTCGTCGTCGTGCTCTTCCTCAAGCTCTTCTTCCTGCTCCTCTAGGTTCAGGTCTTGTACATTCTCGACCATGGACTTCTGTGGCTTGTCCTGATTGACGGTCTGTTCCAGGTCCCTCTCTTCTAGCACCTCTTCTGCATCCCTGCCCTCATTCAGCTCCTTGGCCAAATGAGCTGAGAAGAACTTGTAGTTGATGTCCTTCTCGATGAAGTAGTCAGCCCAGGCACTTCTCTGTTCCTCAGTCATCATATCGGCCTTATTCACCAACAACAGATTCCTCTTCTTGCTGTCCACCTCTTTCACGTACTTTTCCAAGTCTTCTGAGCGGAACATCAAGGGGTTTCTTGCATCGACGATCTGCACGACCAGGTCGGACCTTTCAATGACCCTCCACAACTGCCTCCAAACCTCGATATTTCTCTCAAACGGGGTCATCAACAGATCCTGGTTCTCCTGTAATTCAGCCAAGCCCCTCCTCCATTCTAACAGACTCGCTCTCTCTTTCTCATCCAGTTCCCTCGGCGTGGTGTTCTCATCCCACTTCGGGCGGCGGGGCACGGTCAACCTATTCCTCTGCTTATCCTGCCTCCGTCTCACACCCCTCTCTTCCGCACTACTCAGCAAATAAGGGTTCCGCTGATCAGTATGTATAATCTTGACATTATTCGTCTTCTCGGCGGTGAAATCGGTGCCGGCCATTTCAGCGTTGGTCAGAAATTCATCCAGGTCGTTCTGCTCGGTGATGGAGCGCATCTTGACCCAGTCGGCCTCCTTGGCAGCGTTGGTGACATATTCCTCGCCTGTGGCTTTGTTTACGCGGATGACGCCGCCTTTTTCGGAGGAGACTTTCTTGCGATCGCTTCCTTTGCCGCGGCCGAAGCGGTCGTTCATGAGCGAGTTGCCCAGGCCAACGGTGTTTTTGGATTTGGCGAGAGGCATGGTGGCGGTAGAGGTCGGACGGGGCTATGAGAGTGTAGACTGGCAAAGAAATGGCCCCTCTTGCAGAGTAAGGGCTCGATATATGGTAGAAGGTGTAGAGGATGTATCGAGGTTGATAATCAATTAGAGTACTGGGCAGTTCGCCTCAGGCACAAATGCGTCATTGGCGGCTGGGAGTTAAGTTTTCTGAACTGAACTTTTTTTGCTGCCTCACCAGACTTTCCCCACAGTTGTCAGTCAGGCACTTGCATGTGCATATCGAGCACAACTACCTCTTGTACAACTAAAAGCCCTAACCACCTACGACCAAGCATACCACACCCTCTGCGAGTCACCTAGCACCCAGCACCCCCCGGACAGCAGCAGCAACAGCAACAATGCCGCGCCGCAAATTCATCGACAAAAACAATCCCACCACGCAAACCTTCCAACTCCTCTACCGCTCTCAAAACGACCCCCTCCTCAACGACGAAGATGCCGGTGATAGAGCTCTCTTCCCTATCGGTCGTGGCAAGAACGCCCCCGCGTCCTCCTCCGCCTCCTCCTCCTCCAGTGCGGCTGAACACAGAGACAGAGCCCTTCACCTCGCAGACCTGGAAGAAGGCGATGATCTCGACTTTGACTCCATGCGCGACAATGAAGGCGAAGCGGCTGAGTATGGCGTCTACTTCGACGACACGAGATACGATTACATGCAGCATCTGCGCGATCTGAACGAGGGGGGCGGCGAGTCGTATTTTGTTGATGCCTTGCCGACCAAAGTCAATGGGAAGAAGAGCAGCAAGGGGAAACAGGCTATGAGATTAGAAGATGCACTGGCGCAGGTTGATATACACGATGAAGAGGACTCTGTTGCGCCGAGTCTGGTAGATGCCTCGAGTAGTACCTTCTCGCGCACAACGAAGAAGAGGCTGTTGGAGGCACAGCAAGATGTGCCTGATGAGATTGCCGGCTTTCAGCCTGATATGGACCCAAGGTTACGCGAGGTGCTTGAGGCGCTGGAGGATGAGGCTTATGTAGATGAAAAGGGTGACGAGGATGTCTTCGCTGAACTTGGCCTGGACGGTCAGAATAATGGTGAGCTTGACCTGAATGAGTTCGAGGGAGAGGGGGATATGTTTGCCGAGGATGATGGGTGGGAGAGTGATGCCACGGAAAAGGCTGCTGGGCAGGTCATGCAGAGCGAAATGAAGATGCAACCACCGTCAACCATGTCAGCGATAGACGCAAACGGTGAGCCGACGACGTTAGATGCCGGCGAGCAACTAGACCAAGCCGCGGCAGCCACAGCATCAGCCGAAGACGGCGACTGGCTCCGCGACTTTGCCAAGTACAAACGCGATGCTGCAGTCTCGAGGAAGGCTGCACCGGTACAGGCTGGTTCGATCGCCGCATCAGGCCTACAGGACAGAGCCCCTTCCCTGTACACCCTCAATGGCACACCACTCCGTCAGAAAAAGCGGAAAGGCGCACAGACCAATCCAAGTGCCTACTCCATGACATCCTCCTCACTCAACCGTGGTCCAGGCCTCGAACTGCTTGACCGGAGATTCGATCAGGTCGAGAAGATGTACAGCTTAGACGAAGGCGACGAGTTCGACGACGAAATGGACGGCGGCGCAAGTATGGTCTCTGGCATGACTGCTGCATCCAAGATGTCCAAGATGTCCAAGATGTCGGCACTGTCGACCGCGAGCTTCGCAGATCCGGGCGCGGTAAGAAGCGATTTCAACGGCATGGTAGACGACTTCCTGGGTGGTTGGGATAAAGCTAATCCTGGTGGAAAGCGGAAAGGGGCGAAAGGCAAAAGAGGCAAGAATGGAAATGAGGTGTTTGGGCTGCAGCAGCTTGAGGAGGTTAGGAGGGAGCTGGGACCTGCCAGGGTGAGGAGGACGGTGCAGAAAGCATGAGTGCGGTTAGAAGACGTTGTTTTGTGATACCCATTTGTTCGCTAGAAATGAACTTATATTCATAAACCCTAAACGCCTCTGTCATTGATGCAGCTGTACATCTTATCAAGGGACCAGGTGCTCATAGCGAAGATTCTGGTTGCTGCTGCTTGAGTCCCGAAGGTGGGCCCTCAACAGCCTTTGGCAATTCATAGGGTACGCTGGCATCCCGTGGCTTCGCTACCGGAGCCCACGCTGTCAACTTAGGCTTGACCCTGCGGATTGGTTAGCTTTGTACATGATCCACTGGTGCACGTCTTACGTCGAGTAAGGCTTGTAAGCGCCTCTGCTCAGGGTAACATTCTTCACCGTCTCAGGATTCTCCCACGGTCTCGTGCCAAATTGCATAAGCGGGTCTTCAGACGGCGGTTTGTCAACCATGTAGCTCATCCAGGCATGCCAGCCGGGGTCTATCTGTGACGCATCGAGCTCTTTATCCTTGTAATCGACCCATCGCGTTCGTAGAGGGAGGTCCTGTTCCAGATTTTCGAAGAACTTGTTGCCGTATCGGTCTTTACCCACTAGCACACCTGCCTTGGTATCACCTGTGGGGAGGATAAGTACTAGCTCTGAGAAGCTCGGAAGGTGAAGGTGGTGGACGAACCCATGTATTGCATCTGGTGGCCATATTCCTTGAATCCTATCTTGCGCAGGTTGCGCAGTGTCCGCAGTATCGTCGACATGTTCGCAGAAGGGCTGTGCTGGTTGGAGTGGCCATTCCATGTAATTGAGGTCAGTGTCGTTGACGTTGGCGTCGAGCTCCGGTTACGCATGCTTGCCAAAAGCGCAAACTTCGGAGCACCTCAGGCCGTCGCAGTTGCAAGTTTCCACTTTGGGAGGTGCGCCGCGGTCGTGCTTTCCCAGAACTCAAATACTAGTAGAGAGTACGATACAGCTCATCACCACCCCAAGTTCAAGTCCAAGTCCAAGTCCAAATCCAAGTCCAAGTGGCTTGCTGTACATCGAATCTCCAGCAAGTGGCCTTCAGGTTCATGAACAGATGATGGATCAACAAATACCCATCCTGTATGGCCACAAAGCAGATCGCTCCTAGCACAGATGCTCTGCGAGTCCTCCGACATCTCGCCTACGCTCAATTACCCACCACTACTGTGACAACCTCAGCCACTCGTAGACACGATTGCCAAGTAAGAACGTGCCGGCCGTATCAGACGGAATCTTCCATTCATACCATCAGCGCAACAAACAGCAATGCGCTTCCTTGTCGAACTCGTCCAACCGGACAGATCGTCATTCCTGGACCTCTTGCGCAAAGCAGTCACGGTCGCTTCAGAAGCCGAAGGTCACAGAGTTCAGCTGCCGTCCCGCAAGTCGCATTCGACACGGACTATGGCACACCCTCCCATCGAGAGCCAGGAGTTACCTGGGGGCTTTCCATGAGTCACTCCGACACTACCGCTCCTCATGGTCTACCCTCCGAAGCCGGAACTAGCTCTCTGGCGCGGCCTCGTCAGCAGGCCACACAGAAACAACGGCGCCAGCCTGCGAGAAGAAAACCTTCGCCTACGGCAACCACCCTTGGGGCTTGCGAGTCCGTTGGATATCATCCTATTTCCCTGCCCAAGGATGACCGGCGCGGCGATGCCGCTGTTGCTGCCCACATACGCCAATCTTTACACGCTTATGCATTGACTGGCTTGCCCAGTGATTGGATATCACTCAGGAGTCTCTTTTTCTCCGCTTGTGCCTGCCTACCCGGAGAGGTCATCCGCCACATTAGAGATGAACTTGTCGAAATGCTTCTCCAACAAGACCCACCACGTCTGGAAGCTGTTGAGTTATTGTGCAAGCTGTCCAATGGGAATGCAGAACATGACCGATATGAGTTGCAGAAGTACCTCATGTATTACTGTACCAAGCACGCCGACGAGACTTTGCAGGCTTCCGAGGCTAGAAAACTGTTCAAAGGCTTGCGACTTTGTTCAGTGCTTCCAGATGCTGAGTTCTTGCGTCCAATCGTTCAGACTGCTGTGAACAAAGGCAAGCCTGAAATTGCTCACGACCTTCTGCAAACTCTCTCTGCCGAGATGGCCCTCCCGCTGAGTCTGCCTATGGTGACTGACATCATTAGGGGCTATGGGAGGCAGCTGAATTGGACTCGCATCGACGAGTTGGTCACCTGGCTGCACGATCAAGACTTATCGCGCAAGAAACCTCGAGCCTTCGCTGCAGTCGTCCGGCATGCATTCAATCTCTTTGCATGCTACAATCCGTCCACCGAAGAAACCTATGACTTCTTGACATACTGCCTTCAGAGTTGCGGCATGGTGCCCACGTTAAAGCTCTCTAATGATGTTCTGAGCCTCTTCGTGCGTCGGAGGCGGTACGATCTCCTTCACAGGTGGATGAAGGATCGTCAGACTCATTTTCCTGGTCTTGTCAACCCTGCCCGCGCTCATGCAACGGCGCATGATATAGCCACCGCATGGGCTGCAAGATCTACCCGCCACATCTCTATCTCAGATATTCTGGCTACCTGTCAAGCCCTGGCACGAGGTGCAGTTCGTAATGAGTTCTCTGACGAGTTTCGATACGTTACCAAAGAGGTCATAGAGGCCGACATCTCAGCTCGTTGTACAAAGCTGTGCTGGGCAGTGGGGTCTGCCGCAACTTTAACCAAGCTGCCGGTGCCCAAGAACTTCAAGAGTTTTGAGGATTTGGACTGCTATGCGTCAGAAATCATCTCATATGCTGACTACGATAAGGGCACTCATGTTCTACGCCGCATGTCGCGGTCCACTGGACACGAAACCCAAGTTTCGCTGCTTCGGCCCGCTCGACACAGTACCCGAGTTTCGCTGCTTAGGTCCGAGCTAATGCGCCAGCTTGCCGCTGCGCGTGAAACGCACCTGCTTTTGCACGATTTCGATGCTTACCTCAAAATTTATGGTCCTCCTGCCTTAGATGTTGGTGTGCTAGAACAATCTGAAAGCGTAGCGGAGCCTCAAGAGGATAAAATGATTTCCACGTTTTCTGAACAATGGAGGTACCAGTCGCAAACCACGGCTGAAATTCTTCACCACATCAATGCAGTTTACCAAGATCTCGAGGCCAAAGGTGAATCCATCCGAAGAGTCGTTTTCTTCACGGCTTTCATCGCACTGACCAACATCGAGCGTTATAGAAGCGTACTCGCATTGCTGCACGAGCTCTACATATCAAGATGGTCAGATCGAGTTTTCAACAGACAGATCTTGTCGCTGTGGGTTCGTACAGCTATGGTTGTCAGCAACCCGCTAGCTCTCAGGGAGGCACTCTGGGCTGTTGTCGACTCCCCGTCCTCGATTGACTTGCCCGCCAGATTTCTGGTGCTGGTCAGGCTAGCGCAGGAGGATCTAATCTACTATCATGGTAGTGGCTGGAGGCGAATGACTCAAGAACAGCATGATGAGATCGAGTACCTGAAGAAGAGAATCTATCGTCGGAAGTGGTATCAGATGGGATGTCCTGGCGCTGAGGACATCGAGGAGCCGAATTTGCGAGAATGGGCAAGAGAACTGACACACGAGACGTTTGAACCTATGAACAAGAAAATCGCTGCTGATACAGAAGAGCGCGCTTCGAAAGAACCAAAAGACAGCGTTGACAGTCAGCCTCACGCGCTGGACAAGAACATGGTCTCTGCAGGCGACCATCACATGCAGCTACTAACAACATCGCAGACCAAGGCAATTGATGGTGCCGCTGCTGAGGGGCACACTGCCGCAGGGTCCGTGAATAGAGCTGTCGGTTCGCAGCCTGCGCCACTGAATGACGTGTACTCCGTGGGGAATCAAAATGCTGCTGCAGAGGGGGTTCTCTCGGATAAGCTGGCAGAGACTATGGTGCATCAACCGTTCACACCGTGGGAAAACGTGCCTCCCATAGGCGACGAAGCTACGACTATTGTGGGACAACACACAGCCATGCATCCTGCGGGGAGCATTGTCCATCAGCCATCTCTGACGTTGCAGGACATTCATTTCACGAAAGGACACAAGTGGCCGTCATCTACAGACGCGCGAATTGAAATAGCTCTAGGCCCAGGCGGCCGCAAGAAGAGGGAGATACGTCGACTGAGCCTACCTGGCCACAAGGTGTGAAGGATCGAGCATCTTCTATACACTGCTATAGTTTTAGATACCATGTGTACAAATGAGATGGACCATATACGTTTTCAAGCGTTCTCCACGTACATTCCTAGCACCTGCTTTGAAAGTCTACGGTACTAGCAACGATGCCGACGTGCTACAGGCTCTCGGCGTACCACAGAGATCTAAGCACCCTTATACGATAGCCTGCATAACAACGATGCAACCTCTTGATCCGTCCGAACACCCCCGCATCCTTAACCGAGTCCCGAGGACAATGGCGTGAACCAGAACGAGAACGAGAACGAAAAATGGTCGACATACATCAGTACCACCAGCATCAGCCCCAGCGTCAGCCGACGATGCGAACAATAACACCCGTCCAGCCGCGCAGTCGGTTCTCGCGCCAACCATGAGTTGACTTAGCTGACGGTGTTGTTCGTGCGTGGGAATGGCCGAAGACTCTGCGACGTTATCTTGACATGCGCGAGGCGGCGGCAGTGGTGGTGGTGGTGGTGGATCCTTGGATGTTAAGAAGGAGGCGCTGCGACTAGTAGAGTAGCAGGATGGGCAATGGACGGTTCAATCAAGGAAAGAGGGGAGAAGGGAAGGGAAGAGAGGGAAGAGAGAGAAGTCGTACTGTACGGCACTGTACTGGTTTCAGAAGGCGAAGGCGAAGTCACTCGCAAGATGATGGCAAAGGCTGAAAGCCGGCATCGCTCTTCAGGCTCGAGCACGCAAATCTGACTATGCCTTCCGTGCGATGCAAAGAAAAGCATGGTTACTGTGTTTCAGCTGTCGCTGTCGACTCGACTCGTCGCCGTTCGTTCGTTCGTCTGATCAGGACTATCACTGAGAACCTCACTCTCCGTCGTGCCCGCTGTATCTGTATCTGCCGTTCCCGCTCTCTTCCTACCACTACCACTACCATCTACGTTGCCGTTGCCGTTGCCATTGCCGTCGCCGCCTCTCTTCCGCCTCACACCCTCGTCCGTCCCGGTCTGCGGCCCCAGGTCCTCACTATCATTCCCGCTGCCACTCCCACTGCCACCCCCACCGCCACTCTCGCTACTA
>Ga0210040_10000133_pt1 | contig 145398 bp, 142 predicted proteins | sample CryGeyCG12114_NA_FD_185462 | JGI IMG/M metagenome (GOLD analysis project Ga0210040, IMG submission 185462) | Groundwater microbial communities from aquifer - Crystal Geyser CG19_WC_8/21/14_NA (SPAdes) (version 2) | ecosystem: Environmental > Aquatic > Deep subsurface > Groundwater | place...
CGGCGGACGAGATTCGCGCGATCGCGGACCACGCGCATGGGCTGGGCATGATGCTTCACGTCGACGGTGCCCGCATCTCGAACGCGGCAGCGACCCTCGACGCGTCCTTCGGGGCGTTCACGACCGATGCCGGCGTCGACATCCTGAGCTTCGGCGGCACGAAGAACGGCCTGCTGTTCGGCGAGGCGATCGTCGTGCTGAACCCCGCCGCCAGCGATGGGCTGCAGTACCTGCGCAAGATGAACATGCAGCTGGCCTCCAAGATGCGCTTCGTCTCGGCGCAGCTCATCGCGCTGCTCTCCCCCGGCGTGGACGGCGAGCCCCTGTACCTGCGCTCGGCGCGGCACGCCAACGCCATGGCCCAGCGCCTCCGCACGTCGCTCGAGGACGTCGACGGGGTCGAGTTCACCCAGCAGACCCAGTCGAACGGCGTGTTCGCGATCCTGCCGCCCGGTGTCGCCGACCGGCTCCGCCAGTCGTTCCGCTTCTACGACTGGGACCCGGCACGCCGCGAGGTGCGCTGGATGTGCGCGTTCGACACCACGGACGCCGACATCGATGCGTTCGCCGCCGCGGTGAAGTCGGAGCTGGCGGCGCTGTAGCGCTGCGGCGGGTGGCCGGTCAGGCCGGGGACGGGACGCGCCTCCGCCCCCTCTGACCGCTCACCGAGGGTGGTGTCTGCCGGATCCGGGGGCACGCCAGGACTGTCGCGGGAAAACATGGTCGACGAGCTTACAACGGCACCCGCCGTCCCCGTCGGGCCACTCCCGGCGCGGGCTCCGGCCCCGCATGGCCCGCATGGCCCGCATGGCCCGCGACGCTACTCCACGAGGATGGGCTCGAGGCGCGAGACGGTCAGCGTCCCACCGTCCTCGGCGAGGTCGACCCTGGCGGTGTCGCCGTCGTGGATCTCGCCCGCGAGCAGAGCGTTCGCGAGGCGGTCGTCGATCTCGTGCTGCATGAGCCGGCGCAGCGGGCGCGCCCCGTACACCGGGTCGTAGCCGCGTTCCGCGAGCCAGCGACGGGCGCTCGGCGTTACCGCGAGCTCCAGCCGTCGCTCGCCGAGCCTGCGGGTCAGCCGGTCGATGTAGAGCTCCACGATCTGGCCGAGATCCTCCTCGCTGAGCGCGGAGAACACGACGATGTCGTCGAGCCGGTTCACGAACTCCGGCTTGAACGCCTGGCGCACGAGCGCCTGCACCGCCTGCTCCTTCTGGTCAACCGTCGTGCTCGGATCGACCAGCAGGTGGGAACCGAGGTTCGAGGTGAGCACGAGGATCGTGTTGCGGAAGTCGACGGTGCGGCCCTGGCCGTCGGTGAGCCTGCCGTCGTCGAGCACCTGCAGCAGAACGTCGAACACCTCGGGGTGCGCCTTCTCTACCTCGTCGAGCAGGATGACCGAGTACGGCCTGCGGCGCACGGCCTCCGTCAGCTGGCCGCCCTGCTCGTACCCGATGTAGCCGGGGGGAGCACCGACGAGCCGCGAGACCGCGAACTTCTCGCCGTACTCGCTCATGTCGATGCGGATCATGGCCTTCTCGTCGTCGAACAGGAACTCGGCGAGCGCCTTCGCGAGCTCGGTCTTGCCGACGCCGGTCGGGCCGAGGAAGAGGAAGGATCCGGTGGGCCGGTCGGGGTCGGACAGGCCGGCACGGGAGCGTCGCACGGCATCCGACACGGCCTTCACGGCCTTCCGCTGACCGATGAGGCGCTTGCCCAGCTCCGCTTCGAGGTGCAGCAGCTTCTCGCTCTCGCCACGGGTGAGGCGGTCGACGGGGATGCCGGTCCAGGCGGCGACGACCGACGCGATGTCCTCGTCCGTGACTTGATCGTTCACCATGCGCGGGCCGTGCTCGGCCTGCTCCGCCTCGGCGAGGCTGCGCTCGATGCCCGGGATCGTCTCGTAGTTGAGCTTGGACGCATCCTGGTACCGGCCCTCGCGCATGGCGCGGTCGAGCTGGATGCGGGCCTCGTTGAGCTGGGTCTTCAGGTCGCCGACGCTGTTCAGCGACGACTTCTCCGCCTGCCAGCGCGCCTCCAGCGCGTCGAGGGACGACTGGCGCTCGGCCATGGTCTCGCGCAGCTTCGCGAGCCGCTCGCGGGACGCGTCGTCCTTCTCCTTCTTGAGCGCGAGCTCCTCGAGCCGCATGCGGTCGATCGCGCGCTTCAGCTCGTCGATCTCGACGGGCGAGGAGTCGATCTCCATCTTCAGCCGGCTCGCGGCCTCGTCAATGAGGTCGATGGCCTTGTCCGGCAGCTGACGGGCGGGGATGTAGCGGTTCGAGAGCGCGGCCGCGGCGACCAGCGCCGAGTCCGCGATCGTGACCTTGTGGTGCGCCTCGTAGCGCTCCTTGAGGCCGCGGAGGATAGCGATGGTGTCCTCGACGGACGGCTCGCCCACGTAGACCTGCTGGAAGCGGCGCTCGAGCGCGGCATCCTTCTCGATGTACTCGCGGTACTCGTTGAGCGTGGTCGCACCGATGAGGCGCAGCTCGCCGCGCGCGAGCATGGGCTTCAGCATGTTGGACGCCGCCACGGATCCCTCGCCGCCGCCCGCGCCCATGAGCGTGTGCAACTCGTCGATGAACGTGATGACGCGGCCGTCGGAGTCGTTGATCTCCTTGAGCACCGCCTTCAGGCGCTCCTCGAACTCGCCGCGGTACTTCGCGCCGGCGACCAGCGCGGCGAGGTCGAGCGCGACGAGCTCCTTGCCCTTCAGCGAGTCGGCGACGTCGCCCGCGACGATGCGCTGCGCGAGGCCCTCCACGACGGCCGTCTTGCCCACCCCTGGCTCCCCGATGATGACCGGGTTGTTCTTGGTGCGACGGGTCAGCACCTGGCTGATGCGACGGATCTCCGCGTCCCGGCCGATCACCGGGTCGAGCTTGCCGCTGCGCGCCACCTCGGTGAGGTTGACGCCGTACTGCTCCAGAGCGCTCTTGGAGTCCTCGCCGGTGGCCGGGGCACCCTGCATGTTCGCCATACTCGTTCGTCTCCTTGGATCACAAGAGTTGAGTCGATCTGACTCAAGTTTATGCCGGGTCCACCGCAACCGACAAGCGAGGCGCGACCACGTTCGCCCCCGGCGGACGGCCGGTAGCGTTGCGGGGTGATCACGATCGAGCCGGACGAGTTCGTGTCAGGAGCCTTCACCGTGAGCATCGACGGGCACCTGCAGTCGCACGTGAACCTCGACGACCCGACGGACCTGTTCTACGACTACGTGCGGCGGATGGGGGCCGTGCTCAACGTGATCGGCCTGCCCGGTGCCCCGCTCACGGCCGTGCACCTCGGGGCCGGTGGGATGACCCTGCCCCGGTACCTGCAGGCGACCCGCCCCGGGTCCGAGCAGCACGTCATCGAGCACCGGGACGGGGTGGTGGCCCGGGTGCTCGAGCGTTTGCCCCTCCCCGCCGGGTCGCGGGTCGCCACGAGGTCCGGCGATGCCGCGGTGGCCGCAACCCTGCTCCCGCCGGGAGTCGCCGGGGCCGTGGACGTGGTCGTGAGCGACACCTACAGCGGCTCCCCCGCCGCCGCCCGGTTGCGGTCGGCCGGGTACTACGCCTCGCTGCGCTCCCTGCTGCGGCCGGAGGGCGTGCTCCTGGTGAACGTCGCCGTCGAGCAGGACCTCGACTCCGCACGCGAGCAGGCGCGGATCCTCGGCGACACGTTCGGGTTCGTGCTGCTGCTGACCACGTCCGACGTGCTGGCCGGCGGCGACGGCAACATCGTGCTCGCCGCCACCCCGTCGCCCACGGCTCTGCCCGAGGACCGACTGGACCGCATCCGGGCCGCGGGGCCGCATCCCGGTGCCGTGCTCACGGGCGACGAGCTTCGCGCCTGGTCGAGACCCGCCTGACCGCGCGTCCCGATCCGTCCCCGGGTCCCGCGGGGCCGGCGCTACGCGGGGATCGCGCCCGCCCGGGCACCGACGCGGTAGCGCGCACCGCGGTGGTCGTCCGGCAGGCGGTCGCCGTTGCCGTGCAGCTTGTGGCGGAGCGTGCCCTCGACGTACCCGGCGGGATACGCGCCACGGGCCTGCAGCGCGGGCACCACGAACTCGACGATGTCCTCGAACGTGCCCGGCGTGATCGCGTACGCCAGGTTGAACCCGTCGACGTCCGTCTCGTCGACCCACTGCTGCAGCTGGTCCGCGACCTGCTCGCCGGAGCCCACGATGTGCGGACCCATGCCGCCGACGCCGGCCCAGGCCGCGATGTCCCGCACGGTCCACTCCCGGCCGTCGGCTGCGGACTGCTGGAACGCCTCGACCATCGACTGGATCGCGTTGCTCTTCACGTTGCCGATGGGCTCGTCGAGGTCGTACTGCGACAGGTCGATGCCCATCCACCCGGACATCAGCACGAGCCCGCCCTCCGTGCTGGCGTAGGAGGCGTAGTCCTCGTACTTCGCCTGCGCCGCCTCGGGGGTCGCGTCCGTGACCACCGTCATCAGCGTGTAGATGCGCGCCGCGTACCGGTCACGGCCCGCGGCCTCCAGCGCGTCGCGGATCTTCTTCACCGTGCCCTTCAGCAGCGTCGGTGTCGGCGAGGCCACGAAGATCGCCTCCGCGTTCTCGGCGGCGAACGCGATGCCGCGCGACGAGGCGCCGGCCTGGAAGATCACGGGCGAGCGCTGCGGCGACGGCTCGGACACGTGGATGCCCGGCACGTCGAAGTGCTTGCCGTGGTGTTCGATGTGGTGCACCTTGTCCGGATCGGTGAACACGCCGGCCTCACGGTCGCGCACGACGGCGTCGTCCTCCCAGGAGCCCTCCCACAGCTTGTATGCGACCTCGAGGTACTCGTCGGCGTGGTCGTACCGGTCGTCGTGCTCGAGCTGGTCGGCTGCACCCATGTTGCGCGCCGCCGAGGGGAGGTAGCCGGTGACGACGTTCCAGCCGATGCGGCCGTTCGTCAGGTGGTCGAGCGTCGACATCCGGCGCGCGAACGGGAACGGGTGCTCGTACGCGGTGCCCGCGGTGATGCCGAACCCGAGGTGCTCCGTCACGTACGCCATCGCCGACACCAGCAGCATCGGGTCGTTGACCGGCGTCTGCGTGCCCTGCCGGATGGTCGCCCGGTCGTCACCGCCGTACACGTCGTACGTGCCGAGCACGTCGGCGATGAACAGACCGTCGAACACGCCGCGCTCGAGCAGCTGCGCGAGCTCGGTCCAGTAGCGGAGGTCCTTGTAGCGCCAGGACTGGTCCTCCGGGTGCCGCCACAGGCCGGGCGACTGGTGACCGACACAGTTCATGTCGAACGCGTTCAGGCGGATCTGACGGGTCATGTGCTGTTCCTTCGCTGAGTTGCGTACCAGCATCGAAGACGCGCCCGGATCGCGCAAAGGGCCGCGTCATGCGGCGTCATGGCGGCGAGCGGCATGGCGGCGAGCGGCGCCTCGGGACTGCCCGCCCGATCGAACGGCGCTGCACCCGCCCGCAACGACGAGACCCGGCGCCCGCCTCGCGGGGACGCCGGGTCTCGTGTCGTGCGGTGCGGCTACTCGGTCGCGCCGGCGCGGCGGCGCAGCACGCGGCGTCCGGCGATCAGGCCGAGGCCGAGCAGCACGGCGGCACCGGCCGCGATGCCGCCCGCGAGCGTCCCCTCACCGTTGGACCCGGTGTAGGCGAGGTCCGCGTCGTCATCGCCGTCGTTCCCGGCGGGGACCGCGGGTGCCGGGGTGCCGCTCGGTGCCGGCGCCGGGTCCGTGGGGGCCGGCGCGGGATCCATCGGGGCCGGGGCCGGGTCGGTCGGGGCCGGGGCCGGATCCGTCGGCGTGGGGGTCGGAGCCGCCGCGGCACCGACCGTGAGGGTCTGGCCGAGGTCGTTCAGACCGGTCTCCGCGTTCCAGGTGTCGACGTTGGCCGTCTGGATGGCGAACCGCGGGTCCGCGGTGGTGCCGAGATCGGCGGACGGCATGGCGAGCGACGCCTCGTAGGTTCCGTCCGGAACCTCGTCGAGGGAGGCGGAGAGCGTCGTCGTCGTGCCGGGCAGCCAGCCTCGCGCGTCGGCGTTCGCGTCGAACGGCACGACGTAGTCACCGGCATCCCCCTGCAGCACGAGGGCCGCGGGACGCGGCGTGTACGGGGCGGCCCAGCCGTCGTTCCGCACGTCGATGCTGATGGCGTCGGCACCCTCGTCGCCCGTCGTCACGGTGCTGTCCTCGAGCACGAACCGGTAGCCGAGACGCTTGGCCGTCTCGGCGAGACCCTCGTCGCCCCAGGAGTTCAGCACGTCCTGGTTGTAGTCGCGGTTCAGGTAGCTGTAGTGGTACCGCGCCAGCTCGGCGGATGCGCTCGGCCACTCCGACCGGGGCGGGTTCACGTTGCAGGTCTCGCCGCCGACCGGCACATAGAGGCTGTCGGCCTCGAGGTACTGCTGGTCGAGCTCGATGGGGTCGGAGAGGAACGTTCCCCAGTCGTCCGGCGCGGCGAGCAGGCAGTCGTTGTGGTGGCCGACGCGGGCGATGTCGGCGCCCGCGGCGACCTGCTCCGCGGTGACCGCGCCCTCGGCGCCGGTGGGCACGCCGAACAGCTGCTGCTTCGACAGCATGGTGCGCACCTGCACCCCGCGGTCGGCGGGCAGCGCGTCGAGCAGCGCCTGGGTGACGGCCGAGCGGTTGGCCCAGTCCTCCTCGGTGACGACGCCCGGGTTCGCGGGGTCCGCCACGAAGTAGTCCGTGTAGTACCCCTCGCCCCAGAGGCCGACGAGGCCGTTCTGCACGACCGGGATCACGTCGGCGTTGGCCTGCAGGATCGGGGCGAGCTGCTGGATGTGGGCGAGCACGACGTCGACGGGCGCGTCGCCGTACGGCGGCTCGTACGGCCAGGCGCCGCCCTGCACGTAGGCGAAGCGCGTGATGACCGAGACGCCTGCCGCGCGGGCCGTGTCGTAGTCCGCCTGCACGAGGTCGAGGAACTCCGCGTCGAGCACGGGCGTGTCGGCGAACTTCTCCATGTAGAACACGCGGAGGATCTGCGTGATCCCCTCGCCGCGGAACCCCTCGAGCGTCGCCTGATCGAGCGGCGTGTAGCCCGACCCGTCCTCGCGGTAGTGGGTCTCGGTGTGGTGGTAGAAACCGCGCTGCGGGTTCGCGATGATCTCGTCGCTCGCCTCGTACGTCACCGTGGTCGAGTCGAGCTCGTCCGCGGCGACGGGCGCCGCGGCGATCAGCGCGGTCGCCCCGGCGAGGGCGATTCCGGCGAAGGTGCGTCTCATTCTTTTCTCCTTGTCGAGGGTCACTTGAGCCCGCTGGAGGCGAGCCCGTCGATGACCCGGCGTTGCAGCACGATGAACATGATCAGAACGGGCGCCATGGCGAGCAGGCTCGCCGCCATGACCACGGGGTAGTCGGTTGTGCGGTCGCCGATCAGGGTTGCGAGACCGGCGGACAGAGGCATGCGGTCGCTGAAGGTGGTGACCACGAGCGGCCAGAGCAGCTCGTTCCACGACCAGAGCACGGTCGTGATGGCGAGCACGCTGATGGTGGGGCGGGCGAGCGGCAGCATGACCTTCCAGAAGATCTGGAAGGGGTTGGCGCCGTCGAGACGCGCGGCCTCCTCCAGCTCGGCGGGCATGGCGAGGAACGCCGTGCGCATGAGGAAGGTGCCGAAGGCGCTGAACAGACCGGGCAGCACCAGGCCGGCGAGGCTGTCCAGCAGGCCGAATCCCTGCACGAGCTGGTACTGCGAGAGCAGGTACACCTGCGACGGCACCATCAGGATCGACAGCACCAGCGCCAGCAGCACGCCCCGGCCGCGGAACCGCATCCGCGCGAACGCGTATCCGGCGAGCGTGCAGAAGAAGATCTGCGCGACCGTACGGATGACCGTGACGGCGATCGAGGTCTGCAGCTGGCTGAAGAACGGCAGCCGCTCGAACACCCGCACGTAGTTGTCCCACTGCAGCTCGGCGGGCCAGAACACGGGCGTGACGCTCTGCACCTCGATGTTCGTGGACAGCGACATGATGATCTGCCAGAGGAACGGGAAGGCCATGATGAGGCCGCCGAAGCCGAGCACGATGTGCGCGACGACGTGGTTGCCGCCGCGGCGGCCGCGGCGCGGACGACCCGCGCGCGGCGTCGTCGCGGGCACGCCCCGCCCGGCGGCCGGCGCGGGCACCGCACCGGCGTTGCGGGTGCTGACGAACGTCGTGCGGTCAGTCACTCTGCACCCACCGCTTCTGCAGCCGGAACTGCACGGCGGTCACGATGCCGATGATGAGGAAGATGACCATGGCGATCGCCGCGGCGTAGCCCTTGTCGTTGGTCACGAAGCCCTCGCGGTAGAAGAAGTAGACGAGCGACATGCTCCTCGGCAGCACGGGATTGCTGCTGCCGAGAATGGCGTAGAGCAGGTCGAAGACCTGGAAGCTCGAGATGACCGTGACGATCGTCACGAAGAAGATGCTCGGCGTGAGCAGCGGAACCGTGATGGAACGGAACTGGCGCGACCGGCTCGCACCGTCGAGCTCCGCGGCCTCGTACATCTCCGGCGGGATGTTCTTCAGTCCCGCCGCGAGCACGATCAGCGAGAACCCGAGCGAGGACCAGAGGCCCACGATGGCGACGGCGACGGTCGCCGCGCCGGGAGTGCTGATCCAGTAGGGCCCGTCGATGCCGACGAGGGCGAGCGCGTGGTTCAGCAGGCCGAAGTCGCCGTTGAAGATGACCCGCCACACCATGGCCACGGCGGTCGGCATGGCGACGTACGGGAGGAAGAACAGCACGCGGTACAGCCCGGCGAAGCGCAGCCCGGGGAGGTTGAGCAGGCTCGCGAGGTACACCGCGATCGGGATGCCGAGCAGCACGATGGCGGTGTAGAGCAGGGTGTTGCCGAGGGAGAGGTAGAGCGACGGGTCGGCGAACAGCGCGACATAGTTCTCGACGCCGGCGAAGGTCCAGCCGCCGAACACGCCCCAGTCGGTGAGCGAGTAGAACGCGGTCTGCAGCACGGGCCAGAAGTAGAAGACCGAGATGCCCGCGACGAGCGGGGAGACGAAGAGCCATGGCCAGAAGCCGTCTCCGGCGATGCGGCCGCGGGCCGGCGGCTGGGGATCGCCCTTCCGGTCCGGCGAGCCGCCCGGCCGGGCTCGCGCCGCCCGCCCCGTGAGGGGGGAGGCGGAGGAGCCCGGCCGATGGGACGTCGAGGTCACGGTCTACTCCTCGGCGAGCGCCGCGTTCATCTGCTCCGCGAGCTCCTCGGCGACCTCGGCCACCGGCCGCTGACCCGAGAAGGCCTGCGGCAGCAGCTCGGTCTCGGCGGCGTTCCACGCGGCGGAGTTCTTGCTCACCGGGAGGGGCTCGGCGTAGTCGGCGGCGTCGAGGAACACCTGCAGGTTCGCGTCGGGCAGGGACTCGGTGAACGCGGACTGCGTGCCGGTGAACGCGGGGATCACCGCGCCGGCGTCGCCCTGCTGCTGCTGCGCGTCCTCGCTCGCGAGGAAGACCTGCAGCGCCTGCGCGGCCTGCTTGTTCTTCGAGGCGGCGGAGACGACGTTCGACACACCGTGGATGACGGTGGCCTGCTCCTCACCGGTCGGCAGGGGCAGCACGGTCACGTTGGCCGCGAGGTCCGTGTCGGTGATGGCCGAGCGGAACCAGCTGCCGCCCCAGTACATGGCGAGCTTGCCGGAGGTGAACCACTGGTCGCCCGTCGTGTCGGTGAGCTGCTGGATGGACGGTGAACCACCACTCGCGATGAGGTCGGTCCAGAACTGGATGCCGGCCTGCGCCTCGGGGGTGTCGTAGCCGGAGGTGTCGCCGTCGATCACGGAGCCGCCGGCCTGGAAGATGGTGTTGTAGTACGTGGTCTGGCCGTCCATGCCGCCCGCGCCGCCGTAGATGCCCTGCGCGGACAGTGCCGAGGAGATGGCCGCGGCGGTGTCCTGGAACTCCTGCCAGGTCCAGTCGCCCTCGGGCAGCGGGACGCCCGCCTGCTCGAACAGCGCCTTGTTCGCCCAGATCCCGATCGTGTCGAAGTCCTTCGGCACGCCGTACTGCACGTCGTCGATGTTGTAGAGGTCGACGAGCGCCTCCGGGTAGTTGGCGAGGTCGATGTCACCCGCGTCGACGGCGCCCGTGATGGGCTCGAGCTGGCCGTTGGAGCCGTAGAGGCCGATGTTCGGGCCGTTCATCCAGAAGAGGTCGGGCAGGGTGTCGCTCGACGCCTGGGTCTGCAGCTTCGTCCAGTACTCGGCGTACGGCGTGACGTTGACCGTCACGTCGACGTCCGGGTACTCCTCGTTGAAGGCGTCGATGTTCTCCTGGATGGCGGGGACCTGGTTCTGGTCCCAGACGCCGTAGGTGATCTTCGCGGAGAGGTCGTCCTCCGGGGCGGTGTACTCGCCGGATCCACCGCCGGCTCCGCCACCCCCGCTGCAGCCGCTGAGGGCGAGTGCGAGGCCGGCGACGCCGGCGAGCGCGGCGATGCCGCGCCGTGCGGGTGAGGGGAACGAGGGGCTCATCGAGAGGTCCTTTCGGGGGCGGGGGCGTGCGAGAAGTGGGCGAGAACGTGGTCGGGCAGTTCGGGAACGGTGAAGGGGACGGAGCCGGAGCGCAGCGATTCCGCGGCGAGCGATCCCGCCGCAACGGCCTCGCGCGCGGCGATCGGGGAGACGACGGTGGGCGATCCGTCGAGCACGTGGTCGAGGAACTCCGTCATCGTGAGGAGGTCGGCGTCGGCGTGGCCGCTCGTGACTCCCTCGATGGGGTACTCAACGTCGCCCTCGGGCTGCCACTCGTGCCTGCGGTTCCAGACCCGCACCACGCCGCCCGCGGTGTCGCCGAAGTTCTCGAGCCGCCCCTCGGTGCCGATGACGGTGTAGTTGCGCCAGTAGTCGGGCGTGAAGTGGCACTGCTGGTAGCTGGCCTGCACGCCGTTGTCGAGCGTCATCATCATCATGGAGACGTCCTCGACGTCCACCACCGGGTTCAGGCCGGTCTGCGACTTCGGCGGCCAGTTGTCGAACGAGAACCAGTCGGGCATCATCTCGCCCGAGCGGTCACGCCGGTCGGTGATGTCGCCGTAGATCATGAGGTCGCCCATGCCGACGACGCGGCGGGTGAAGCCCGACGCGAGGTAGTGCACGACGTCGATGTCGTGGCTGGCCTTCTGCAGCAGCAGCGTGCCGGTCTTGCTGCGGTCGGCGTGCCAGTCCTTGAAGTAGTAGTCGCCGCCGTTGCCGACGAAGTGGCGCACCCAGACGGCCTTGACCTCGCCGATCTCACCGCGCTCGATGATCTCGCGCATCGTGCGGACGACACCGGAGTGGCGCATGTTGTGACCGACGTAGAGCGGCGTGCCCGTCTCGGCCGCCGTCGTGAGCACGTGGTCGGCACCCTCGAGCGAGATGGCCAGGGGCTTCTCGAGGTAGACGGCGATGCCCGCCTTCAGCAGCTCGACCGCGATGGCCTCGTGCGTGTTGTCGGGGGTCGTCACGATGGCTGCCTGGATGCCGCCGGCCGCGAGCAGCTCTGACAGGTCGCTGTAGATCGTCGCCTCGGGGAAGTTCGACCGTGCCCGCTCGCGTCCGATCTCGGTCGTGTCGACGACGGCGACGACGCGGGCGTCCTCGCGCGCCGCGCTCACGTGGCGGGCGATGTAGCTGCGCGCGCCTGCACCGATCACCGCAACCGAGAGGGCGGGGGCGGCCACGGCCGCGGTCGAATCCGTCATCGGACCATCGTCCACATCGTTGTGCATGCCGTCATCCTGCAACAGTTGCGCGGATTTGTCACGTCTGGGCTTGAAATGAGCATGACCAGACAGTAACCGCCCCGGATCGCGCCCCCGTTCGATCGGCTGATTGTTTTACGAGCCCGTAACACGGCGTACGCGGCCGCGGCCCGTCGGCGCCCGCCGGAGCGAGGCGTCAGGAGGGCTGGGCGACGATGAGCTGCACCCCGGCGGCGGCGAGGTCGGCGGCGAAGTCGCGCGGCACGGCCTGGTCGGTGACGAGGACGTCGACCCGCGAGAGCGGGCAGATGCGGGCGAACGTGCTGCGCCCGAGCTTCGTGGCATCCGCCGCGATGACGAGCCGCCTCGCGACCGACGCGATCTCGCGGCTCGCCTCGGCCTCCCCCTCGTGCAGCGTCGTCGCCCCGAACGTCGCGCTCAGCCCGTCGACGCCGAGCACGGCCGTGTCGAGGCTGAAGTCGCGCAGCGAGGCGCCGACGAGCGGGCCGACGAGTTCGTACGACTGGCGCCGGGGCACGCCGCCGGTGACGACGATCTTCACGTGCTCGCGCACGGACATCTCGTACGCGATGTTCAGGGCGTTGGTCACGATGGTGACGCCGGGCACGTCGGAGTTGACCTGCAGCCGCTCGCTGCGGCCGAGCATCCTGGCCACCTCGCTCGTGGTCGTCCCGCCATTCAGGCCGACGGACTCCCCCGGTGCGATCAGCTCGGCGACGACGCGCGCGATCGCGACCTTGGCCTCGGCCTGCCGGGCGATCTTGTACTGCAGGGGCAGCTCGTACCCTGACCCGAGCGCGGAGGCGCCGCCGTGCGTGCGCGTGACGAGGCGCTGCTCCGCGAGCGTATTGAGGTCGCGACGCACGGTCGCCGTCGAGACTCCGAGCGCGTCGCTCACCTCGGCGATCGAGACGTTGCCCCGTTCGCTCACGAGTTCGAGCACGACATTCAAACGCTGTTGCTGGGTCATCCGAGCGGCCCGTCCTTCGCTGTGGTGGTTCAGTGTGACACAGCGCACCTTGCGCCCGTTGATTGATTCTGCTCAAATACGATCAGATCGATCATTTTTGTTCCGACGTGGGCTCGCCAGCAGCACACCCAGCCGAAAGAAGCCGATGCAACACACCTTCGTCGACGCCGAAATCGCGTCCCAGCCGGAGACGTGGCGCCGCGCCGCCGCCCTCGTGCAGGACGTCGCCCCTCAACTGCCCCAGAAGGGTGAGCGCGTCGCCGTCGTCGGCTGCGGCACCAGCTGGTTCATCGCCATGTCGTACGCGGTGCTGCGCGAGCAGGCCGGCCACGGCGTCACGGACGCCTTCGCGGGCAGCGAGTACCCCCGCGGCCGCGAGTACGACCGCGTGCTCGCCATCTCCCGCTCCGGCACCACGACCGAGATCATCGAGCTGCTGACCGCCCTCCCGGACGCGCAGACCACGCTCATCACGGCCGTCGCGGACTCCCCAGCCGCCGCCGTGGCGAGCGAGACCGTCGCGCTGCCCTTCGCGGACGAGCAGTCCGTCGTGCAGACGCGCTTCGCGACGTCGACGCTCGCGCTGCTGCGCGCCCACCTCGGCGACGACGTCGAGGAGCTGGCGGTGCAGGCCGAGCGCGCGCTCGAGATCCCGGTGGACGACCTCCTCGACGCCGACCAGTGCAGCTTCGTGGGCCTGGGCTGGGCCGTCGGCCTCACCTACGAGGCCGCCCTGAAGACGCGCGAGGCCGCGCAGTTCTGGTCCGAGTCCTACCCGGCCATGGACTACCGCCACGGCCCGATCGCCATCGCTCAGCCCGGCCGCCTCGTCTGGACCCTCGGCCCGGCGCCCGTCGGGCTCGCCGACCAGGTCGCCGAGACGGGCGCGCGCTTCGTCTCCCACGACCTCGACGCGCACGCCGGGCTCATCGTCGCCCAGCGCTTCGCCGTCGGCCTGGCCAAGTCGCGCGGTCTCGACCCGGACAACCCCCGCTCGCTCACGCGATCCGTCATCCTGGCGTGACCCCGGCGACGTCCTCGGGCGCGTCCCCCGCCGGCACGCTCGGGATCGACGTCGGCGGCACCACCATCAAGGGCATCCGGGTGTCGGCAGACGGGCGCGTGCTCGCTGAGCACCGGGCGCCGACTCCGAAGCCCGACCCCACGGGCGAACGGGTCGCCGACGCCGTGGCGGAGGTCGTGTCGGCCCTCGGCGGGTCCGGCGGCGACCCCGTCGGCGTCGTCGTGCCCGGCATCGTCGACGAGCTCACCGGGGTCGCCGTGCGCTCCGCGAACGTCGGCTTCCGCGACGCGCCGATGCGCCTGCTGCTCGAGCAGCGGCTCGGCACGCCGGTGGCCTTCGGGCAGGACGTGCGCGCCGGCGCGGTGGCCGAGCAGCGCTCGGGCGCCGGTCGCGGCCTCGCGGGCGGGGTCGCGTTCGTCGCCGTGGGCACCGGTGTCGCCGCCGCCTTCCTCGTCGACGGCCGCACCGTGGTCTCCGGCGGCTGGGCGGGTGAGATCGGTCAGCTCGTCATCGGTGCCGGGCCGTTCGCGGGCCGCCGGATGGAGGAGGTAGCCTCCGCGAGCGCCACCGCGCTCCGGGCCGGGGAGCCCGACGCCCGCGCCGTCGCCCTCCGCGTCGCCACCGGCGACGCCGACGCGGCCGCCGTGTGGGCGGACACCGTCGGCGTGCTCGCGGAGTCGCTCGGCGCGATCGTCGCCATCCTCGCTCCGGAGACCGTGATCCTCGGCGGCGGCCTCGGCCAGGCCGGGGACCTGCTGCTCGATCCGCTGCGCGCGGAGCTCGAGCGCCGGCTGGCGGACATGCGCGTGCCCCGTCTCGTTCCCGCCGAGCACGGCGACATCGCCGCCGCTCTCGGCGCGGCCATCCTCGCCGAGGACGCACGGGCGGCCGCGGAGGTCGTCGCATGAGCCCCGCCGGACTGCTCGGCATCGACCGCCTCATCGACGGCGCCGGCCACGACGGACCGGGCTGGCTGCGCATCCGGGACGGCGTGATCACCGACAGCGGATCCGGCGCGCCGGAGGGCACGGTCGACGCGCGCCTCGGCACGGTGCTGCCCGGCTTCGTCGATGCGCACGTGCACGGCGCCGTCGGCGTCGACTTCGGCGCGGTCGGGGCCGACCCGCTGCCAGCCATCGAGCACCACGCCCGCGGGGGCAGCACGACCCTCGTCGCATCCATCGCGACGAGCGAGCTGCCCGTCACCCTCGCGCGGCTGCGCGAGCTCGTCCCCCTCGTGCGGTCGGGCGTCCTCGCCGGCATCCACCTCGAGGGGCCGTTCCTCTCCTACGAGCGCCGGGGCGCGCACGATCCAGCCCTCCTCCGCGACCCCGATGGCGCGTCCGTCGACGCGCTGATCGACGCGGCGGACGGAACGCTGAGGATGATCACCATCGCGCCGGAGCTCCCCGGCGCCCTCCCCGCCATCGAGGCGCTCGTCTCCGCCGGGGTCGTCGTCGCCCTCGGCCACACCGCGACGGACGCCGACGGCATGCGCCGCGGAATCGATGCGGGAGGCACCGTCGTCACGCACGTCTTCAACGGGATGCCGCCGATGCACCACCGTGCTCCCGGACCGGTGGGCGTCGCCCTGAGCGACAACCGGCTGACCGTCGAGGTGATCGGCGACGGCCACCACCTTGAGGACGAGGCGGTCGACGTCGTGCGCGGCAGCGCATCCGGTCGGATGACGCTGGTGTCGGATGCCATGTCGGCGACCGGCCTGGGCGACGGCCGCTACGACATGGGCGGCACGACGGTGATCGTCACCGACGGCGTCGCGAACCTCGAGGACAACTCGTCGCTCGCGGGAAGCACGACCCCGGTCGGCGGTGCGGTGGCGCGGCTCCTCGCGCGCGGCACCGACGCCGCCGAGATCGCGTCGCTCACGAGCATCGTGCCCGCACGGGCGCTGCGCCTGCCCGGCCACGCTCTGATCGCGGGAGCGCGGGCCGACCTGGTGGAGCTCGACGGCGCGGCCGTCGGCAGGGTCATGAGGGCGGGCGCATGGCTCGGATAGTCGTGCTCACGCCGAACCCCGCCGTCGACGTGACCTACGAGGTCGGCGAGCAGCGGCTGGGCGAGACCGTGCGCGTCTCGGCCGTCACCCGCCGCCCCGGGGGCAAGGGCCTGAACGTGGTCTCTGTGCTCGGTCGGCTGGGCGTGCCCGCGGTCGCGCTGCAGCCGCTCGGCGGCGGCACGGGGCACTGGATCGAGGAGTCGCTGATCGCGGCGGGAACGGATGCCGTCGTCGTGCCCGCCGGCGGCGACACGCGCACCACCGTCGCCGTCGTCGACGGCAGGATCCACCCCACCCTCTACTCCGAACCGGGGAACGCGCTTCCCGACGCGACGTGGCGCGAGCTCGCCGACGCCTCCGGACGGCTCTGCGAGCCGGGCGGATTCCTCGTCGTGTCCGGGTCCTTCCCGCCCGGCACCCGCCCCGAGCACGTGAGCGCCGTCGTGACCGCGGCTCGCGCCGCGGGTGCGCGCGTGCTTGCCGACACGAGCGGGGCGGCCCTCCTCGCCGCGGCCGACGCCGGTGCGGACATCCTGAAACCGAACGAGGCCGAGGCGATGGAGGCCACGGACACCGGAGCGCTCGACGACGCGGCGGCGGCGCTGCTCGCCCGGGGCGCCGGATCCGCCGTGATCTCCCGCGGCGGCGACGGCATCGCCGCCTTCGCGCCCGGCGTCGAGGCGCTCCATCAGCCCGCCGTCCCGGGCGTCACCGGCAACCCGACCGGAGCCGGCGATGCCGCGACCGCGGGTCTCGTCGCCGCCCTGCATTCCGGTCGCGATCTGCGCGAGGCCCTCCGCTGGGCCGCCGTCGTCGGCGCGGCCGCCGTGCTCGCGCCCGTCGCGGGTCGCATCGACCCGGACGACCTCGCGCCCCTCGCCGACCGGCTCCCGGCCGGCGACCGCCCCACCCTGCCCTCCCCCATCCTCCTGAGGTGACCATGACCAGCACATCAACACTTGATCCCGTCACGCGTGCCCGAAGCGCGGGCACGGGCCTCGGCGCCTTCAACGTCGTGCTGCTCGAGCACGCGGAGGCCATCGTCACCGGCGCGGAGCGCGCCGGGCGCCCGGTCATCCTGCAGATCAGCGAGAACTGCGCCCGCTACCACGGCGCGTTCGAGCCGATCGCGCTGGCGAGCCTCGCGATCGCGCGCACCGCGGCCGTTCCGGCCATCGTGCACCTCGACCACGCGGAGGACGTCGACCTCGTGCACGCCGCGGTGGAGCTCGGCGTGCAGAGCGTCATGTTCGACGGCTCGCACCTCCCGTACGACGAGAACGTCGCGACGACCCGCGCCGTCGTCGAGCACTGCCACGAGCGCGGAGTGCTCGTGGAGGCGGAGCTCGGTGAGGTCGGCGGCAAGGACGGTGTGCACGCGCCGGGCGTGCGGACGGATCCGCAGGACGCCGCCGCGTTCGTGGCCGCCACGGGCGTCGACTCCCTCGCCGTCGCCGTCGGCACCTCGCACGCGATGACGTCGCGCGTCGCAACGGTCGACCGCGACCTCGTCGCGTCGCTCGCCGAGGCGGTGGGCGTGCCGCTGGTGCTGCACGGATCCTCGGGCCTCAGCGACGACGAGCTCGTCGGCGCGGTGCGGGCCGGGATGACCAAGATCAACATCTCCACCCACCTGAACGGGCTCTTCACGGGCGAGGTCCGCGCCGCGCTCTCGGCGAACGACGCGCTCGTCGACCCGCGCAAGTACGTGGCCCCCGCCCGCGCCGCCGTCGCCGACGAGGTGGAGCGCCTGCTCCGCCTGCTCGCGTCGTGAACGCGGGCGACCTGCTCGGACTTCCGGGCGTCGGGCCGCTTCCCGACGGGCACCCGTCCGTCGGTGTGCTCCGTGCGGCCGTGCGCGACGGGGCGGATGCGCCGGAGTCCGTCGACGCGCTCGCGCCCGCGCTCGTCGCCGTCGTGCCTGACGCGCTCGCGCGGCACGCGGCACTCGGCATCCCCGAGGCCGTCACGGTGGCGACGCTCGCCGACGTCGGCCGGAAGATCGACGCCTACGGCGCGACCGTGGACGTCCCGTGGCTCGTCGGCCTGCTGCGGGCCGAGGTCGTCGCGCTCGGCCGCCTCCAGTTCGAGCGCGACACGACGCCCGAGGGACGCGCCATCCACATCCCGGAGGGCGGCTCTCTGCGGCCGGAGCAGGTCGACGCGTCGATCGCCGAGGCACGGGCCATGTTCGGCGACGGGCCGATGATCTGCACGTCCTGGCTGCTCGATCCCACGCTCCTCAGCCTGCCGGAGACGAGCAACATCGTGGCGTTCGCCCGTCGCTTCGACGTCGACGCGACGGAGGCGGGGCACGAGGGCGACGAGGCCGCCGCGAAGTTCGTCTTCCGCCGGCCCCTCGCCGAGGTGCTGGATCCGGCCGCGGTCACCCCCCGGACGACCCTCGAGCACCTCGTCGCCGACCACCTCAGAGCGGGCCGCCACTGGTCGGAGCCGAAGGGCACTCTCCGCCGCTGACGCCCCGCGGGCACCGAAGGCAGGCGGGACGCCCGGGACCCGGCCGCGGCACTACACCGCGGCAGGGCCGGGCGCGCGGGCGGGGGGCGCCTCGGGACGGGGGCGACGGAAGACGTGCGCCATCCACCACCAGATGAGCGCGCCCGCCAGCGCGACGACGACCGTCGACACCAGGACGATCACGATCGCGACCAGGACCCCCGTGCCGAAGCCCACCACCGCGGGATCGGGCACGGACGAGCCGGGCGCCGGGAAGTACGAGCCGAGGGAGAGCAGGCCCACCACCTGCCCGAGCACGGACAGCACCGACGAGATGGCGACGAGCACGGGGATCGAGATGCCGGTCGCGCTCCAGGTGATCGCCCACGGGCGCGGGACCGCGTGCGCGCGCAGGATGCGGAACGAGGCGAAGAGCCCGAGCGCCAGCAGCAGGAGCCCGAGCAGGCCGCCGCCGAGCAGCCACGCGGTCGCATTGACGGTCTCGAGCAGCTCGACGAGCGTGGCCGCCTCGGGGTCGACGGGAACGCCGCCGTTCCCGCGAGTGGCGGCGGTGAGGATGGCGGAGAAGAACGCGAGCACGACGCCGAGCAGGATCGTTGCGAGCAGCAGCGATCCACCCAGGTTCACGAGGGGAAGCGACACCGCACCCGCGATCAGGGACCCCCGCCTCTGCCCGGCCGTGAGCGGCGGCGCGGGCGGCCGCGCCGGGTACGCCGGCGGGAACCATCCGTACTGCCGCCGCGCCGGGTACGCCGCCGGGAACCGCCCGTGCGGCGGCGGCTCCGGCGGCATCGTCATGCACCCACCCTAGGGCGGGAGGGCGGCTACTCCTCGGGGAGGACCGGCCGCCACACGACGATGTCGGTGGGCCGCTGCGCGCGGGTTCCTGCGCGCAGCGAGATGACGTTGCCGTCGCCCCGGGCCGCGAAGACGCGGCGGCCGGGGCGGTTCAGGAGCTCGTCGGCGAGGGCGCCCTCGAGCTCCCGCACGCGGTGTCGCAGGGCGACGACCTCGTTCTCGAGCTGCAGGATGCGGGCGATGCCCTCGAGGCTCACGCCCTCGGCACCGAGCCGGGCCACCTCGCGCAGCTGCACGACGTCGCGCATGGAGTACCGGCGCGACTTCCCGGCCGTGCGCGTGGGGCGGACGAGACCCAGACGGTCGTACTGCCGCAGCGTCTGCGGGTGCATGCCCGCGAGCTCCGCGGCGACGGAGATGCCGAAGACGGGAGCGTCCCCGTCCATGGAACCGGTGTCGGTCATGCTCTCCTCCGCTCTCCTCGTCGGCAACCGCGGCCCGTCAGACCGTGCGGGCCCGCTCGATCAGGTCGGCACGCGGATCGTCCTGCGGTCCTCCGGCCGCGAACGCCTGCAGCGCGTCGCGCTGAGCATCCGTGAGCCGGCCGGGCACGGCGACCTCGATGCGCGCGAGCAGGTCGCCCTCGCCCTTCGCGGTCTTCACCCCGCGGCCCTTGACGCGCAGGATCTTGCCGCTCGACGTGCCGGGCGCGACCCTGAGCCGCACCGGGTCGCCGCCGAGCGTCGGCACCTCTATGGTGGCGCCGAGCGCGGCCTCCACGAAGGTGACGGGTACGTTGACGCGCAGGTTCAGGCCGTCGCGCTCGAAGACGGGGTGCCTGCGCACGCTGACCGTCAGGATCAGGTCGCCCGCTGCGCCGCCGTCGGGGCTGGCCTGCCCTTTGCCGGGCACCCGGATCTTCTGGCCGTCGGTCACGCCCGCGGGGACACGCACGTTGATCGGCTTCCCGTCGGACGTCTGCAGATGCACCGTGTCGCCCTTCGTCGCGGTGACGAAGTCGATGGTGGTGCTCGCCGTGACGTCGCGGCCGGCCGTGGGGCCGCCGAAGCCGCGGAAGCCGCCCGAGGGCTGGCCGAAGCCGCCTCCGCCGCCGCCGAACATGCCGCCGAGGAGATCCTCGAAGCCGTTCTGCGAGTACGAGGTGCGGCCGCCGCCACGCCCGGCGTTGCCGAACATGCTGCCGAAGACGTCCTCGAAACCACCGGAGCCGCCACCAGCGCCGGACGGAGCGCTGAACCGCGCACCCGTTCCCATGGCACGGACCTGGTCGTACTCCGCGCGCTGCGCGGGGTCGCTCAGCACGGAGTGGGCCTCGCTGATCTCCTTGAAGCGTCCCTCCGCGGCGGCATCACCCGGATTGGCGTCCGGGTGATACTTCCGCGCGAGCCTCCGGTAGGCCTTCTTCAGGTCGGCCTCGGACACGTCCTTCGGAACGCCGAGGATCTTGTAGAAGTCCTTGTCGAACCAGTCCTGACTAGCCATCTGCCGGGGTGTCCACTACGACCTTCGCTGCGCGCAGCAGCGTCTCTCCGATGAAGTACCCGCTCTCCACGACGTCGGCGACCGTCTGAACGGTGACATCCGGGTTCGGCTTCTGGAAGATCGCCTCGTGCAGCGTCGGGTCGAAGGGGTCGCCGACGGTTCCGACGGACGTGAGGCCGATGCGCTCCACACCCGCCCGCAGCTTCTGGGCGATCGCGGTGAACGCGGACCCCTCCGCGAGGTCGCCGTGCTTCTCGGCGCGGTCGAGGTCGTCGAGCACGGGCAGCAGCATCTTCACGACGTCGCCGATGGCGCGCGTGCGCTCGATCTCACGATTGGCCTCGGTGCGCTTGCGGTAGTTGGCGTACTCCGCCGTCACCCGCCGCAGATCCTCGAGGTGCTCGTCCGCGGGGGTCGCCGTGCCCTGCGCCTCGGCCTGGAGCAGAGACTCGAGCTCCTCGTCCAGCTCGCTGGACGTCTCGACGTCCGGCCCCTCGGCCTCCACGAACTGGGCCTCGTCGACCGGCTGACCGGTGGTCGGGTCCGGAGCCTCGGCTCCGGACCCGTCCTCGGCCCGACCGTCCGCGAACTCGTCGTTGTTGGACTTGTCGGTCGTCATGTCCTACTTCCCGTCCCGGCTCTCGGCCTCGTCGTCCACGACCTCGGCGTCGACGATGTCCTCGTCGGAGCCGTCGGCCTGCTGCGCGCCGTCCGTGCCGGGCTGGTCACCCGACGCGGCGTCCGCCGCCTGGCTCGACGCGTAGATCGCCTGGCCCAGCTTGGACTGGCTCTCGTTCAGCTTGTCGAACGCGGTCTTCACGGCCTCGCTGTCCTCGCCGGCGAGCGCGCTCTTCAGCGCGTCGACGTCGCCCTGCACCTCGGACTTGACGTCCTCGGGCAGCTTGTCGTCGTTCTCCTTGATGAGCTTGTCGATGGAGTACGCGAGCTGCTCCGCGTTGTTGCGGACCTCGGCCTCCTCGCGGCGGCGCTTGTCCTCCGCGGCGTGCTCCTCGCCCTCGCGCACCATGCGCTCGATGTCCTCCTTCGCGAGCGAGGATCCGCCCGTGATGGTCATCGACTGCTCCTTGCCGGTGCCCTTGTCGCGGGCCGACACGTGCACGATGCCGTTGGCGTCGATGTCGAAGGTGACCTCGACCTGCGGGATGCCGCGAGGTGCGGGTGCGATGCCGGTCAGCTCGAACGTGCCGAGGTTCTTGTTGTCGCGGGTGAACTCGCGCTCGCCCTGGAAGACCTGGATCGCGACGGACGGCTGGTTGTCGTCTGCCGTCGTGAAGGTCTCGCTGCGCTTCGTGGGGATGGCGGTGTTGCGCTCGATGAGCTTCGTCATGATGCCGCCCTTGGTCTCGATGCCGAGACTCAGCGGGGTCACGTCGATGAGCAGCACGTCCTTGCGCTCGCCCTTCAGAACGCCGGCCTGGAGGGCCGCGCCGACGGCGACGACCTCGTCCGGGTTCACGCCCTTGTTCGGGTCCTTGCCACCGGTGAGCTTCTTGACGAGCTCGGCGACGGCGGGCATGCGGGTCGAGCCACCCACGAGCACGACGTGCGCGATGTCGTTGACGGAGACGCCAGCCTCACGGATGACATCCTCGAACGGCTTGCGGGTTCGGTCGAGCAGGTCGCTCGTGAGCTCCTCGAACTTCGCACGGCTGAGCGTCTCGTCGAGGTTCGCCGGCCCGGACTCCGTGAGGGAGAGGTAGGGCAGCTGGATGCTGGCGCTCATCGAGGAGCTGAGCTCCTTCTTGGCCTGCTCCGCGGCCTCCTTGAGACGCTGCAGCGCGATCTTGTCCTTCGACACGTCGACGCCGGTCGAGTCCTTGAAGCGCTTGATGAGGTGCTGGACGATCCGCTGGTCCCAGTCGTCGCCGCCGAGGCGGTTGTCGCCCGCGGTGGAGCGCACCTGAATGGTCGAGAAGTCCTCGTCCTTGCCCACCTCGAGGAGGGAGACGTCGAAGGTTCCGCCACCGAGGTCGAAGACCAGGATGAGCTCGTCCTCCTTGCCCTTGTCGAGGCCGTAGGCGAGCGCGGCGGCGGTGGGCTCGTTGATGATGCGCAGCACGTTGAGGCCCGCGATCTCGCCGGCCTCCTTCGTGGCCTGGCGCTCGGCGTCGTTGAAGTACGCGGGAACGGTGACGACGGCGTCGGTCACGGTGTCGCCGAGGTACTGCTCGGCGTCGCGCTTCAGCTTCGCGAGGATGCGCGCGGAGATCTCCTGCGCCGTGTACTTCTTGTCGTCGACGTTCGTGGTCCAGTTGGTGCCCATGTGGCGCTTGACCGACGAGATGGTGCGGTCGACGTTCGTGACGGCCTGGCGCTTGGCGGTCTCGCCGACCAGCACCTCGCCGTCCTTCGTGAACGCGACGACGGAGGGGGTCGTACGGGCGCCCTCCGCGTTCGCGATGACGGTCGGTTCTCCACCCTCGAGCACCGACACAACCGAGTTGGTGGTTCCGAGGTCGATTCCTACTGCACGAGCCATGTGCGTGTATCTCCTTTGTTGCGAGTGCTGTCGTCAGAAAGCCGTCGTGTGAAAGCTGGGACGAGACTTGAGCCTCGATGACTCAAGTTTACTCGGGCGGGATGCGGCGTCAAGTCGAGGCCGCGAAACTTGAGTGATAGTGGCTCAACTCTCACGCGACTGCCAGCCGCGACGTCGCGACCTGGCGTCCCAGCGGGGCGGAGCAGGATGTAGGCAGGGCAGGGCTACGGGCGGGGCGGGCGGCAGCGGAGGACGGAGAGCGCGCCCGAAACGGTGATCGCACCGGCGGAGAACGGCAGCAGCAGGGTGTCGCCCGCGGTGACCTCGGTCGCACGGCCCGCTCCGTCGGCCACGGTCCCGCTCCCGGTGAGGGCGACGAGGATCGAGAAGCCCGCCTCCGCCTCTCTCGCTCCCGAGCTCGCGTCGAGCAGCTCCAGCCGGAAGTACTCCGCGGCGGCGAGCGGCAGCAGCTCGCTCGCGCTCGCGCGGGTCACGAGCGCCTCGACGTCGTCCGCGCTCCACGCGCTCCGGTTCACGGCTTCGAGCGCGCGATCGAAACCCAGGGTCAGGTGCCCCTCCTCGGCGCCGTCGACGTCGAAGCCGTCCCACTCGAGCAGGATGGACAGATCCTCGGGCTCCTGCACCTCGACGACGAACGTGCCCTCGCCGAGCGCGTGCGGCGTGCCCTGCGGCACGAAAACGGTGTCTCCGGCCTGGACATCCACGGTGTGGAGCAGGCCGAAGAGGGCCTGCGTGAGCTGGGCGTCGACCCATCGGCGCAGCACATCGGCAGTCACCTCCTCGCGGAACCCGACACCGACGGATCCGCCGTCGACGACGTACCAGGCCTCCGCCTTGCCGTGCGGGCGGGCGAGCTCGCGCGCGGCGAAGTCGGTGCCGGGGTGCGCGTGCACGGGCAGGCGCTGGCCGGCGTGCAGCAGCTTGACGAGCAGCATCGGGTCGTCCCCGAAGCGCGCGACGTGCTCCTCGCCGAGCCAGGCGAGCGGATCCGCCGCGATGGCGTCGCGCAGCAGTGTGCGGTCGGGCAGCGTCGTGAGCCCCAGGACGTCCTCACCGAACAGCGTCGTGGCCGACCCCACCCAGTCCTCCGGCACGCGGGCGCCGGGGCCGACGGGATCCTGGCGGCGGAACGCCGCGATGCGATCACCGCCGACGTAGAAGCGGTCCGGCGGTTGGTTGGACCCGAGGGGCAGGATCGGCAGCGTCATGCCCCGACGCTACCCGGGCCCGGCCGCCGCTGACTTCGCGGCCGCAGGGGCTGACGGCCACGCGCGCAGCGCCGCGTCGAGTGCCGTGACGAGCCGTTCGAACGACCCGTCGACCGAACGCGGCAGGCCGAATCCACCCGAGCGCTCGATGTCGACGAAGCCGTGCAGCGCGCTGCGAACCGCCCGCGTCGCGTCCAGTGCATCGTCGCCCGCTATGCCGTACCCGCGCAGGATGGCGAGGATCGACCCCACGACCCGCTCGGCGACCTGCACGTGCTCGGGCTCCTCCGGCAGCGGCACGCGTTGCGTCGCCGGATAGAGGCGGGGGCGCAACAGCGCGTACGCCCGGTAGGCGGCCGCGACGGCCCGGAGCGCGTCGGATCCCGCGCGCCCCGCCGTGGCCGCGGAGAGCGCGTCGCCGAGCTCCCGCGTCGCGACGACGGACAGCCTCCTGTGCAGCGCCGCGATGCTCGGCACGTGCTTGTACAGGCTCGGCACCGCGACGCCGAGCCGCGCGGCGAGCGCCGCGAACGTGAGGTGCTCGAGTCCCACCTCGTCCACGAGCGCCGCCGCCTCCGCCGTCACGAGGTCGGGCGTCAGGCCCGCCCTAGGCACGCGCGAACACCTGCCGGGCGAACGCGGTGAGGCGGGGGTTCACGAGCTCCGGATACTCGGCCATCGGATAGTGGCCGCCACCGGGCACGAGCATCATCTCGCCACCGAGCGCCTCGGCGACGAAGCGGGCCTCGGCCGTCGCGTCCTTCCAGTCGCGGTCGCGCTCGCCCATGACGACCAGCACCGGCGCCCGCACCTCCCCGAGTCGCGCCTCCGCGGGAGCATGCGAGGTGCGGGCCGTCCGCTGGAACGAGCGCCAGTGCGAGCCGCTCCGGAAGCTGGCCGCCATCTCCCGGCTGTGCTCGGGGAAGTCGTCCGGGCGCCGGCCGGGGAACAGGCCGCGGTAGTACGCGCCCCACACGGCGGGTCCCCACGGCTTCAGCAGCAGGCCGCGCATCACCGCGCCCATCAGTGCGCCGCCCGGCGGGTTCCGCACGAAGGGGGCGAGCAGCGCGAGGCCGGCGACGGCGGACGGATCGTCCGCGGCCGCGATCACGGCGGAGCCCGCGGCCATGGAGTTCCCGATCACGAGCGCCGGACCGCCGAGGTGCCCGATGAGCGCCAGGATGTCCCCCGCCAGCGCGACGTCGTCGAAGGCGTCGAAGGCGTCGTCGCTCTCGCCGTGGCCGCGCAGGTCGAGCGTCGCGACCCGGAAGCCGGCAGCGACCAGCACGGGAACGGAGAAGCGGTAGGCGGAGCGCAGCTCCCCCATGCCGGGAACGCAGACGACGAGGGGTCCGTCGCCGCGCACCTCGAAAGCGACGCGGGCGGTGCCGCGGTCGAGATAGCGAGTAGTCATAGCCGTAAAGCTAATGCCATTAGCCGAAAATGACAAGAGCGGATCCTTCTCGCCTCGGGCGATTCTCCCCGGCGGCCGCTTCGATCCGAGGGAAAGGACCGGCAGCGTCACCCTTCACCGATGTGCGGCGCGTCCCGGGCGCGCGCCCCGACTGCATCCACGGCCGCCAGGAAGGCGTACCACTCGGAGCGCAACTCCTTCAGCTGCTCGCCCCCCGCGGTTGTGAGCTCGAAGACCTTCCGCGCGGGCCCCGATCCGCTCTGCTCCCACTGCGCAACGATCGCTCCCTCGTCCTCGAGACGCGCGAGCGCGGGGTACAGCTGGGCGCCCTTGATCGGCTGGAGCCCCACCGCGACCAGTGCCTGCGCGATGCCGTACCCGTGCCGCGGGGCGACCGCGAGGACACTGAGGATGAGCATCGGCAGCGAGACGCGCTGCCACGCGGCGGTGCTCATCGCCGCTTCACCCACGGTCGGTCCGTCCAGCCGACGAGAGGGGTGACGACGGCGCCGAGCAGGAGGACGACCACCACGGGGATCGTCAGCGGCCCCCAGGTCTGCATCGCGAAGACCAGTGCGGCGATGATGAGCGGCGTGCCCGTGCCGGCGGCCGTGGACAGCCACCACCGCCGTGTCCGCGCGGTCCGATTCGCCTCCGCGAGTTCACGGGCCAGCACCAACGGGTGCCCGAACTCCGCGTAGGCGGACTGCCCGGTGAGGTGGATGCCCTGCTCGATCTCCGCAGCGTGACCACGGGCGACGGATGTGGGCACGAGCCTCGCGCGAAGGCCGCCCCTGAATCGGCGCAGCCACTCCGTGTCATTCCACTCGTCCCGGAGTCTCTCCTGCGGCATCCGGCGCGCCAGAAGGAGCGTGACGACTCCCGGTGCGAGCAGCGCGACGGCCAGGAGCGGCACCGGCACACGCTCGGCCAGGACGTGGCCGGGGCCGAGTCGCGCCGCCGATGCGATGCAGGCGAGCGCGATCGCGGTGGCGGCGACGAGCGCGCCGGCGGTCATCATCGACCGCCCCGCGGAGAAGAGCGCTCGACCGACGACCCAGCCCATGAAGCCCACCAGAACGCCCGCTGCCACCAGCAGGTGCGCGACGTCGAGGTCGACGGACCAGGCACCGCGGACGACCGTGAGCGACACCGCGACCGCACCGATGCCCAGAAGCGTTCCGCCGACGTCCCGCAGAACCGGCCGCATGCCACCGCCTTCGGACACCCGCACCGCCTCGTCCACGGTCGCGAGCTCGGCGGCGTCCCCTGCCGCGAGCGCGCCGGCGTCACCGAGCAGCTCGGCCGCGGGGAGACCGGCCTCTCGGACCGCGACCCGCAACTCGCGCTCGCGCTCCTCGCGCGCCGACGCGGGGACGTGCTTGCCGGCCATCGATGCCCGGTAACGGGCGACCCACTCCCGGTCGCCAGCCGACCACGTCGTCCTGTCCATGGAAGCCCCATCCTCGATGTAGATCGAATCTATATCTAGATAGGACCACAGACACCGCCGCTTCAGCAATAGCTCGGCCGCATCCATTTCCCCAGCCGCAGGGTGGCGACGTCCGCCGCCGCTAGGTTGTGACCATGAGGAACGCCTCGAGCCGCGACGCCGCGGCCGACCACTCCCCCACCCTGCAGGACCCCGGGCCCGTGCCCCGCAGTCGCGTGCTCGCCTGGGCGCTCTGGGACTGGGGATCCTCCGCCTTCAACGCGGTCGTGACGACCTTCGTCTTCAGCACCTACCTCGCGAGCACCCTCTTCGTCGATCGCAGCGTGCTCGACGCCGCCGGCGGCGACGCGCGCGACCCGGCACTCGTGCGCGCGCTGGCCGAGAACGCGACCGTCATCTCCTCGGCCCTCGCCGTCGTCGGGCTGCTCGTCGCGGCGGTCGCACCGATCCTCGGGCAGCGCTCGGACGGTTCAGGCCGGCGCAAGCTCTGGCTGCTCGTGAACACCGCGGTCGTCGTGCTCGCCATGATCGGCATGTTCACGGTGCTGCCGGCGCCGTCCTTCCTGTGGCTGGGCGCACTGCTGCTCGCCGCCGGCAACCTCTTCTTCGAGTTCGCCAGCGTGAACTACAACGCGATGCTCGTGCAGGTGTCGACGCCGAGGACGGTGGGCCGCGTCTCCGGGTTCGGCTGGGGCATGGGATACGTCGGTGGCATCGTGCTGCTCGCGATCCTGCTCGCCCTGTTCCTCTTCAACGTCGGCGACCCCGCGACGCGCGGCCTGCTGGCCGTGCCGACGGGGGCCGAGGGCGGGTCCCTCGACGTCCGCCTCGCCGTGCTCGTGGCCGCGCTGTGGTTCGCCGTCTTCGCGCTGCCCTTGCTGTTCCGCGTCCCGGAGATTCCCGCGACGCGGCGCACAGAGCACGTCGGCGTGCTGCGCTCCTACGTGCTGCTCTACCGCACCGTGCGCGCGCTGGCGAAGCGCAGCCCGCAGGTACTCCTGTTCCTCGTCGCGAGCGCCGTGTTCCGCGACGGCCTCGCCGCCGTGTTCACGTTCGGCGCGATCATCGCGGCTCAGGTGTTCGGTTTCACGTTCACGGAGGTGCTGCTCTTCGGCATCGCGGCCAACGTCGCCGCCGGAATCGGCACGTTCGTGGGCGGCACGCTCGACGACCGCGTAGGCGCGAAGAACGTGATCATCGGCTCCCTCGCCTGCCTCGTGATCGGCGGCGCCGCGGTGCTGCTCGTGGGCGACGCGAAGGCCGGGTTCTGGATCGCCGGACTGTTCCTCTGCCTGTTCGTCGGCCCCGTGCAGGCCGCGAGCCGCAGCTTCCTCGCGCGCATCACGCCGCCCGGCCGCGAGGGCGAGATCTTCGGCCTGTACGCGACGACCGGCCGTGCCGTGAGCTTCCTGGCGCCCGCCCTGTTCGGCCTCGTCGTGTCCCTCACCGGGGACACCCGCTACGGCATCATCGGCATCGTCGCGGTCCTGCTGCTCGGGCTCGCGCTCATGCTGCCGGTGAAGGCGCGCCCCGCGGCGATCGACTAGGGGCGCCCCGTCCCGTCCCGCCGGCCGGATCCCGTCCTGGAGTCCGGGAAAGGCCCCGGCTAGCATCGCGGTATGACGACGATGAGACCCATCGGATTCTGGCTGAAGCTCGTCGACCGGCTGATCGACGACGGATTCGCCCGCACGCTCGAGGAGCACGGCGTCACCCGTCGGCAGTGGCAGCTGCTCACGATCCTCGACGCGAGTCCCTCCTCCGACGAGCAGCTCTCCGCCGCGCTGCGGCCGTTCCTGCAGTGGGATGCCGCGGCGGCCGACGCGGGAGAGCCCGCGACGGCGCAGGAGAACCTCGAGGAGCTCGTGGAGAGCGACTGGGTCGTGCTCGAGGGCGGGTTCTACGCGCTCACCGACCGCGGTCGCACGCTCTTCGAGAAGCTTCGCGTCGTCGTGGGCGGCTTACGCGAGCGGGCGTCGGAGGGCGTGAGCGAGCCGGACCACGCGACGACGCTCGCGACCCTGGAGCGGATGGCGACCAACCTGGGCTGGCGCGACGGCGACTAGCGTCCGGCGCGCCGGCCGCCAGGTCGGGGGGCGAGGCGCGGGCCGGTCGTGTCCGCACGGGGTCGGCGACCCCGCGCTCGCGGGCTACGCCGCGGCGAGGAGGCTCATCGCGTCGGCGGTGAGCTCGACGGAGCGGAGACGATCCGCGACCTCGAGGGACGCGTGCGCCACGATGACCTCATCCGCCTTCGTGGTCTCGGCGAAGCGCTCGAGGAACGCGCGCACGTCGGCGGGAGTGCCGACGCCCGTGAACCGCATCATGTTCGCGAGCTGCTGCCCGTTCGTGGTCAGGAGGAACGAGTCGATCTGCTCGTCCGTGTAGTCGGGCGTCGCCGGGCCGCGGGCGATCATGCTGCGCACTCGGGCGCGGCGCATGATCTCGAACTGACGCACGGCATCCGCCTCGTCCTCCGACGCGATCACGTTGGCGCCCACGATGACATACGGCTCGGCCAGCTGCTCGGACGGCTGGAACTCGCGGCGGTACAGGGCGACGGCCTCGTACAGGGCGTCCGGCGCGAAGTGCGACGCGAACGCGTAGGGCAGCCCGAGTGCCGCGGCGAGCTGGGCACCGAAGAGGGACGACCCGAGGATGTACAGCGGCACGTTCGTTCCACCGCCCGGAACCGCCTGCACACCGGGGATGCGGGATGCCCCTCGGAGGTAGGCCTGCAGCTCGAGCACGTCCTCGGGGAAGCGGTCGGCGGATGCGTTGTCGCGACGCAGCGCGCGCATCGTGTTCTGGTCGCTGCCGGGCGCCCGGCCGAGACCGAGGTCGATCCGGTCGGGGAACAGGGTCACGAGCGTGCCGAACTGCTCGGCGATGGTGAGCGGGGCGTGGTTCGGCAGCATGATGCCGCCGGCACCGAGGCGGATGGTCGACGTGTGCTCCGCGACGTGCCCGATCAGCACGCTCGTCGCGGACGAGGCGATTGTCGGCATGTTGTGGTGCTCGGCGTACCAGACGCGCTCGTACCCGCTCCTCTCGGCCGTCTGCGCGAGCGAGACGCTGGCGGCGAAGCTCTCCCGGGCGGTGCTGCCGGGGGCGATGGGGGCGAGGTCGAGGATGGAGAGCGTCAGGGTCATGCGCGAGCCTTCTTCGTGTCGGTGCGGGGTGACGGGGCGCGGCGCGCGCGCCCCGTCTGATGCAACGCCTAGGACCGCGGGATCGTTCCCTCCTCGGACACATTGATGAGCACTTTGCCCACGGCGGAGGACTCGACGGCCGCGTGCGCGTCGGCGGTGTGCGCGAGGTCGAAGCGGTGCAGCGGAAGGCCCGCGTCCTCTCCCACGGCGAGCGCGCCGTCCTCGAGAGCGGCGTTGATGTCCTCGGCCGCGGCGGTGATCGCCTCGCCGCCCACCGTGTACAGCAGCAGGAACTGGTAGCGCACGTTGAGCGCGAAGTGGCGGCGCACGTCGAGCGTCATCTGGTCGCCGCCGTTGTTGGCGTAGACCGCGATGCTCGCGCGGTTGCGCACGACGGCCGCGTTCAGCTCGGCGTTCTGCGCGGGAGCGACCTCGACCACGAGGTCGACGCCGTCGGGCGCGATGCCGCGGATCTCCTTCGCCGCATCGGACTCGCGATAGTTCACGACGTGCTGGGCACCCGCCGCGGTGGCGAGCTCGCCCTTGTCGTCCGAGCTCACGGTGGTGATCACGGTCGCGCCCGCCCACCGGGCGAGCTGGATGGCGGCGTGGCCGACCGCCCCCGCCCCGCCGGCCACGAGCACCGTCAGCCCCTCGAGGGTGCCGGGAGCGAGTCGGCTCGGTCCGTCCTCGGCCACCGTCAGCGCGCGGTGCGCCGTGATGGCGGGCACGCCCATGCTCGCGCCCTCGTCGAAGCTCGCGGCGTCTGGCAGCGGGAACACGCGCTCCGCGGGCAGCACCGAGTACTCCTGGGCCGTGCCACCGGCGGCCAGCTCGTGCGCGGCGAGCGCAAGCCAGACCCGATCGCCGACCGCGAGGTGCGTGACGCCGTCGCCCACCGCATCCACGACGCCTGCGCCGTCCTGATTCGGCACCATGTCCGGGAACGGCAGCTTCTGGCCCGCTGCACCGCCCTTGCGCGACTTCCAGTCCGTCGGGTTGACCCCCGACACGACGACCCGCACGCGCACCTCGCCGGCGGCCGGCTGAGCGGGCTCGCGGTCGACGAGGTGCAGCACCGACGGCTCGCCGGTCTCGCTGTAGATGATCGCCTTCATGCGTTTTCTCCTTCGATCGGCCCCTCTGCGAGCATCACACACCGCGGCTGGGCGGCCACAGAGGGCGGTCGGACGCGTCCCCGGGCGGATGCCTCACCAGGGCGCCGTGGCCGCGGGCGAGGGTGCACCGGGCCACGGGCGCACCACGCCGACCCCGCGGTGCGCCCGTGGCGTTGCCTCGGCTACCGGCGGCGGTCGGCCGCGAGCCAGTAGTTGCTGAAGCCCGCGTCGTCGGGGTTCAGGTTCGTGCCGGGCGGCACGATCTCGTCGATGCGGTCCAGCGTCGCGTCGTCCAGCTCCAGGGACGCGGCCTCGAGCTGCGACTCCAGCTGCTCCATCGTGCGCGGGCCGATGATGGCGCTGGTGACGCCGGGGTGCCGCAGCACGAACGCGATCGCGAGGTGCACGAGCGGAACCCCGAGGTCGTCCGCGAGAGCGCCCAGCTGGTCCGCCGCGTCGAACTTCGCCTTGATGCCCGGCTTGCCGAGGTCGTACCGGCTGGGGTCACGGTCGCTGCGGTGGGTGCTCGGCAGGTCCTGCCCGGCGCGGAACTTCCCGCTCAGCCAGCCGCCGGCGAGGGGGCTCCACACGAGCGTGCCCATGCCGTATCGATGCGTGGTCGGCAGCAGGTCGGCCTCGATGCCGCGCACCAGCATCGAGTACGGCGGCTGCTCCGTGACGAAGCGCTCGGTACGACGCTCGCGCGCCGCCCACTGCGCCTCGACGACCTGCGATGGCTGGAACGTCGACGAGCCGATGTACCGCACCTTGCCCTGGCGCACGAGGTCGTCGAGGGCACCGAGGCTCTCCTCGATGTCGGTGTGCTCGTCCGGGCGGTGCATCTGGTACAGGTCGATGTAGTCGGTGTTCAGGCGGCGCAGCGAGTCCTCGACCGACCGGATGATCCAGCGGCGCGATCCGCCCCGGTAGTTCGGCTGCTGCTTCATGCCGTTGAAGAACTTGGTGGCGAGCACGAGGTCGTCGCGCTTGCCCGACTGGGCGATCGCCTTGCCGACGATCTCCTCGGACTCGCCGAACGAATAGATGTCCGCCGTGTCGATGAAGTTGATGCCCGCATCGATCGCGCGGTGGATGACCCGGATGGAGTCGTCGTGATCCTTGTTGCCCCAGTCCCCGAACATCATGGTTCCGAGGCAGAGGCGGCTCACCTCCACTCCCGTGCGGCCGAGGAACGTCATGGGCTGGTCGGTCTGCGTCTCTGACATGCCTCCGACGCTACGCCTGCGGACGCGGCGGATGGCGTACCGGCACCTTCCCGACGGGCCGGGGGACCGGCTGGGAGAGCACCCGGTCGCCGCGCCACCCCGGCGGCACCGGATTACGGTGAGACGGGATCGAGGAGGTCCCCGTGGCGAAGAAGAACCACAGCAAGAGTCCGGTCGTCGTGATCGTCGGGGCGTCGAGCGGCATCGGCCAGGCGACCGCCCGGAAGTTCGCCAAGCGCGGCGCGAGGCTGGTCCTCGCGGGCCGCGGCGAAGAGGGGCTCGACCTCGTGGCCGACGAGATCGGGGGTCTCGGCGCGGAGGTGCTCGCCGTGCCGACGGACGTGCGCTACGAGGACCAGGTCCAGGACCTCGTGCGGGCCGCGGTGCGGCGGTTCGGGCGCATCGACGTCTGGGTCGGCAACGCGTCCGTATTCAGCTACGGCACGTTCGAGCAGACACCGTCCGACGTGTTCCGCGACCTCATCGAGACCGACCTGGTCGGCCAGATCTCAGGCGCGCGGGCCGTGCTGCCCGTCTTCCGCGCTCAACGGTCCGGCTCGCTGGTGTTCGTCGGGTCCGTCTACTCGAAGATTTCGACGCCTCTCGTGTCGGCGTACGTGACCTCGAAGTGGGGCCTGCTCGGCTTCGCGGAGGTCCTGCGCCAGGAGCTGCGCAAGGAGAAGGGCATCTCGGTCTCCACCGTCCTGCCCTCCACCATCGACACCCCGATCTACCAGCACACCGCGAACTACACCGGGGAGCGCGTCCACCCGCTGCCGCCGGTGGTCGCCCCGAGCAGAGTCGCGTCCGCGATCGTGCGGGTGTCGCGGAAGCCGCGGCGCGAGGTCGTCGTGGGCCGCATCCAGGGCCTCATGGTGCCGTTCCACAGCGCGACCCCGGGCCTCTACGAGAAGGTCGCCGCTCCTGCGATGGAGCTCATCGCCCTCCGCGGCGGGGACGAGCCGGACACGCGGGGCACCACCGCGGCGCCTGGCGCACCCGTCGCCACGACCACGGGCGGCTGGCGGAAAGGACGCGCGACCCGCCTGGTGATCGCGGCGTCTGCGGCGTGGCTGATCGCATCGGCGGTTCGCAGCGCCCGCACCACGGACTGAGGTCGGCCTCCGCGGGCACGGGAATGCCCGGCTCGGACCGTCGTCCCAGCCGGGCATCCGACACGATGCCGAGCGGTTACCTGCCCGGTGCGTCCGAGAGGGCTCGGCGGCGCCGAACGGAGCGGACGGCGATGGCCCCGGTTCCGGCGATGAGCAGTCCCACCCCGGCCAGCAGCTGAGCCGCCACTCCGGTCGACCCCGTATGCGCCAGCACATCGTCGCCGTCAGCCGTGGCACCGGTGCCGCCGCCCTCGCTCGGCAGTTCGGCCGGTGCGTTCACCACGGGCTGCTCCATCGCGGGCTCGTCCACAGGCTGCTCCGTCGCGGGCTCGTCCACCGGCGGCTCCTCCACGGGCGGCTCCACCACCGGCGGTTCGACCACGGGCGGCTCCTCCACCGGAGGCTCCGCGATGCGCGGGAGCTCGGGCGTTGAGGCGGGAGCCACGCGATGCTGCGTCGCCTGCTCGTAGTCGTATCCCATGGCCAGGAGCTGCGCGTCGGTGTTGCGCGGGCCCGCGAGCTCGAGTCCGACGGGAAGGCCCGAAGCGGTGAAGCCGGCGGGGATCGTCATGGTCGGGATGCCCATGTTCGCGCCGAGCCCGCAGGTGGGGTTGTCGGCGATGTCGGGTGCGGCGGGAATCTCCGTGGTCGGCAGCGCGAGCGCGTCGATGTCGTGCTCCTCGAAGAACGCGTCGATCGCGTCCCGCCCGGCCTGGTGGGCGACCCCGGCGGCGTCGTACTCGGCATTCGGGATGTCGGCCTGCGCCAGGATGTACTCCAGGTCCTCCGGGCTGAGGGTGGCGGAGATCCTCCCGTCCGCCACGATGTCCGCGAACGTGAGGGCGTCCGTGGGCGCGGCCACCGCCGCGAGGCCCTCCGGCCAGGTCGCCCCGGTCTCCGCCAGGAAGGCGTCGATGTTGGCGCGGGTGTCCATCCACCCGCCGCTGACGAGAACGTCATCGAAGAACTCGCGGGTGAAGGGGACGTCGACGATCGTCGCGCCCTGCTCCTGAAGATCGGCCACGGCCGCATCCACGAGGCCGATCGTCTCGTCGAGCCCGGGGTGACCGGCGGCCTCGTAGTCCGTCGTCGCGGCCCAGTCCCAGTGGAAGTAGCCGATGCGCTTGCCCTCGAGGGCGGTGTCGCTCAGCGATTCGACGTACTGGTCCGTCGTCTGTCCGATCGCGATCTCGGTCTGAGGATCCGCCGGGTCGTAGCCCGCGAGCACCTCGAGCAGGAGCGCCGCGTCCGCCACGGACTTCGTCATCGGGCCCGAGACGTCCTGGCGGAGCGAGAGCGGGACGATGCCGTTGACGCTCGTCAGGCCCATGGTCGGCCGGTAGCCGACGAGGGATGCGTGCACGCTCGGGCCCAGGATGGAACCGCAACTGTCCGTGCCCAGCCCGGCCGGGGCGTAGCTTGCTGCGACGCCCGCGCCGGTTCCTCCGCTGGAACCGCTCGCGCTCATCAGCTGGTTGTAGGGGTTGGCCACCCGGCCGCGAACCGAGCTCAGGGAGTGCTCGCCCGACCAGGCGAACTCCGACATGTTGGCCTTCGCGATGATGATGGCACCTGCGTCGCGGAGGCGCGCGACGGCAGTCGAGTCCGCGGCGGTCTGGTAACCGGCGAGCGAGGCGTTTCCGGCGGAGGTCGGCATGTCGAAGGTCGCGTAGTTGTCCTTGACCAGGATGGGCACGCCATGCAGCGGGCCACGCAGGTTTCCCGCGGCGCGCTCCGCGTCCAGTTGCTTGGCGGTCTCGAGTGCGTCCTCGTTCGCGACGACCACGGCGGCCAGTCCCGGCTGATCGCCGTAGGGGTTGTCGTACGCCTGGATGCGGGCCAGGTACTCCTCGACGAGGCCGGCGGAGGTCGCCGTGCCCGACTCCAGAAGCGCGAGCACGTCGGTGATGCCGAGATCGACGACGTCGGGTCGGGTGGGCGCGGTGTCTGCGACCGCGGGCTGGAGGGCGATCGCGGGGCCGCTGACGACGGCTGCGCAGATGGCGGCGGAGGCCAACCAGCCGGGGCGACGGAAGGCGGACTTGTGATGCGGCACGCGGATCCCTTTCTGAAGGAGCGGAAAGCGCTCCGTGCCGACGCGGGGGCGCCGGCTCTCCCCGCCCAGCGTGCCGGGGCGACGTTTCCCGGCGGCGTCGACCCCATTACCGTTTCATTACGGCGGGAATATCCGGGTGCACGGAGAAGGGGCGGCACCCGCAGGTGCCGCCCCTTCCTCGTGCCGCGTCCCTACGGGACGAGAACCACCTTGATGCAGCCGTCTTCCTTCTTCTGGAAGGTGTCGTACATCTCGGGCGCGCGGTCGAGCGGCACCCGGTGGGTCACGAGGTCCTCGACGCCGAGCGGGTCGGTCGGATCCTCGACGATCGGCAGCAGCTCGTCGCGCCAGATCTGCACGTTGCACTGGCCCATGCGCAGCGAGATCTGCTTGTCGAACATCGACTTCATCGGCATCGGGTCGGCCTCGCCGGCGTAGACGCCGCTCAGCGAGACGGTGCCGCCGCGGCGTACGGCGTCGAGCGACGTGTGCAGAGCGGTCAGGCGGTCGACGCCGGCCTTGTCGAAGACCTTCTTGGCGATGCCGTCGGGCAGCAGTCCGACCGCGGCCTCGGCGAACGCGGCGCCCGGGGCGCCGTGCGCCTCCATGCCCACCGCGTCGACGATCGAGTCCGGGCCGCGGCCGTCCGTCATGGAGCGCAGCACGTCGGCCACGTCGTCCGTGAGGTCGACGGTCTCGACGCCGTGGCGCTCGGCCATGGCGCGACGCTCGGGCACCGGGTCGACCGCGATCACGCGGTAGCCGAGGTACTTGCCGATGCGGCTCGCGAACTGGCCGACCGGGCCGAGGCCCATGACGCCGAGCGTTCCGCCCTCGGGCACCTCGGCGTACTGCACGCCCTGCCAGGCGGTGGGGAGGATGTCGCTCAGGAAGAGGTAGCGGTCGTCGGGGAGCTCGTGGCCCACCTTCGTCGCGTTGAAGTCGGCGAACGGCACGCGCAGCTTCTCAGCCTGTCCACCGGGGACGGAGCCGTACAGCTCGGAGAAGCCGTACAGCGACGCGCCCGACTGCTTGTCGCGGTTCTGCGTGGTCTCGCACTGGGTGGTGAGTCCACGGCTGCACATGTAGCAGGTGCCGCACGCGATGACGAAGGGGATGACGACGCGATCACCGGGCGCAAGCGACGTGACGCCGGCGCCGACCTGCTCCACGATGCCCATGTTCTCGTGCCCGAGCACGTCGCCCTTCTCGAGGTAGGGGCCGAACACCTCGTAGAGGTGCAAGTCGGAACCGCAGATCGCGGTAGACGTGATGCGGATGACGGCGTCCGTCGGGTCCTGGATCACCGGATCCGGGACCTCCTCGACGGAGACCTTTCGTTTTCCTTGCCAGGTGAGTGCTTTCATCCCTCAGGTCTACGCCGACCGGGCGCCCGGTGGCGAGCCCAGCGCATACCCGGGGGCGAATGCTCAGGAGGTGAGGGTCCAGTACCAGATGAGGAGCATGGTCACGAGGAAGCCGGTCACGAAGTTGAGACCGAGGAACCGCTTCCAGCCGGCATTGGCCCGCTCGGCATCGGCGTCGGAGATGGACAGGTACGGCGCGATCGCCAGCAGGTACGGCACGGCGAGCAGGGCGCCGAGCGGACCGGGCCACGCGGTGAACAGCATCAGTATGCCGCTGAGCGCATACGCGGCGAAGGCGAACCGCACGGTCGCCCGGCCACCGATGGCGGTGGCGACGGAGGCGATACCGCCCTCTCGATCCGCCCCGATGTCCTGCACAGCGCCGAAGGCGTGACTGGCCATGCCCCACAGGAAGAACGCCGCGAGCAGGACCACCAGCGGCGGCGTCACCGCCGCCCCGGCGAGCACGAGTCCGTAGACGGCGGGGCTCACGAAGTGGGTGCTCGAGGTCACAGAGTCGAGGAAGGGGCGCTCCTTGAAGCGCAGCCCCGCCACGCTGTAGGCGAGAACGGCGAACACGCTCACCGCGAGCACGAGCCACGACGGGGGCGTCCCGACGGCCACGAGGTAGACGAGGAACGGGACGTTCGTCGCGGCCACCGCGAAGAGGGTCGGCCGGTGCAGCGAGCGGTCGAGCACGGCGCCCTCGACGCCGCCCTTCCGGGGGTTGCGCATGTCGGACTCGTAGTCGAAGACGTCGTTCACGCCGTACATCGCGAGGTTGTACGGGATGAGGAAGTACAGGGTCCCGACGACCCACGCGGCGTCGATCTCGCGGGTCGTCAGCAGGTAGGCGGCCGCGAAAGGGAAGGCCGTGTTCACCCAGGACAGCGGCCGGGAGGAGAGCAGGATCGTGCGCCACGCGGCGGTCCGTGCCGCGGGCCGGGCGCCCGCCTCACTCATACGACTCCAGACCCGAGGTGCTGCGCCGGCGCAGCAGGTACCAGAGCGCCGGCAGCAGCACGAGCGCGGCGATCGCGTACGCGAAGTCCTCGATCGGCGCGACGCCGACCTTGAAGCCGAGCAGCGCGTCCTCGGAGTACCCGACCAGGCCGAGCTCGATCATGATGTTGTCGAAGATCGCCGTCGCGAGCAGCAGAGCCGCGATGGGCGCGCGGCGCCAGGAGAAGTACTCGGGGAAGTCGAACCGGCTCGTGCCGTAGGGCACCGCGTTCGCCTCCTGCTTCAGCAGGTGCCGCCACAGCACGCCGATGGCTGCGACCGGCACGAGGAAGAAGAGGTTGACCTCCAGATAGCTCACGAGCGGATCCTCGCGCGGGCACGGGCGACGTGCCGGTCCGCGATGCGGCTGCAGCCGTTCACGAGGTTCATGGTCAGGTAGCAGAGCAGGGCGAGGAAGAAGACCTCCTCGAGCGGAAGCTCGGGCGCGACGAGCACACCCGTCATGATCTCGGTCTCGCCCCGGAAGAACACGCCCTGGCTGATGCCGACGATGTCCCAGGCGAGGAAGAACAGCACGCCCACCACGAGCACGATCGCGGCGCTCCGCCGGTCGCGCCAGAAAAAGAGCTTCCAGCGCCGATCGATGAGCACCATGCAGCTCAGGCTCACGAGCAGCGCGCCGAGGTAGATCAGCCCCATCAGGCGGCCTTCACCGGGCTCTCGCCACCACTCTCGTCCCCGCTCTCATCGCCGGTCGCGTCGCCGGGGCGGCGCCGCCCCGGCCGCAACGGCTCGGGCAGGGGTCCGGTGGAGACGTCGCCGCGCAGCCGCTTCACGAGGATCTCGGCGCTGATCAGGCACATCGGCAGGCCGATGCCGGGGATCGTCGAGCCGCCCGCGTAGTACAGGCCGTCGACCTTCTTGCTCGCGTTGCCCGCCCGGAAGAAGGCGCTCTGCGCAAGGGTGTGGGCCGGACCGAGGGCCGTGCCCTTCCACGAGTTGAGGTCGCCCGCGAAGTCCGCCGGCCCGATGGTGCGGCGGAGCGTGATGCGCGCGGCGAGGTCCGGGATGCGCGCCCAGTCGGCGATCTGCTCGATGGCGAGGTCGGCCAGCCGCTCGACCCCCTCGTCTCCTCCGCCCTCGACGCCGCCCGCGCCGATGCCCGGGTCCGCCGGAATCGGGACGAGCACGAAGAGGTTCTCGGTGCCGACGGGGGCGACCGTGTCATCCGTCGCGCTCGGCCGGCACACGTACAGCGACGCCGGGGACGGCACGGAGGTCTGGCCGCCGTCCTTCGCCAGGATCTTGTCGAAGTCGCCGTTCCAGTCGTTCGTGAAGAAGAGCGTGTGGTGCTCGAGTTCCGGCAGCTCCCCCTCGACGCCGAGCAGCACGAGCAGCGCGCTCGGCCCGGCCAGGCGCGTGCGCCAGTACTCCGCGGGATAGGACTGCAGCGTGTAGGGCAGGAGGGTCGTCTCGGTATGGTGCAGGTCCGCCGCGGACACCACGAGGTCCGCTTCGAGGAGCTGCGTCGCACCGTCGGCGTCGCGGTACTCGACGCCCCGCACGACGGCACGGCCGTCCCGCAGGGGCTCCGTGTCGATGCCGGTCACAGGCGTGCCGGTGCGGATGTCGACGCCCTCGGCGCGGGCGAGGTCCGCGATCGACTCGATGACCCGGCCGAATCCGCCCTGCGGGTACAGCACCCCGTCCTCGAGGTCGAGGTGGCTCATCAGGTGGTACATGCTCGGCGTGAGGAACGGCGACGAGCCCAGGAACACCGCCGGGTAGCCGAGCACCTGCCGCAGCCGACGATCCGTGACGTACCGCCCGGCGAAGCGGTCGAGGGGCTCGAGCAGCAGCCGGGCGAGGCGCGGCGTGCGGCGCAGCACGTCGCGCACGAGCAGCGGCGTGAAGGACTCGAAGGACGTGTAGAGGAAGCGCTTCTTGGCCATCTCGTACGTCTCGCGTGCCGAGTCGAGGTAGCGCGCCATCCGCGCTCCGGCGCCGGGCTCCACGGCCTCGAACAGCGCAAGGTTGTCCTCGCGGTTGTCCGCGATGTCGAGCGGCTCGTCCTCGTCCTGGAAGTAGACCCGGTATCCGGGGGCAAGCCGGGTGAGGTCGAGCTGCTCGCCCGCGCTCGTGCCGAGCAGCCGGTAGAAGTGGTCGAACACCTCCGGCATCAGGTACCAGCTCGGCCCTGTGTCGAAGCGGAAGCCGTCCCGCTCCCAGGTGCCCGCGCGGCCGCCGACGACCTCACGGCCCTCGAGCAGCGTCACGGCGTGCCCGTCGCGTGCGAGCAGCGCGGCGGACGCGAGCCCCGCGATGCCGCCACCGATCACGACGACGCGCTTCGGCTCCGCCCCGGGCGCGGTCGTGCGCCGACGGCCGAGCGCGCGGCGCCCGGATCCCCATGCCCAGCTCATGCGCTCTGCCCCTCGCTCGGTCGGTTGCTGCTTCGGTCGGTGACCGCGGCACTGCGCCCGGGAGGCGTCCGGGTGGCGGTCCCGCCGCCCGGAACATGCGCGGGGGCACCCCGGGGCACGCGACCCACGGCGGCCTCTGCGGCCAGCCGCAGCTTCACGGGATTCGGCACGCGCACCCGCGTCGTCGCGATCTCGCGCGCGGGCGTCGCACGCAGCCGGGCGGCGAGCTCGGTGAACAGTGCCTGGGCGAGCGCCACCGCGCGGCGGCTGGATGCGGGAAGCCGTGGCAGGGTGGCCGCGGAGACCCGGAGGTCGTCGTCGATGTCGTCGAGCAGGCGGTTCTTGTCACGCTCGTCGAAGGTCGCGACGTCGACCCCCGGGAAGTACGAGCGACCGAGCGCCAGGTGATCCGCGGCGAGGTCACGCAGGAAGTTGACCTTCTGGAATGCCGCGCCGAGGTGGCGTGCGCCGTCGACGAGCGCCGCATCCGGCTGCCGCGTCGCGCCGCCGGACGCCGAGGCGCCGGGGGAGGACACGGGCGCGAGAGAGCCGGCCCGCTCGGCGCCCGCACGGTCGAGCACGAACGCGTGCAGGCACATGAGGCCGACGACCTCCGCGGAGCCGTAGACGTAGGCATCGAAGCTCTCCTGCGTGTGGGGCTCCGGCGAGAGGTCGCGTCGCATGGACGCGAAGAAAGGCGCGACGAGCTCGCGGCCGAAGCCGGCCTCGCGCGCGGTTCGCGCGAACGCGTGCACCACGAGATTGGTGCTGTAACCGCGCTCCACGGCGCTGTGCGTCTCGCGCTCGAGGTCGTCGAGGAGCGCGCCGATCTCGTGCTCGGGCACGTGCGCGTCCGCGGCGACGCCGTCGACGACCTCGTCGGCGATGCGCACGAGGGCGTAGATGTTCTCGACGTGCTGGCGCACGTCGGCGCGCAGCAGGCGCGAGGCCAGGCCGAACGAGGTCGAGTACCGCCGGATGACGACGGCGGCGGTCTCGTGCGCGACACGGTCGTAGAGCGGAAGGTCGGTCTGCTCCGCCATCACCGCACCCGCCGCAGCACGGCGTCGACGACGGGCTCCAGCTCCGCGCGAAGCCGGCCCGGCACGGCGCCGTCCCGCAGCCGGTCGAGCGCCTCCGTCGCGCGCTGGCGCGCGAGCGACACGGCGAACTCCCGCGCCCCGCAGGACTCGAGCACCGATCGCACGAGCGCGGCCTCGCCACGCCCGAGGTCCGCCTTGCCCACGAGCGCGGCGATCTCCGGCCACTCCGGGGTGCCCGCGGCGTAGGCGATGAGCACCGTCCGCTTGCCCTCGCGCAGGTCGCCGAGCGTCGTCTTGCCGGTCTGCTCCTCGTTGCCGAACACGCCGAGCAGGTCGTCCACCACCTGGTAGGTCACCCCGATGTCCCGGCCGAAGTCGCCGAGGATCGAGACGATGGCCTCGTCCGCGCCGGCCAGCACCGCACCGGCCTGCAGCGGACCCTCGAAGGAGTAGACGGCGGTCTTCAGCCGCTCCATGGTGAGGATCTCCTCGACGATCGGCACGTCGGGGCGCAGCGACAGCTCGACGTCGAGGAGCTCGCCCGCCGCCGACGCGAACACCGCGTCGTCGAGGATCTCGAGCAGGCGCGACCGGATGCCGTCGGCGACGCCGCTGCGGTCGATGAGCCGGTACGAGCTGGTCAGCGCGAGGTCCCCCGCGATCACCGCCGCGGACATGCCACGGTGCTCGGCCAGCGGAAGCGGGATGCCCGCGGTAGTCGCGATGTCGCGATACCGGCCGGAGATGTTCGGGTTGCCGCGTCGCGTGAAGTCCCGGTCGATCACGTCGTCGTGCACGATGAGCGCCGTGTGCAGAAGCTCGAAAGCGGCCCCGACGTACACGGCCGCCTCGAAGTCCCGCCCGCCGAGGGCTCGGTAGGCGGCGAGCACCATGCGCGGCCGGAAGCGCTTGCCGCCGGACGCGTTCGCCTCGAGCGTTCTCCAGAGCTTCTCGTACTCCGCGCCGTACTGGGCGGCGCGCGCCCTGGCTAGGCTGAAGAAGCGTTCGAGCACGGCGTCGACCTGATCCAGTCTCTCCGTCGAGAGGGCGTTCAGGTTGGGAGCGTCCACCTTGCGAATCTAACATTGGGCAGCACGCTGATTATCTGAGAAAGGTGGATTGGTGCCCCAGGAACTCGTGGTTCTGCTCGCCGATGACGGCACACCTATCGGCACCGCCGACAAGGCCACCGTTCACGGCAGCGACACCCCCCTCCACCTGGCGTTCTCGTGCCACATCTTCGACCCGGCCGGCAACGTGCTCGTGACCCGCCGCGCCGTATCGAAGCTGACCTGGCCGGGCGTCTGGACGAACTCCTTCTGCGGGCATCCGGGTCCCGGCGAGGGCATCGACGACGCCGTCCACCGCCGGGCGGAGCAGGAGCTCGGCATCGTCCTCGACTCGCTCACGCTCGCGCTGCCGGACTTCCGCTACCGCGCCGTCGACGCATCCGGCATCGTGGAGCACGAGATCTGCCCGGTGTACGTCGCGACGACCCCGGACCCCCTCGACGCGCGGCCGCACGAGGTCATGGACGCGCGCTGGGTCGACCCGGCGTCGCTTCTCGCCTCGATCGAGGCGACGCCGTGGGCGTTCAGCCCGTGGCTGACGCTGCAGCTTCCGCTGCTCGTACCCGCGATCGCCGCCGCGCCGGCCCGCTGACCCGCGGCCCCGGTACGCCGAGGCGGCGCTGTGGAAGCGGCCGTCACCGCGCGCGCTTCACCCGAGGTTGCGGCCGGTCGAAGCTGAGCCGACTCAGCGGGGCTGGAAGGTCAGCGAGTAGTCGAAGCTGCGTGGGAGCAGCCGGAACGCCGGCGCGGCCTGCGGGCCGCAGGACGCGGAGCCGAGGCCGTTCTGGCCCACGTCGAGGTTCAACCAGGTGAACTCCCCCCGCGTCAATTCGTGGGGATGCCGGGCCGCGTCGAGCTGCTCGCTCGTCCAGGGCCGGACCGTGAAGTCGAACGCCGGGTGGCCGAACACCTCGAGCTCGGAACCGCCGCCCGAGAGCTGCACGCGCGAGGTTCCCGTACGGTTGCCGTTCTCCTGAGGGAATGCGTAGGGCGTCTGCAGGTCCGTAACGCTCGACGACCAACGGCCGAGTCGCACGGCCGACCGCGAGTCCGCATAGGCCTCGCCCGGGCCGTAGCCGTCCCACTCCACCTGCTGCAGCGAGGCCGGCAGGGCGAGCCGCAGCCCGAACCGCGGCAGCTCGATGTCCCAGTCGCCGACCGGTGTCGCCCGCACTCGTACGACGGCTTTCTCGTCGAAGCCGGTCCAGAGGAAGCTCACGGCGTAGCCGAGGTCGCTCCCGGGGAAACCGAGGTGTCCCACGGTCAGGAGGGACTCGTCGGTCACGGCCACCTGGTCGACGCGGAACTTCGCGAGGTCGAGGCCGATCTGGCGCCAGCGCGGTTCCTTCGGGGACCAGGCGAATGGCCGGTCGTTGTCGATGGGTGCGCGCCAGACGTCGATGCCGAACGCGGAGATCGGGAAGGAACCGAGCTGAAGCAGGCGTCCGTCGGTCGCGTCGAACCGGGCTGGGCCGATCCGCAATTCGTCGGTGGACCGCGCGACACGGGCACCCGCGGCTGCCGCGACGGTGGCGGGCTGCTGAGGCACGGAGAGCTGCGCCCAGGCGAGCTCGTGTCCCGCGGGGGCCCAGGCGACGTCCTCGGCCGTCGCAGCGATCACCGTGACCACCGCCCCCGGGGGCAGGGGTAGCGCAGGCAGGGGCACCTCGACTTCACCACGGGGCGGGATCGGCGGGACATCGAGCGCGGCTGTACTCAGCACCGTTCCGTCCGACTCGACGACGACCTGGAATGACACGTGTCCCGTGTCGCCGTGGTCGTACCGGCTTTCGATGGCCACGCAGGTCCTCGTGATCGACATGCTGAGGGGGGCATAGACGGCCTTCAGCTCGAGCAGGCCCGGCGCCGGTGTCCCGTCGGAGAACGCCAGACCGTCGGCCACGAAGTTGCCGTCATGGACCTCCTCGCCGAAGTCGCCCCCGTAGCCGAAGTACTCGATGCCCTCGGGCGTGCGCGTGCGCAGCCCGTGGTCGTACAGTTCCCAGACGAAGCCCCCGACCAGTCGTGGGTGCTTCTCGAAGATCGCCTGGTACTCGGCAAGCCCGCCCGGGCCGTTGCCCATGGCGTGTGCGTATTCACACAGCACGAACGGCATGTTGCGCCGCCTGGCATCGATATCCGGATCGGCGAAGGGCTCCTCCTGCCCTTGGCCGATGAGTTCCAGCTCGGCAGGAGTGGTGTACATGCGGCTGTAGACGTCGACGTACTGCGCGGACCAGTCCCGCTCGTAGTGCAGGGGACGTGACGGGTCCCGGTGACGCGCCCAGTCGGCCATCGCGCCGAGATTCTCTCCCGCGCCGCACTCGTTGCCCAGCGACCACATGATCACCGACGCTCGGTTCTTGTCGCGCTCGACCATGCGGGTCATCCGGTCGACGAGGGCGTCGCGCCAGCGTGGGTCCCTCGCCGGATTCCCGGCCAGTTCGTGGAACCAATCGACGGGGAAGAACCCGTGAGTCTCCAGGTCGCACTCGTCGATGACCCAGAGTCCCAACTCGTCGCACAGCTCGAGGAATCGCGCCTGTGGCGGGTAGTGGCTCGTCCGCACCGCATTGATGTTGTGCTGCTTCATGAGCAGGATGTCGTGGCGCATCCGCTCCTCACTGACCACACGCCCCGAGTCGGCGTCGATGTCGTGCCGATTGACGCCGCGTAGGAGCGTGCGCCTGCCGTTGACCAGGAAGCGATCCCCCGCGATCTCTACGCGACGGAAACCGATCCGAAGCGGGATGCGCTCGCCCGCACTCGCCAGCTCACCCTCGTACAGATGCGGGTCCTCCGCCGTCCAGGGGCGGACCTTCGGAACTCGCACCTCGACCCCCGCGGCGGTGTCGATCCCGAGCGCAGGCACCCGGACCCTCGCGGCCACGTCCGAATCGACTCGGAGAATTCCCATCCCGTCGTCCGGGTCGAAGTCGGCGTGCACCCAGTGATCGTCGATGGCGCCTGTGGGTCGACCGAGCAGCGTCACGTCGCGGAAGATGCCCGAGAGCCACCACATGTCCTGGTCTTCGAGGTAGCTGGCGGACGACCACTGGTGCACGCGCACGGCGAGCACATTGGGTGCATCTCGGCGAAGGACATCGGTCACGTCGAACTCGGCGGCGAGACGGCTGCCGCTCGTGATTCCGAGTTCCTCACCGTTGAGCCACACGCGGCCGACGGAGTCGATGCCGTCGAACCGCAGGAACACGCGATCGACCTGCCAGTCCTGGGGCACCTCGAAAGCTCGGCGATAGTCACCCGTGGGGTTGTCCGCGGGGACGTGCGGGGGGTCGACCGGGAAGGGATATCGACGGTTGGTGTACGCGGGTGCCCCGAAGCCGTTGAGTTGCCAGTGCCCCGGCACGGGCAGGGATTCCCAGTCCTCCGAGCCGACCTCATCACCGATGAAGTCCACCGGACCGTCCGCTCGATCCATGAAGCGGAATGCCCATTCCCCGTTGAGGCTCAGCTCCGGGGCGTCGGAGCGAGCCCAGGATCTGGCGGGTCGCGTTCCGCGTCGGGGGAGGAAGTCCTCGAGGTAGGCAGGGGTCATGACGGTGCTTCGTTCCTTCGTGAGGGGAGTCGACGCATTCGGGGTCGACGATGGTCTGCGGTGCGGCTACGGCCGGATCACCGTTCCGTTGATGGGATGCCCGCCCGGCGTCCGCGCGAGCCGGACGGCTATTCCTTGACGCTGCCGGTGGAGAGGCCCGACTGCCAGTACCGCTGCAGGTACAGGAACGCGATCACGAGCGGAACGATGGAGACCATCGATCCGGTGATGACGGTCGAGAATTGGGCCGATGCGCCGCCACCCGCCTCACTAGCGGCCTGCAGTTGAGCCAGACCGACCGTGAGCGGGAACAGCCCGGGGTCGCTGAGCATGATGAGGGGCAGGAAGTAGTTGTTCCACGTCTCCACGAGGGCGAAGAGCAGCACGGTCACGATGCCCGGCCCGAGCAGGCGCATCGAGATCTGCGCGAAGATGCGGAATTCGCCGGCCCCGTCGATGCGAGCGGCTTCGATCAGGCTGTCGGGGATGGACTCCTCGGCGAACACCCGCATCAGGTACACGCCGAAGGGGCTCACCAGCGACGGCAGGATGATGGCCCAGACGGTGTTGGTCAGCCCGGCGTTCGCGAACAGGAGGTACGTCGGGATCGCCAAGGCCGTCGTGGGAATCATGATCGCGCCGAGCACGACGGCGAACCAGAGGCGCTTACCCGGGAAGTCGTACTTGGCGAACGCGTAGCCCGCCGCGGTGGAGAGCAGCGCCGCACCGACGCCGCTGCAGACGGAATACAGGATGGTGTTCAGGCCCCAGAGTCCGAAGACGCCGTTGCGCGTACTGAAGAGGGTCGCGAGATTGTCGAAGAGCTTGAAGTCGCCGGCGAACCAGAACCCGAAGCTCGTGAACAACCCGGTGTTGTCTTTCGTCGACGCGATCGCGAGCCACACCAGTGGCAGCACGAAGTAGGCGGCGCAGAGCCAGATGAGCACCGTCAGGACGGTGCTGCCCCGCTCTCCCGGTGCCATGCCCTCCCTGCGGCGGGAGGGGCGCGTTGCCCCGCGGACGACCTTGCGTTCGGCTACGGCGGTCATCGGGCTCCACCCCTCTCTCGGCGATTGGTACTGAGCTGCACGACGTAGGACACGATCATGATGACGAAGCCGAGCAGGAACGCGATGGCCGCCGCGTAGTTCAGGTCCTGGTTGGTGAACGCGAGGTTGTAGGCGTACAGATTCGGGGAGAACGACGTGCCGATGGCATTCGGGGCGATCTCGTAGAGCAGCTTCGGCTCGCTGAACAGCTGGAAGCTTCCGATGATCGAGAAGATGATCGTCAGCAGGATCGCGGACCGGATGCCCGGGATCTTGATGCTCCACGCAATGCGGACCTGGCCGGCGCCGTCGATGCGCGCCGCCTCGTAGAGCTCTTGCGGGATGGCTCGGAGCGCCGAATACATGATGACCATGTTGTAGCCGATGTACTGCCACGTGACGATGTTCATGATCGACCCCAGGATGGTGTCGGAGGAGAGCAGGTTGGGCGCTCCGAGACCGATGGCCTCGAAGAACTGCGAGATGGGCCCGAAGTTGCGCCCGTAGAGGTAACCCCACATCAGGGTCGTCACGACGCCCGGCACCGCGTAGGGGATGAAGATCGCCAGCCGTGCGAACTTGCCACCGCGCACCCTGCCGCTGTCGAGCGCGAGGGCGAACAGGAGCGCAAGCCCCAGCATGACGGGCACCTGGACGACGAGGAACAGGGCCATACGACCGACGCCTTCGAGGAATCGCGGGTCGGACAGCGCTCGCGCGTAGTTGTCCAGGCCGACGAACGCCGTCCCACCCACGAGCTGGGCCCGGAACAGGCTCAGGTAGCCCGAATAGAAGAGGGGCACCACCAGCATCGCGAAGAACACGAGAAGGAAGGGCAGGAGGAAGGCGTATGCGGCGACGTGCTTGCGACGTTGGTCGGTGGAACGCCGGCGGCGAGGCAGGGAGGCCGTGGTCATGGCGGGATCCGTTCGGATAGTTCGAAGAGCAGGAGAGTGCCGAGGGGCTCGGCACTCTCCGGGGGATCGTTCCGGGCCGCAGTCGGTAGTGCGACGGCGGCCCGGAACGGATCGGGGTCAGTCTTCGACGGTGAACCCCTGCTGCTCGGCGTAGTCCACCAGCTGCGTCTCCCACTCGTCGAGTGCGGCGAAGAGGTCCGTGCGCTCCGTGATGGCCGCACCGAGCGTCTCCTTGAAGCTGGAGCTGGCGAAGTCGTTGAACGGGAGCCACTGCCAGTCCGCGTCGACCGTGTCGGCGATGTCGACGAACACGTCGTTCACCGTCTGGCCGCCGTAGAACTCCAGTTCCTGATCGCGGAACGCGGGATCCTCCTGGGTGGCCACGAGCGACGGGAACAGGAACTGCTCGGTCGCGAGCTTGGTGGTCGATTCCTCGTCGTGGTTGAGCCACTTGATGAACTCCGCGGCCACGATGGGGCTGTCGCTGTCACCCATCACGACGTCGGCAGACCCGCCCTGATTGCCGGAGGCCGGCGTGGACTCGTCCCACTGGGGAAGCGGAGCGGCCTTCCAGAGCCCGGTCGTGTTCTCGGCCGTCCCCTGAAGGAACACGGGTCCCCAGGCGGCAGCCATCCAGCTCGCGTACTCGCCGCGCGAGGTGCGCTGATACCAGTTGTCGTCGAGCTGAGGGTCGGTCGCGATGAGGTCCTGCTGGATCAGGTCGTCCCAGTAGCCGATCACCTGCTCCATCTCCGGGCTGTCGAAGTCGATCATGACGCCCTTGTCGCCGTCGTAGCCGAAGGGGCGTGCACCCGCCTGCCAGAGCAGAGCGAGGATCGGGGAGAAGCTGTTCCCGGGGAGATCGGTGATGTACGCGCCCGTGGTGTCCTTGACCGTTTTTGCAGAGGCGGCGAACTCCTCCCAGGTGGCCGGTGACTGGATGCCCGCCTTCTCGAACAGGTCGGTGCGGTAGAGGTAGCCGGTCGGCCCGAGATCCTGCGGCAGCCCCCACACCGCGTCACCGCTGCTGACCTGCCCCCAGGCGCTGGCGGAGAAGTCGTCCTCGATCTCGTCGAAGCCGTACTGCCTCAGGTCGAGGACGCTGTCCGTGATGGTGAACGACGGAAGGAACGAGTACTCGATCTGCGCGACGTCCGGCACGTCGCCGGACTGGATGGCAGCCCGCAGTTTCTGATACTGCGCGGTCGCACCGCCCTGGTTCTGCAGCTCGACCGTGATGTCGGGGTACTTCTCCTCGAAGAGGTCGATCTCGTTCTGAATGTCGGGGACCCACGACCAGAACTCGATCGTCGTCGGGGTGGACATCGCCTCGTCGATCTCGTCCTGACTCGGCCCGGCCGCGGGAGCGGCTCCTGCACCGCCACCGGTAGATGCACCACCGGCGCATCCGGCCAGGACGAGCGAGAGCGCGATGCCGCCGGCGAGGGCCGCAGAGCGTGTGAGGGACATGTGATTCCTTCCGCTGTTCGACGACCCACCGAAGAGACGTCGAAGGAACCGCACCGGAGTCCGTTCGCCGGGCGGGCGCGCCGGTCGCTACATCGCTGAGGCCGCGCTGGAATACGATAACACCGGATTGGCCCAATACGTATGCCTTTTACGGATTTGACTCGCGCTAAGCGCCCTTTATTGGATCAGGCAGACTCTTCTGCGCTCCTCAAGAGCAGCGCGCGCATGACGGCGAACGCCTCATCGGGGTCCCGATGCTGAATCGCCGTTGCCACCGCCGTGTGCATCCGCAGAGCGGCAGGATGCGGGTGGTCGGGACCGAGCCCATGCGCGAGCCATCCGGCGAGGATCTCACTGACGAGCGACTCGAGCTGCTGGAACATGGGATTCCGCGAGCATGCGAGCACGAGCGCGTGGAACTGCACGTCGAGATCGAGGAAGCGCTCTCGATCGTCCTCCTCGCTGGCCGCCCACATCTTGCTGGCGATCGACACGAGTTCGGCGGCCTGGTTGGCGGTCGCACGTGTTGCGGCAAGGCGGGCTGCCTCCGGCTCGATCGCGATGCGCAGCTCGGCGAGCGCGTCGATCTGCTCGACGCGATCGGCGGACTCCATGCGCCAGCGGATGACGCGCGGATCGAAGAGATTCCACTCCCTCGAGTCGAGGACGACGATGCCGACGCGACGACGGGAAACGACGAGTCGCATCGACTCGAGCACCCGAATGGTCTCCCGTCCCACCGAACGGGAGACGCCGTACGTGCGCTCGATCTCCTCCAGGGTCACAACGCTTCCCGGCGGAAGCCTGCCGGAGCAGATCTCCGCACCGAGGCCGTCGAGCACCTGTCCGTGAAGCCCGGGGAGGGATTGGAGGGAGCGCGTCGAGCCCCGGCCGGTCATCGACATGTATCCGAACCTATCAGCGGCGCCCGGCGCGCCTCAGGCTCGCTCGGCGCGCTCGTACGCCTTGGCCGGCAGCTGCGTGACGAGCTTGCCGCCGCTCACGTCCACCACCGTTCCCGTGATGTAACGGGACGCATCGCTGGCGAGGAAGAGGAGCAGGTCGGCGACCTCCGCCGCGTCTCCCCAGCGGCGCAGGGTGAGGGTGTCGAGCAGTCGGTTCTGCGCAGCCTCGGGCATGTCGGCGAAGCCGTTGATCGCCGTCGGGATCATGCCGGGTGCGTAGGCGTTCACGGTGACGTCCCACGGACCGAGCTCGCCCGCGAGCACCTTGGTGAACTGCACCACGGCCGCCTTCGACGCGGCGTATGCAGCGCTGCCGATGCTCGGGATGATCGCGGCGAACGACGCGGCGTTGATGATCCGGCCGTGGTCGCTGGCCTTCAGGTACGGGATCGCGGCCTGGCACACGCGGAACACGCCGGTGACGTTCACGTCGAAGCAGCGCTGCCACGCGGCCTCGTCGATCTCCTCCACCGCGCCCTCCGCGTTGATGCCGGCGTTGTTGATGATGACGTCGATGCCACCGAACCGCTCGGCCACGGCCGCGAGGGCCGCCCGCACGGACTCGCCGCTCGTGACGTCGCACGCGAATCCCGCCGCCGTGCCACCTGCCGCAACCAGGTCGGCGGCGACCTCCTCGACCGCGACGAAGGCGATGTCGAGCGCCGCCACCGTCGCCCCGGCCTGGCTGAATCGCTCCGCGACCACCCTGCCGATTCCGCGCCCCGCGCCGGTCACTACGACGACGCGTCCCTCGAGTCCCCAATCCATGGCGATTCCTCCCTTTTTGCATACTATTGTCCCGGATGACCAGCTTTAACAATACAAATGCACGGAGGCGGAGCGACATGACCGATTCAGGAGTGCTCTGGGTCACCGGCGGCGGCAGCGGCATGGGGCGCGCCTCGGCGCTCGCCGCCGCGGCCGCGGGGTGGCGGGTCGCGATCTCCGGGCGGCGGGAGTCGGCGGTGCGCGACACCGCGGAGCGCATCCGCTCCGCGGGGGGATCCGCGCTCGAGGTGCCGGCCGACGTCCGCGACGCCGCATCCCTCGGGGCCGCGCACGAGCGGATCGTGGCCGAATGGGGCCCGGTGACCGGCCTCGTGCTCGCGGCCGGACTGAACACCCCGAAGCGCAACTGGGACGACCAGTCGATCGACGAGTTCGCGACCATCGTCGACACGAACCTGACGAGCGTCGCGCGCGCGATCGACCTCGTGCTGCCGGGGATGCGGAGCGCGGGGGCGGGGAACGTCGTCGTCGTGTCGTCGCGGTCGGGGTGGCGCTTCTCCCCCGGCTCCGGCGTCGCGTACATGTCGAGCAAGACGGCGCTCGGCGCGCTCGTCGCATCTCTCAACGATCAGGAGGGCGGCAGCGGCGTGAAAGCGTGCCACCTCTGCCCCGGCGACGTCGACACCGACTTCCTCGCGCTGCGGCCCGAGGTGCCGGACGCGGCTCAGCGGTCCTCGATGCTCACCGAGGACGACGTCGCCCGTGCGGTCCTGTTCGTGCTCGAGAGCCCCGCGCACGTGCGCATCGACGAGCTCGCGATCTCCCCCACGGGCCAGCGCTGACGTCGGCGCCCTGACCCGCACCCGCCTCCGCCCGCCTGCGCCTTCACCGCTGCCGCCCCTGCCCAGGCAGGCGCACCGGCCGCCGCGTCAGGGGCACCGCGGGGTCAGAGATGCACGCGGGCGCTACTCGGCGGGGCGCCCCGCATCCGTCACAGAGACGTCGGTGTGCCGGAAGTTGAGGTAGGAGCGCGACGCCGTCGGCCCTCGCTGGCCCTGGTAGCGGGAGGCGTACTCGCCGGATCCGTACGGCCGCTCCGCCGGCGAGCTCAGCCGGAAGAAGCACAGCTGGCCGATCTTCATGCCCGGCCACAGCTTGATGGGCAGCGTCGCGACGTTGGAGAGCTCCAGCGTGACGTGCCCCGAGAAGCCGGGGTCGATGAAGCCGGCGGTCGAGTGGGTGAGCAGACCGAGCCGGCCGAGGGAGCTCTTGCCCTCGAGACGCGCGGCAACGTCGTCGGGCAGCGTCACGAGCTCGAACGTCGAACCGAGCACGAACTCCCCCGGGTGCAGGATGAACGGCTCGTCCGGGGCCGTCTCCACGAGCCGCGTCAGCTCCGGCTGGTTCTCAGCCGGGTCGATGAACGGGTACTTGTGGTTGTCGAACAGCCGGAAGAAGCGGTCCAGCCGCACGTCGACGCTGGACGGCTGCAGCATCCCCGGGTCGTAGGGGTCGAGCGCGATGCGACCGGACTCGAACTCGGCCTTGATGTCCCTGTCACTCAGCAGCACTGGTATAGCCTAGTTGCCGTGCCACACACGCCCCGTGGCGCGTGCGAGTGTAGTTCAATGGCAGAACTTCAGCTTCCCAAGCTGATAGCGCGGGTTCGATTCCCGTCACTCGCTCCATAGAGGCCGGCCCTGAGCGCGGCGGTCACCGCTCGCTCAGGGCCGGATGATCGGGTATGGGGTTCAGACCGCGGCGGTCGCGGTCGCGGTCGCGGACTCGTAGGCCTCGATCTCCCGGACCTTGTCGTTCGAGGCGCCCGTCGGGTCGAACGTGTAGGTGAGCCACTCGCGGGCCAGACGGCGGGCGAGCTCGAGGCCGATCACGCGCTGGCCCATGCAGAGCACCTGGGCATCGTTCGAGAGGATCGACCGCTCCACAGAGAAGCTGTCGTGCGCGGTGACGGCACGGATGCCCTCGACCTTATTCGCGCTGATCGCGACGCCGAGTCCCGTGCCGCAGATCAGGATCGCCCTGTCGGCCTCGCCTCTCGCCACCATCTCGGCTGCCGCGATGGCGACCCGCGGATACGCGGTGTGCCCGTCGGCGTCCACCCCGACGTCGGCGACGGATGCCACGCGCTCGTTGCCCTCGAGGTCGCGCTTGACGACCTCCTTGTAGTCGAACCCTGCGTCGTCGCTGCCGACGACGATCCTCAGTGCGGTCATGTCTTCCTTCTTCCTGTAGAGGTTCAGCGGGACAGGGACACGGCATCGGCGGCGACGGCCACGCCGTTGCACTCGATGCCCACGGGGCCGTCGTAGCCGGCGTCGCGGAGCCTCTGCACCCAATCCCCGAGCGGCAGGTCGCCCGTGCCCGGCCAGCCGCGTCCCGGAGCATCCGCCACCTGCACGTGACCGATGAGCTCGGCGTCGACCGACCACGACTCGAGCACCGGGTCGCCGTTGACGGCGGCGTGGTAGAGGTCGAAGAGGATCGAGACGTTCTCGGCCCCCGCCGAGCGAGCAGCGAGAACCAGGTCGCGCGCATGCCCATACGTTTTGATGGCCGCAGAGGGGAACCCTGACAGCGGCTCGATGACGATCTCCGCGCCGAGTCCGCCGACGATCGCGTCGATGCTGACGAGGTTGGCCACGGCGGTCTCGAACGCGGCGGACCCCGGCGTCCACTCGTCCGTCGCGTTGCCGACCATGGGGTTGAAGCGCCGCACGCCGAGTCGCCGCCCCACCTCCAGCGCCGTGCGCGCGGAGCGGAGGAAGTCGCCCTCCCGCCCGGGCACGCACAGCAGGCCGCGGTCGCCGACGGATGCGCCGCCGCCCGGGAAGTTGAGAAGCACCGTTCGCACCCCCGCGCCGGTGACATCGTCGACGAACTCGTCGACCTCACCGGGCTCCGGGTCGGCCGACGGGAACGGCCACCAGAACTCGACCGCGTCGTAACCGAGCTCCCGTGCCCGCGCCGCCCGTTCGCGCGGCGGCACGTCGGCGAGGGTCAACGAGCAGTTGATGGCGAACCGGTTCTCGGTCACGGTCGTGCTCCTTCTGGATCGAGAGGCCTGGGGCGGATGGATCACCGGGAACGGGCGGGAGGACGGGCGGTGACCCGTCCTCCCGCCGGCACGATCAGGAGAACTGGTCGATGAGCGTCAGCACTCCGACTCCGAAGACCGCGAGGGCGGAGATCACGAAGTAGACCGTGAACCCCTTCCCGTCCCGCAGGCGCGGGTCGGTCTGCGTGCGGTGGAGGTAGACGACCGCGATGACGATGGCCATGAGCCAGAAGGCGTTGATGACGCCCGCGATGAGCACCATCGTGAGCGGCGCCTTGATGGCGAGCGCGAACGCACCCCAGACGATCGGCAGTCCCACCATGAACATGCGGATCCAGCGGTTGCGCGCCCTGGCGTCCTCCCAGCGGAACGCGCCGAAGACCGAGAGCGTGTTGGTCATCTGGCGAGCGAAGCCGGGCGTGTTGGCGAGCACCGTCTTGAAGAGCGCGATGCCCGCACCGACGAGGAATGGCACCTGCACCCACGGTCCGATCGTGTCGGTGAAGGTGCGGGAGAGGGTCGAGATGACCTCCGTGCCCTCGGGCTGCAGCCCCTGCGGGTGCAGTACCGAGGCGCCGAGGATGTAGAAGGACACCGTGGCGACGGTGTAGACCACCCAGGAGACCCAGGCGTCCTTCTTCATGACGGCGATCCAGCCGCGGGCGCGAGCGACCCAGGCCTCGGAGCCGTCGTTGGGGCCCGACCATGCGGCGTAGCCCTTCTCGACGCACCAGTAGGTGTACTTCGTGATCTCGTCGGCACCGATGCCGGTGAACCCGAACACCGCGAGCGCGAAGCCCATCGCGCCGGCCGAGAGCTGGAACGACATGCCCTCGCCGATGTCCATGAGGGTCCAGGAGAACTCCGTGAACTGCACGCCGATCACGAGGGCGACGACGCTTGCGGTCACGAGCAGGACGAGCACGGTGCAGATGCGCTCGACGATCTCGTACTTGTTGGTGAGGTGGATCGCGATCGTCAGCGCGACGATCAGGATGACCCAGAACGTAAGCGACGACATCGACAGCGGTTCGCCGATCACCGGCAGCGCCACCGAGAAGGCGAACGCGCTCGCGGCCATGACGCCGCCCTGTCCGATGATGCCCTGCGTGAAGTTCAGCAGGCCGAGGTACGACATCCAGCTCTTGCCGAAGATCCTCGGGCTCACGTCGTTGTACCCCGTGACCGACGCCTTGCCGGTGGAGATCGTCCAGCGGGCGAGCTCGATCTGCACCCCGACCTTGACGAGGGTCGAGACGAGGATGATCCAGAGCAGGATGAACCCGACCTGCGCGCCGAGAGCGGTCGCGGTGATGAGCTCACCCGATCCGACGACGGCCGCACTGGTGACCATGCCGGGGCCGAGGAACCTCAGCGAGGGCCGCCAGCCCTTCGGCGGCTCGACGATCTTGTTGGTATCCCGAACGTAGGGGTCGCTGTCGATGATCGATCTCGCGCTGTCCGGCGCGGCGACCGTGTTGGTGCTGTCTGTCACTTCGTCTCCATTGATCGAATCCGGTGACCGCGCCGGGGCATGCCGGTGGTCACGTCGGTGGGGGGGTTGGGGGCGTTGAATGGTGCGAGGGGTTGGGGGTGCGGGGGTTGGGGTGGTGCGGGGGGTCGCGGTCAGACGGTCGCGGCCTCGGTCCCCGCATCCGTCGCGGCCCGCGCGCTCGGGGGCGCTCCGAGCTCGTTCTGCAGCGACTGCATGCGCACGTACGCGTTGTCGCGGTAGGCCTTGATGGCGGCGAGCTCAGCCTCGCCGTAGGTGCCGAGGAGTCCCCGGCCGACCTTCGTGCCGTTGGTCCCGGCCGCGACGGCCTCCGTGAGCGACTCCGGGGTCGACATCCGGTCGCCGAACGCGTCCTCGAGGATGCCGAAGCAGCTCTTGTACACGTCCACACCCGCCTGGTCGACGATCGCGAACGGTCCGAGCAGGCCGAGGCGGAAACCGAAGCTGTTGCGGACGAGGGTGTCCACCGCGTCCATCGACGCGACGCCCTCCTCCACGACGCGGAACGCCTCGCGCAGCATCGCGTACTGGATGCGGTTGACGACCATGCCCGGGGTGTCCCCGACGACGGCGGGGCGCTTGCCCGCGCGGGTCAGCGCCTCCACGACCGCCTCCACGACGGCCTCGTCGGTCTCGTCGCTCGCCACGAGCTCGGCGCCGGGGATGAAGGGCGCCGGGTTGAAGAAGTGGATGTTCATGAAGCGCTCGGGATGCGTGACCGCGGGCTTCAGCGTGTTGACGGAGATCGTCGAGGTGTTCGTGCCGATGATCGCGTCCGGTCGCGCCGCGGCCGAGACCCGCTGCAGCACGTCGGTCTTGACGTCGATGTTCTCGAACACCGCCTCGATGATGAGGTCGGCGCGGGAGGCGGCGTCCTCGACGGATGCGGCGGCGGCGAGGTTGCTCGCAACGGCATCCGCTGCACCGGGCTCGAAGAGCCCCTTCTCCTCGAAATCGCGCGCCTCGGTGACGAGGCGGGCGTGCGCTGCGGTTGCGACGTCGGCGCTCTGGTCCGCGATGAGGACCGAGAAGCCGGCCTTCGCGAACACCTGCGCGATGCCGCCCCCCATGTATCCGGATCCGACGACGGCGATGGTCTCGATGCTGGGCACGGGTTCTCCTTGTGGCTAGAGCGAGGTCTCGGCGAGAGCGGAGCTCAGCACCTGACGGATGTATTGGACGTTCTCCGCGATCACGCCGAGCGAGTCGGAGCCGTAGTGCTCGCAGCAGAACGGTCCCGTGTAGCCGAGCTCGAGGGCGCGCCGGATGATCTTGCGGTAGTTGACGTAGCCGTACTTGAGCGGCATGGGCGCCGTCGAGTACGCGCCGGTGGCCGGGTCGTAGTCGCGCGTGTAGTTCTTGATGTGCCAGAAGTTGGAGTGCGGGAGCACCTTCTCGAACATGGACTCCCACGGCTCGATCTCGCGGTGCAGGCGCACGAGGTTGCCGAGGTCGGGGTTCAGGCCGACGGCGTCGTGGTCGACCTCCGCGAGGAAGGCGACGGCCCCATCGGCGGTCCCGACGTAGGTGTCCTCGTACATCTCGAGGCTGAGGCTCATGCCCTGGCTTCTGGCGTGGTCACCGAGCTCCCTCACGCGCTCGACGGCGAGCGGCCGCAGCGCCTCGTCGTCGTGGTGGCCGTCGGCGAGCCAGAACCAGATCGCCTTCTGCTGCTCCGGCGTGACGGGCTGCATGAAGCCGATGTTCAGGACGGGGACATCGAAGCTCGGCGCGATGTCGAGGAAGCGGTGGGCGTCGCGCAGGTGCTCCTCGCCGCGCCCCTCCTCCACGACGGAGCTGCGCGTCATCGATATCGACGACAGGGCCAGGCCTTCGCCGTCGAGGACGCGTCGGAACTCCTCGACGCGCTCGTCGCTGAGCTTGGCGAGGGGCAGCCAGGCGTCGGTCGGGTCGACGTGGTCGATCCCGAGCTGCTTCACCTGACGCAGGTGCGCGGCCCACACCGTCGACGGGGCCTCCTGCAGCGGGCGGCCGTCGGGCCCGGTGTTCCCGAACGACAGCATGTTCGCGCCGATCGGCCAGTTCTCGGCTGTGAGGTCAGACATCATCGGCTCCCTTGGGTCAGCGCCGCGGATGCGGTGCGGATGAATCCTATAGGGAAGAGGATCTGGCGCGTCAAGGCCCGCGCCGCAGTTTTCCTATAGGATCTTCGATCACACCCCTTCCCGCCGTGACGCAAGGAGTCCCGATGACGCGACTGTTCAACAATCCCGACGATTTCGCCGACGAGCTCGTCGAGGGCTTCGCCGCCGCCTCGGCCCGCTGGGTGCGCGCCGTACCCGGGGGCGTCGTCCGCTCGACCCGCTCCACCGAGCCGAAGGTCGCGGTGGTGATCGGCGGCGGGAGCGGCCACTACCCGGCGTTCGGCGGCCTCGTCGGACCGGGCCTCGCCGCCGGGGCCGCGATGGGCAACCTCTTCGCGTCGCCGAGCGCGCAGCAGGTGCACTCGGTTGCGCGGAACGCCGATCAGGGTCGCGGGGTGCTGTTCTCCTTCGGCAACTACGCCGGTGACGTCCTGCACTTCGGCGAGGCGACGGAGCGGCTCGCCGCCGACGGGATCGAGGCCCGCACCGTTCTCGTCACGGACGACATCTGGAGCGCACCGTCCGACCAGCAGGAGAAGCGCCGCGGTATCGCGGGGGACCTCGCGGTGTTCAAGGTCGCGGGTGCCGCGGCCGAGCGCGGACTCGACCTGGACGAGGTCGAGCGCGTCGCGCGCGTCGCCAACGCCCGCACGCGCTCCTTCGGCGTCGCATTCGGCGGATGCACGCTCCCCGGTGCGACGGAGCCGCTCTTCACGGTGCCCGAGGGCCGGATGGCCGTCGGACTCGGCATCCATGGCGAGCCCGGCATCGACGAGGTCGAGATCCCCACCGCCGAGGGCCTCGCGGAACTCTTCGTGGCGAAGCTGCTGCAGGAGGTCCCGGACGGCGTGTCGGTCGACGGCGCGCGCGTCGTCCCCATCCTCAACGGGCTCGGCAGGGTGAAGTACGAGGAGCTCTTCGTCGTCTACCGCACGGTGCACCGCCTCCTCGCCGAGGCGGGCGTCCAGGTGGTCGACCCCGAGGTCGGCGAGTTCTGCACGAGCTTCGACATGGCCGGCGCGTCACTGACCCTGCTGTGGCTCGACGACGAGCTCGAGCGGCTGTGGAGCGACCCGGCCGACAGCGCGGGGTTCCGCCGCGGCTCGGTGTCGGGACAGGTGGCCGTGACGGACGCGGACGTTGCATTGCGCTCTCCGGAGGAGCGGATCGCTCCCGGTTCGGAGGCGTCGCAGTCCGCCGCCACGACGGCCGGCGCGGTGCTTGCCGCCGTGGCGCGCGCTCTCGATGACGCCGCCGACGAGCTCGGCCGCATCGATCGGATCGCCGGCGACGGTGATCACGGCATCGGCATGCAGCGCGGCAGCCGCGCCGCAGCCAGGGCGGCCGAGGAGGCGGTGGCGGCGGGCGCCGGCATCGGCAGCGTCCTCCGCGTCGCAGGTGACGCGTGGAGCGACAAGGGCGGCGGCACGTCGGGCGCGATCTGGGGCCGCATCCTCAGCAGCGCCGGGGAGGTGCTCGGCGACCAGGACGCGGTCGCACGCGATCGCGCCCGGGATGCGGTGCTACGCACCCGCGACGCGGTGACCGAGTTCGGCAAGGCCGAGGTGGGCGACAAGACGCTCGTCGACGCGCTCGTCCCCTTCGTCGAGACCTTCGCCGCCCGCCTGGATGACGGCGCCGACCCGCTGACCGCCTGGGAGGAGGCGGCGGACGCCGCGCAGGTCGCGGCAGACGCCACGGCCGACCTGCTCCCCAAACGCGGTCGTGCGCGATCACACGGCGAGAAGTCGCTCGGCACGGCGGACCCCGGCGCCGTCTCCCTCGCTCTGATCGCGGCGACGGCGCACGGCTCGCTGCGCACCCGTGACTGATCGGGGCGCCGCTCCCCGGCCCGAGCACGCCGCGGTCCGGCGTTCGCCTCTCCGGCGAGTCGCTACCGTTGACCCCATGGACAACACTCGGCCGGTCCCGGCCGATGGGAGCCTCGCCTTCTCCAACGCCGGGATCGAGCGGCGCGGGCTGCGCGATCACGTGTACGACAGCATCCTCGACATGCTGCTCCGCACCGATCCGACCCCCGGCACGCGACTGTCGATCGACACGATCGCGCGCCAGCTGGGTGTGTCGCCCACGCCCGTGCGCGAGGCGCTCGTCGACCTCGAGCGCACCGGCCTGGTGACCCGCGAGGCGCTCAAGGGGTACCGCGTCGCTCCCCCGATCGGCGCCGAGCAGCTCGGGGAGCTGTTCGAGGCGCGCGAGATGCTCGAAGCCACCGCGGCGCGGCTCGCGACGGCGGCAATCGACCGCATGCTCCCCGATCTCCGGGCGGCGCAGGAGCGGCACCGCCTGGCCGGTGAGGCGGTCATCGAGTCCGTCGAGCGCGGCGAGCCGGACGTCGGCCTCGCATCCGATTACTTCGCGCGCGACAGCGACTTCCACGCCGTGATCTTCGACCACAGCGGAAACCGCTACCTCCGGGACATGTCCGCCGGTCTCGGCGCCCAGCTGCACCGTCTCCGCCAGTCGGTGCACCGCGGCGTCACGGACGTGCGCGAGGCGATCGACGAGCACAACGCGATCATCGACGCGTTCACAGGCGTCGACGCGACGGCGGCCGTCGACGCCATGACGACGCACATCCGGAACGTGCGCGCCCGGGCACTGCACGACCAGCACCCGACGGCGCCGTAACGCCCCGTTCGCTGGATCCTGCGCGGGTGCCCGAACCGTTCCCGCCGGCCCCCCGGTGGGCGGGCGTCAGCGGGGGATGAGCCGGAACGCGGGGACGCCCCTCTCCTCGTGCTCCACGAGCACCACATCGCCGTTCAGGATGCGGGGGAACGGCCGCCCGGTGAGCGCCTCGATGCCCGCCCGGAGGAACGCGCCGTGCCCGACGACGATGGTGGGCTCCGGCAGCGCGGCGAGGCGGTGCAGGGCGCTCCCGCTCCGCTCCGCCAGCGAGTTGACCGACTCCGCCCCGGGGTAGTGGCCGTCCGGCCAGCGCTCGTGCGCCTCGGCGACCGTGACGCCCTCGGCCACGCCGTAGTCCCGCTCGAGCAGGCAGGCGTCGACCGTCGGCGCCGGTGCACCCAGCTCGGCGGCGATCAGGGCCGCGGTCTCCTGCGCGCGGGCCAGGGGCGAGCACACGACGGATGCCCACGGCCGGGACGCGAGTGTAAGCGCCGCCGCCCGGGCCTGGCGTCGGCCGATCTCGTCGAGGGGGCGGTCGGTGCGGCCCTGCAGGCGGCGCTCCAGGTTCCAGGACGTGCGCCCGTGCCGCACGAGGGCGAGCGCGGTCACCGCTCGGCGGCGTACGCGACGGCGCGACGCACGGCGACGTCGACGCGCGCGCCGACCGCGGGGCGCTGCGTGCGGCTGTGGCAGCGCACCGTCATCCCGGCCCAGTCGAGCAGCACGTCGTTGCCGTCCCGCCCGAACAGGGAGGAGACGACGGTCGCGGTGGCCGCGGACCCCGACTCGGCCCGCGTCGGCGCGATCTCGACGTCGCCCGGCAGGATCGCGATCTCGCACGCCCCGTGCTCCCGCGCTCCCCGCAGTCCCGACGCGGGGAGGCGGAGCGGGTGCCCGTCGGCCGCGAAGCCGGACGCGTCACGCGAGCCGACCACCCGGGTCGCGTCGGAGACGAAGCGGGCGACGAGCGCGGTCGCGGGGCGCTCGACGAGCTCGGCCGGGGTCGCGACCTGCTGGATCCTGCCGCCGTCGAGCACCACGACGCGGTCGGCGAGCGCGAGCGCCTCGTCGCGGTCGTGCGTGACGTGCAGCACCGTGAGACCCATCCGCCGGGTCAGCGCCTGCAGTTCGATGCGGAGCCGGTCGCGGAGGGGCTCGTCGAGCGCCGAGAGCGCCTCATCGAGGAGCAGCACACGCGGTTCACCGACGATGGCCCGGGCGAGGGCGACGCGCTGCCGCTGGCCGCCGGAGAGCGTGGCGGGGTCGCGCCTCGCGTAGCCGTCGAGGCCCACGAGGTCGAGTACCTCGGCCACCCGCGCGGACCGCTCGGCGCGCGGCACCCCGGCCCGGCGGAGCGGGTACTCGACGTTCCGGCCCACGTTCCAGTGCGGCCACACGGCGTGCTGCTGGAAGACCATGCCGAGGCCGCGGGACTCCGGCGGCGCCACCGTCTTGCCGTCGGCGACCACCTCCGGGCCGATGCGCACGACCCCGGCCGTCGGGGCGAGGAAGCCCGCCACCGTGCGCAGGAGCGTCGTCTTGCCCGACCCGGACGGCCCGAGCAGGGCGACGAACTCGCCGTCGCCGACCTCGAGGTCGATGTCGGCGAGACCCATCGCGCCCGAGGGGTAGCGGAGGCTGACGGATTCCAGGGAGACGGATGCCACGGGCGGCCTTTCAGCGGGAGGATCGCGCGGCCAGGCCGAGGCCGGCCAGGCCGATCAGGGTGATGAGGAGCGACAGCGCGGAGGCGGCGTTGTACGCGCCCGCCTGCTGCAGGTTGAAGATCGTGACGCCGAGGGTCTGCGCGCCGGGCGACAGCAGCAGCACCGAGAGCGTGAGCTCGCGGACGGCGGTGAGGGCCACGAGCACGGTGCCGGACAGCGCCGCCGGCACCGCCATCCGGAGCGACACGTCGAGCAGTGCCCTGAACCGGCTCGCGCCCGACGCGCGCGCCGCCTCCTCCACGGTGAGCGGCGTCGCGCTGAGCGGCGCGGCGACGGCCTGCACGACCAGCGCGACGAAGGACGTGATGTAGGCGCACAGGATGAGCCAGGGCGTGTTGAACAGTCCGATGCGCGGGGCGAGGACGAGCCACGCGACCGCGATCACCAGCCCGGGGACGGCCTGCGGCAGGATCGCGACGGCGCGCAGCAGGCCGTTGTCGCGGGCTCGCGTGCGCGTGACGAGGGTGCCGATGCCCAGGCCGACGACACCGCAGACGAGTCCGGCCAGCACGGCGAGCATCACCGAGGTCGTCGCCCCGGTCGCGGTGCCCTTCGCGGTGACGGCGCGCACGACGTTGTCGAGCGTGAGGTTCTCGACCGCGAGCGGCACTCCGGGGGCGGGCAGCAGCGACTGGCTCAGCAGGGCGAGGAGCGGAAGGAGCGTCAGCGTGAGCACGAACCCCCAGGCGAGCACGGCCACGAGCGGGCGGCTGCGCCCGAGCGGCAGGCGCTGCGGCGTCGACGCCGAGGAGTCCAGCTCCCAGCGCCGGCGGGAGGCGAGAAGGTCGAGCACGAGGGCGACGAGCGCGATCACGAGCAGCACGGCGCCGATGGTCGCGACGACCTCGAGCGGGCGGTCGACCGTTCCCGACTGGATGTAGCGGTACACGAGGGTCGAGAGGGTGACGTACCGCTCGGGCAGGCCGATGATCGAGGGGATCCCGAAGTCGGCGAGGTTGGAGACCGCGATGAGGGTGAAGGACGAGATGAGCGCGGGACGCAGGAGCGGAACGGTGACGGTGCCCAGGGCGCGCACCGCGGAGGCACCGCCGATCCGCGCGGCGTGCTCGAGGTCGGCAGGCACGCGCCGAAGGGCAGCGGAGACGACGAGCATGGCGATGGGGTAGCTGTGCACGACGAGCAGGAAGACGACGCCGTGGCCGCCGTAGATGGTGCCGAGCGGGGCGCCGAACATATCGCGCCACCAGAGGTTCACCGGGCTCGTGGGACCGGCGATGCCGATCCACGCGATCGCGCCGACGAACGGGGGGACGAGCAGCGGGCTGAGCGCGAACAACCGCAGGACGCGGCGGCCGGGCAGGTCGGTGCGGTCGAGCAGCACGGCGAGACCCCCGCCCACGATGACCGCGCCGGCCGCGGAGAGCGTCGCCGAGACGAGGCTGTTGATCGCGGCCTCGACCACGTCCCCCTGCAGGAGGGTGGCGAGATGGTTGCCGCCCGCGGCCAGGGTCAGGATCGTGCCGAGCGGCACGAGGACGAGTGCGAGGCACGCCGCCCAGAGCAGCGCGCGGGTCAGCGAGACGCCGTCGAAGCGGACGCGCCGCGGACGTATGGGGCGCGCGCCCTCACGGGTGCGGCCGGGAACGGCCGCACCCGTGAGGGCGCGCTGGATCGTGCTCACTACTGGAACAGGGAGTTGAACGTGGCGACGGCGTCGTCCTGCGAGCTGCGGATCTCCCCGAGGTCAGGCGAGAGCACGGTGATCTCGTCCATCGACGGGGCGCCCTCCGGGGTGCCGACGTCGGAGCGGACGGGTAGGTACGACTGCTCGACAGCGAGCTCCTGGCCCGCCTTGCCGACCAGGAAGTCGACGAACGCCTGCGACGCCTCGGGCTCGTCGGAGTCGGCGAAGATCCCGGCCGGCTGGGAGACGTAGGGCACGCCCTCGCTGGGGTAGGACACCGCGATCGGCGATCCCTGTGCGGCCAGCTCGCGGACGAGGTAGTCGACGACGATGCCGACCGGCTGGGTGCCGGACGCGACGGCCTGGGACACCGGGCCGTTGCTGTCCGCGATGACCGGCTCGTTCTTGGCGAGGTCGGTCAGCCAGCTCTCGCCGAGGGCCGGCTCGGCGAGCCACACCGCGGAGTTGTATGCGGCGGCACCGGAGACGTCGGGGTTCGGCATGACGATCTTGCCCGCGTACTCGGCGTCCGTGAGGTCCGCCCACGACGTCGGCGCCTTCTCGATCGCCGCCGTGTTGTAGGCGATGACGGTGGGGATGATGCGGGTGCCGGTGTAGAAGCCCTCGGGGTCGACGACGTCCGGGTTCAGCGCGTCGACGTCCTCCGGCGTGTACGCGAGGAGGAGGTCCTCGGCGGCGTAGTCCTCGAAGGTCCCGGCATCGGCGGCGAGCAGCACGTCGGCCTGCACGGCACCCGCGGTGCGCTCGGACTCGATGCGCGCGGTGAGGTCGCCCGTTCCGGCGCGGAACACCTCCACCGTGATCTCGGGGTGCTCCTCGTTGAAGGCCGCGACGAGGGCGTCGGCCTTCTCCTGCGGCTCGGAGGTGTAGAGCGTGATCGTCGCGGGCTCGGCGGTCTCGGAGCCGGCGGCCGGGCTGCCGGAGGTGTCGGCTCCGGGGGCGGAGTCCGCGGCGCCGCTGCAGCCGGCGAGGAGAACGGTGGAGAGGGCGAACGCCGAGATGGCGGTCGTGCGGGCGAGGCGGGGCATGGTGTCCTTCTGTGTGTTTTCGGCGGGATGAGGAACGGTGGGAGGAGGGTCAGGTGGGCCGCGGGGCCGGGATGTCCCGGGCGGACGCCGCGGCGCGGGAGGAGAAGAGCGGCTCGGGAGTGCGCATGCTCACCGACGTGGCGCTCACGGCGGAGGGCGTCAGGTGGACGAGGGAGAACATCGCGGAGTCGTGGCCGCTCACGAAGTCCGGTCCGGCGTTCATGACCTGGTGGTAGGCGAGCGAGGGCCCGACGGACACGAACACACCGCGGACGGTCGCGGCGAGCGGGTGGTGGAAGTGACCGCAGAGCACCAGCCGCACATCCGTTCCCTCGAGGACCTCGAGGAGGGCATCGGCGTCCTCCAGCCCCTGCTTCGCGAGGGCGGGCAAGGGCGAGCCGAGCGGAGCGTGGTGCAGCGCCACCACGGTGCCGCCGTGGTGCGGGGTGGTGAGCGTGTGGCGGAGCCAGCGCAGCTGTTCCGCCCCGAGGAAGCGGCCGCTGGAGTCGAGCAGGATCACACGCACGGGTCCGAGGTCGACGGCGCGGAAATGCCCGAGCGCGTGACCGGGCAGCAGGCGCGCGGCCTCCGGGGCGTCGTGGTTGCCGAGCGCGGTGAGCACGGGTGCGCCGACGCGGTCCGCGAGCCGCTCGAGGGCACGACCGAGCGCCGGGTAGGCGGAGGAGTGGCCGCGTTGGATGAGGTCGCCGGTGACGACCACCGCCTCCGGCGTGATGCCGGCCTCGACCACGTACGAGCCGACGAGTTCCAGCCGCTCGATGCCGTCGATCGCGCCGTAGAGCAGCTCGCCAGTCGTGGCGTGCACGTCACTGACGTGCACGATGGTCGTGCGTCCGGCCGGCCGGGTCACGCGGCATCCTCCTCCGGATCCGCACCGGACGCGGTGGCCGCCCGGTCGCGGATGCGCGCGAACTGGTCGGGCGACATGCCGTGCCGCAGAAGGTAGGCGTGCGGCCCGCCGAGCTGGTCGATGAGGTCCAGGGCGTGCCGCATCGCCTCGGCCGGGCTCTCGAGGTGCAGACGCAGGGCGGACTCGAGGGCGGCGCCCGTGACGCCGGAGTCGCGGAGGAGCGCCTCGACGTAGGGGCGCCGTGCGGAGTCGATGACCGCACCCGACAGGGCGTAGTCGGCGAGGATCTCCTCGCGCGGCGCGCCGCCGAGGAGCAGCGCGAGGGCGACGACGAGGCCGGTGCGGTCCTTGCCGACCGCGCAGTGCACGAGCACGGCGCCGTCCGCGTCGGCGATGGCGCCCACGGCGGTGGCGATCGCGGAGCCACGCTCGCGCACGAGCGTCGAGTACACGTCCTCGATGTCGCCGGTGACCGGAGGGCCGCTGGCCGTCGCGTACAGCGGCACGTGCAGGACCTCGAGGCTCCCCGAGCTCCCGCGTGCGCCGAGGTCGGTCACCGATGCCGGAAGGCCGCGCCGCTCCGTGGGGTCGCGCAGATCGAGCACCCGGGTGACGCCGAGCTCGGCGAGACGCGCGCGCCCGGCCGGCGTGACTCCGTCAAGCGAGCCGGAGCGGACCAGCCACACGGATACGTCGCCGAAGGATCGCGCGTTCAGCACGCCGTCGATCTCGATGTCCGTCACCGTCGTTCCGCCTCCGCCGCGTCCGTTCCATGCGTTCCGATCGCGCCGGAACCTCGTTACGAAGCAGCGTGTGCGGGCGGGGTGAACGAACGGTTACGGCGAAGGAGCCGAGGCGGGAACGTTCGGGAGAGGCCGTCGACACCCGAGGAACGTGAATGCGGGTGCGGTCGTGGGTGATCGGTCCGCACGGCGTCGTCAGGGCCGCGGCGGGGGAACACAATAGCCTTGGCGGCAACACCACCGTCCCCGACGGTCGAAGCACCCCTCTGAGGAGAACCCATGTCGGTCGGCCTGCTCGCCGTTGTAGATGACATACTCACCGCCGCCCTCAAGGCGAGCGCGAAGACCGCCGGAGTGGTCATCGATGACGCGGCCGTGACCCCGCAGTACGTGCAGGGACTGACTCCGGCTCGCGAGTTGCCCGTGGTGTGGCGGATCGCCCGGGGAAGCCTGATCAACAAGTTCCTCATCATCATCCCCGTCGCGCTCCTCCTCACGGCGTTCGCACCCTGGGTGCTGCCCTACCTGCTGATCCTCGGTGGCGGCTTCCTGTGCTTCGAGGGCGCCGAGAAGGTGCTGGAATGGTTCGGCCTCCATCACCACGCCTCGGAGGACACCGAGGTGCGGGACGAGAAGAAGCTGGTATCGGGCGCCGTCCGCACCGACCTGATCCTCTCCACGGAGATCATGCTCATCGCGCTCTCGAGCCTCGATCCGGACCTCGGCATATGGATGACCCTCGCCGCCCTGGCCGTCATCGGCCTCGGCATGACGGCGCTCGTGTACGGCGCGGTCGCGCTGCTGGTCAAGATCGACGACATCGGGTTGCACTACATGAGCCGTGAGGCGCCGAGGGTGCGCGCCGTCGGCGCCGCGATCGTGCGGTCGATGCCGGCGGTGTTCCGGGCGATCAGCATCGTCGGGACGGTCGCCATGCTGTGGGTCGGCGGACACCTGGTGGTCGCCAACCTCGCCGAGACGTTCTGGCACGGCCCCTACGACCTGCTGCATGTCGTGACGCACGCGGTCGAGGCCGTCGGACCGGTCATCGTGTGGATCGCGGACACCGCCGTCTCCGCCGTGTTCGGCCTTGTGCTGGGCCTGATCATCGTGGGCGTCGTCCTGGGCGTCCGGCGTGCCCTCCGGCGGAACGAGCCGGCCAACGCGGCTCACTGATGCGGCTCGCCGACGCTCAGGCCTCGTCGGAGAGCGCCTCGGCCACGACGTGCCGCATGTCTGCGACGGAGGACCCGATGCGCTGGGCGAGGAGCGCGTGCACGGCCTGCAGGGCGACGAAGTGGTTGAGGCGGCTGAGGAAGGGATCGACGCCGTGCGCTCCGCCGGCGGGAGGGGCGACGATCACGACGTCGGCCAGCCTCGCGAGCGGCGAGCGCGCGAAGCTCGTGATGACGACCACCCGGGCCCCGCGCTCCGCCGCGGCCCGGCACGCCGCGAGGGAGTGCGTGTTGGCGCCGGAGTAGCTCACGGCGAGGCACACGTCGTCCGCGCCGAGGGAGTGGGCGACGAACTGCTGCGCGAGCACGTCCGACGGCGCTTCGACGGAGCGGCCGAGTGTGCTGAAGCGCAGGGCCGCATCCTGCAGGGGCGGGGACGAGAAGCCGTTGCCCACGAGGACGAGGCGGGAGGCCTCGGCGAGCACCCCGACGGCACGCGCGATCGCGGCGGGATCGATGCTCTCGCGCCCGAGCCGGAGGGCGTCGATCGCGTCGTCGAAGACGGCGCCCACCGGGTCGCCCGCGCGGTCCTCGGGCAGCGCCGGAACCGAGCGGGCGAGTTCCAGCCGGAGGTGCTGGAAGCCCCGGAATCCGAGGTTCTGGCAGGCGCGCACGACGGTCGCGGCCGACGTCGACGCGGCGGCGGCCAACTCCGACGTCGACCAGTCGACGACCTCGTCGGGGCGGGCGAGGATCACCTGCGCGACCCGGTTCTCGCTCGGGCCGAGCCGCGATGCCCCTGCCCTGAGCCGCGCCGTGGCGGAGCTCTCCCCCCAGCCGCCGGTCATCCGGTCACCGCCTCCGCCGACCTCATCGGGACCCGAGGACGGGCACCGCGGGCAGGGGGCCCTCGAACAGCCACGGCGTGAAGAAGCCGCGGTCGAGGCCGGACTCGTCGATGAAGTCGTCCGTGGTCACCGTGCCCGACCGGTGCCCGGCCGTCCAGCGCTGCAGCAGAGCGAAGAATGCGGCATCGCCGAGCGCCAGGCGCACGGAGTGCACGGTCATCGCGCCGCGCTTGTAGACGCGGTCGTCGAACATCGCCGGAGCCCCCGGGTCGCCGATGGCGAGGTCCTGGGCCTGCCGCGAGAGCTGCTGCCGATGGGTGCGGGCGAGCGCCGCAGCCGTCGGGCCGCCCCTGTGCTCCGACCACAGCCACTCCGCGTAGCAGGCCAGCCCCTCGTTCAGCCAGATGTGGCGCCACGCGCTCACGCCGACGCTGTTGCCGAACCACTGGTGGGCGAGCTCGTGCGCGATGAGCCGCTCCGCCGATCGCGCCCCGTCGGCGTGGTTCGCCCCGAAGATCGCCATGGCCTGCGCCTCGAGCGGGATCTCGAGCTCGTCCTCCGTCACCACCAGACGGTAGGTGTCGAACGGGTACGGGCCGAACAACCGCTCGAAGAGCCCGAGCATCTCCGGCACGACGGCGAAGTCGTGACGCACCCGCGCGTCTATCGACGCCGGGAAGGCGAGCGTCGTCTTCGCCGCGTCCGACGGCAGCGTCGCGGAGCGGTAGCGGCCGATCTGCACCGTCGCGAGGTAGGCAGGAGTCGGCGCGTCCTGCTCGTAGACCCAGGTCCGCCGGCCGGACTGCTCCGTGTCGGAGACCAGCCGGCCGCTGCAGACGACCGTGTACGGGGCCTCCGCCGCGATCCGGATGCGGTACGACGCCCGATCGTCGGGGCGGTCGTTGCAGGGGAACCACGTCGACGCCCCGGAGGGCTGCGCTGCCACGAGCACGCCGTCCGTCAGCTCCTCCCAGCCGACGTCGCCCCAGTGCGTGCGCCTCGGCGCAGGCTGGCCCGCGTAGTAGACGGCCACGGTGAACCGGGCGCCCTCCGCGATGGGCTCCGGTGGGGTGACGGCGAGCGTGACGCCCCGGTGCGTATAGCGGGTGTCCTTGCGACCGTTCACCCGCACGGCACTGACCTTCAGCCCGGAGAGGTCGAGCGTGAACCGCGCGAGGGCCTCCCGTGCCACGGCCGTGATGGTCGCGGATCCGCGCAGGCGGTTGCTGCTCACCCGGTAGTCGAGGTCGAGGTCGTAGTGCTCGACGTGGTAGGCGTCGGTGCCGACCTCCGGCGTGTACGGGTCGCCCCGTCCGGGCTCCCTCACGAGCGACCCGCGGGCACCGGCCCGTCGGCGACGTACGCGCCGACGGTGACGTCGCGCCAGGGTCCGATCGGGTTCCCGCTCCACCGGCTGGCCTCGGGAACGAGCTCCCCGCGCATGACGAGCGACGCCGGGCCGACCGTCCCCTGCGCGGCGATGCGGGCGGCGGGAAGGATGACGCTGTGCGGCCCGAGGGTTGCCCCGGCGTCGAGCGTTACGGTGTCCATGCTCATGATTCGATCATGGAACAGGTGGGTCTGGACGACGCAGCCCCGGTTGACGGTCGACGCGTCGCCGAGGGTCACGAGGTCGGCCTCGGGCAACCAGTGGCTCTCGCACCAGACGCCGCGGCCGATGCGGGCGCCGAGGCTGCGCAGCCACCACGCGAGCGCGGGCGTCCCGCCGGCGTACTGCGCGAACCACGGGGCCGCCACCATCTCGGTGAAGACGTCGGAGACCTCGCTGCGCCAGATGAAGCTCGACCAGAGCGGATGCTCGCCCGCGCGCACCCGGCCGATGAGCATCCACTTCGCGGCCGTCGAGACGCCGGCCGCGACCGCGCCGGCGGTGAGCAACACGACCCCGCTGAGCAGGACGGCGGCGACAAGACCCCAGGCGACCGTGATGGCGGCGAGCGAGCAGAGCACGCCGAGCCCGATGGCGCACGTGACGACGACCGGCACGAAGCGGACCAGCTCCCACAGGGCCCGGGCGACGCGGAGTCCGGCGGGCGGAGCGAAGGTCCTGCTCAGGTCCCCGGCGTTCGCCGTGCGGCGCAGCCGGACCGGGGGCGAGCCGAGCCAGGACGAGCCCGCCTTCGCCTTCCGCGGCGCCGCGGACAGCACCGCGACGAGGCCGTCCTTCGGCACGCGGTGGCCGGGGCCTGCCATGCCGGAGTTGCCGAGGAACGCCCGCGCGCCGATCTCGGCGCGGGCGACCCGCATCCAGCCGCCGCCGAGCTCGTATGACGCGACGAGGGTGTCGTCCGCGAGGAACGCCCCGTCCTTCACGGTCGTCATGGCGGGAATGAGGAGCACGGTCGACGCCTCGACGTCGCGACCGACCGTCGCGCCGAGCCAGCGCAGCCAGACCGGGGTGAAGAGGCCGGAGTAGAGGGGGAAGAGCGCCGTGCGGGCGAGGTCGAGCAGGCGCTCGGTGGTCCAGAGCTGCCAGCCGACCCTGCTCCGCACCGGGTGCGTGCCCTCCGTGACGCCGAGCCCGAGGAGCCGGACGATGACGACGACGAGGCCCGCGAGCACGACGCCCGCGACGAGCACGCCGGGTACGAGACCGGCGAGAGCGCGCCACCAGAACTCGGCGAGGTCCGCCGAGCCTCGCGCCGCGGCGACCGTCACCGCCGCACCGGCCGCGATGGCGACGATGGGCAGCATGGCGACGAGCACGGAGGACGCCGCGTACGCGTAGAGCCAGCGGGTGCGCCGCGGCGGCCGGGCCGTCGGCCACCACTCGCGCGCGCGGCCCTCGCGGACCGCGGGCGAGCCCGCCCAGCGCTGTCCCGCCGGCACGCGCCCGAACACCGCGGACCCGGGCGCGATCTCGGCGCCCTTGCCGATGCGGGTGCCGGGGAGGAGCGTGCTCCGCGCTCCGACCGTCGACCCGGCGCCGATGCGGACGGCGCCGACCCGCACCGTGTCGCCGTCGATCCAGTACCCGGAGAGGTCGACCTCGGGCTCCACGGCCGCGCCGCGCCCGATCCGGAGCATGCCGGTGACCGGCGGCAGGGTGTGCAGGTCGACGTCCTCCGCTATCCGGGCACCGAGGGCGCGGGCGTAGTAGGTGACCCACGGGGCGCCGGCGAGGCCGACGGCGCCGACCTGCTGCCCGATCTGCTCGGCCAGCCAGATGCGCAGGTGCCACGAGCCGCCGCGCGGGTGGTTGCCGGGGCGCAGGCCCGCCAGCAGGGAACGCGCCGCGATGACGGCGATGAGCATCCGCCCGAACGGGGTGGCGAAGAGGAGCAGACCCAGCACGAGCGCGGCCGGCGACACGGTGGGGAGGGCGTCGAACCCGCCGACCGCGGCGAGCACGCTCGAGGCCGTGAAGAGGTAGACCAGCCAGCGGAGGCCCTGCAGGATGAACAGCGGGATGCCGAGCAGGGTCAGCGCCCACTGCGTCGCCAGCGGCGTCCGCCGCGCGGCGGGGCGGGCGGGGCCGGCGACACGGGGCACGCGCGCGGCGAGCGCGTCGGCCATCGCGCCGAGGCGCGGGTGCGTGTAGACGTCCGCGACCGTGAAGTCCGGGTCGACCGCGCGGATGCGCGCCACGAGCTGCGCCGCGGAGAGCGATCCGCCGCCGAGGTCGAAGAAGTTCGCGTCCGCGTGCTCGACACCGGTGCCGAGCACGGCGGTCCACATGTCGGCGAGCGGGCGGAGGTCGGGCGGCAGGCCACCGGTCCCCGTCTCGACCCCGGGCAGGGGCCAGGGCAGCGCGGCGCGGTCGACCTTGCCGGACGTGCGCGTCGGCAGCTCGTCCACGAGCGCGAGCAACGGCACGAGCGCCGAGGGCAGCTCGCTCCGCAGCCGGGCCACGGCGGCGTCGCGATCCCAGGCGCCGGGGTCGGTCGAGACGACGTAGCCCACGAGGATCCGGTTGCCCGCGTCCGTCGTGCGCACGGCCGCCGCGGAACCGGAGACGCCGGGGAGCGACTGCAACGCGGCCTCGATCTCGCCGAGCTCGATGCGCCGCCCGCCGACCTTCACCTGGTCGTCTGCGCGGCCCTGGAAGACGAGCCCCGCCCGGTCGAACCGCACGAGGTCGCCGCTACGGTACGCGCGATCCCAGCCGAGGCCCGGGAACGGGGCGTACTTGGCCGCATCCTTCTCCGCATCCAGGTACCGGGCGAGACCCACCCCGCCGATGATCAGCTCGCCCACCTCGCCCTCGGCCACCCGGTGACCGTCCGGGTTCACGACGGCGAGCGCCCAGCCGTCGAGCGGAAGACCGATGCGAACGGGTCCACCGTCGCCGAGCGGGGCGGCGCACGCGACGACGGTCGCCTCCGTCGGGCCGTAGGTGTTCCACACCTCGCGACCGTCCGTCGCGAGCCGCTCCCCCAGCTCCGGCGGGCACGCCTCCCCGCCGAAGATGAGCATCCGCACGTTCTCGAGGGACTCCGCCGGCCAGAGGGCGGCGAGGGTCGGCACCGTCGACACGATGGTGATGCCGCGCGTCGTGAGCCACGGTCCCAGATCCATGCCGCTGCGCACGAGGCTTCGCGGCGCCGGGACGAGGCAGGCGCCGTGCCGCCAGGCGAGCCACATCTCCTCGCACGACGCGTCGAACGCGACGGAGAGCCCCGCGAGCACGCGGTCTCCCGGGCCGATCGGCTCGTGCCGCAGGAAGAGCCCGGCCTCGGCGTCCACGAACGCGGCGGCCGACCGGTGCGAGACGGCGACACCCTTGGGGGTGCCGGTCGAGCCGGACGTGAAGATGATCCATGCGTCGTCCTCCGGCCGCGGCGGGGCCGGCAGCGGCAGCGATGCGGTGGACGGGTGCGGCGCGGCGGCCGCGAAGAGGTGCGCGGAGGGAACGGATTCCACCATCGCGGGAGCCGAGTCGGTGGCCGCGTGAGCCACGGGATCGGGGGCTGCGGATTCGCGGGGCGTGTAGACGCCGGTGCCGGTGATCGTGCCCACGACGGCGGCCTCCCCGAAGACGAGGTCGGCGCGCTCGTCCGGATCGTCGGCGTCGACGGGCACATAGGCCGCTCCCGCCGCGAGCACGGCCAGCACGGCGATGTAGAGGTCCCTCGAGCCGGAAGGCATGCGGATGCCGACCCGGCCGCCGCGCTCGACCCCTTCCGCGCGCAACCGGGCCGCAAGCCCGACGACCCGCGCGAGCAGCTCACCGTAGCTGAGCGCCCCGGCCGCGTCCTCGATGGCCGAGGCGTCGGGATGCGCCTCCGCCGTCGCCCGGAGGATGTCCACGAGCGTCCGCGGCGCGGCTGCGGCGTTCGAGCGGTCGAGGACCCCCTGCGGCGAGTCGATCATGGAACCTCCGGAGCTGACGGGCGGGCATCCGTACCCTGTGCCGTCCCGGTGAACGGAGGGTGAATTCCCGCGTCGCGCCGAGTCCACCCCATCCTCCTCCGCGCGGCGGACGCCGGGGGGAGCAGGATCGGAGCATGTCAAAGAGAATCGATGCCGCCCTGCAGGAGTTCGTCGCCGCACTGGAAGAGCACGCCGCCGTCCTGGCCGAGAAGCCCGTCAAGCGCGGGAAGGCGCAGCGCGCCACCTCCGAGGTGCGGCGCGCGGCGGCCAACTACGCCGCGGTGGTGTTCGCGCACCGGAAGATCGACAGCCCGTTCCTGAACATGCCGGATCCGCGGCGAGACCGGCTCACGACCGCCTCACTCGAGGCGGAGCGGGACGGCCTGAAGAAGCGTCGCGCGCCCGAGGCGGACGCCGGGGAGACCGCGACGGCCCCCTCCGTGTGATCGGAGCGGACGCCCGAACGGAGCGGGCGTCCGAGAAGTCGCCCGGCCTCAGGCCGGGCAGGCTGCCACCGCAGAAGCGGGGACGGGGGCGAGGCGACCCGAGACGACGACGGGGGCGACCGAGGGGGGCACGGCAGCGCCGGGGTCCGGCGAGAACGTGCGCGCCGCGTGGGCGATCAGCAGGGCGAACGCGACCTCGAGGGTTGCGGCGTCGCGCAGCAGCAGTCGCTCCGACGGCTCGTCCGTGAGGGCGTAGGTCTTGAACACGGTCGTCGACTCGGGCCCGGGCACACGCGTGATCACTCCCTGCACCGGCCGACGGCGGGATCGCCGCGCCACCCACCGGTTCGCGTGCGTTCTCTCCAGGATCACCGACCCACCACCCTCCTGCTCCCCGCCGCCGCGCGTCCGCGCCGCAGAATCGAGTCTGCCGACTGAGTCCATGCCGTTGATATCCGGCGTGTTACAGCTAGCTGAAAGGGTCGGCGCCGGGGCGGGCCTACCTGCCCTCGTTCTCGATGGAGCGCACTTCGCCCTCCGGCGTCACGTACAGTCCGGTGGCCGTGTTGGCGAGCACCGCCAATCGCTCGAGCCACTCGCGGTTCACCGCCGGACGACCATTGCCCGAGAACTGGAAGTGCAGGTCGGTCGTCGGGTGCACCCACACCATCGACCGTCCGCTGCCGCGCTCCGCCGGGGTGGCCCAGGAGAGCATGAAGGCCTCAGAACGGCGCAGCTTCCCGGTCATCACCAACTGCAGGTGCGCGAGCGCCCGGTCGTCGAACTCGACCTCGAAGCGCGCCGCTCCGTAGTACAGCTTCCCCATGTTCGTCCCCTCGGGTCGCGTGACGCGCAGGGATCCGCCACCTCGGATAATTGTGCCGGATCGCCGCGCCCGACGCGCGCCGAGGTTGGAGGAGGGCGGCAGCGCGCTCAGAGCGCGGCGACCACCTCGATGCGGTTGGCCCACGGATCCTCGAAGCCGACCGTGCGCCCGTCGTCCTCCGTCGCGACGCCGTAATGCCGCATCCGCTCGGTGAGGGCGCCGAGATCGTCACCGGTCGGCACCTCGATGCGCACCAGCCCGAGCCCGAGGCCCGGCGCCCTGCGCCCTGCCCCGCGCGACCCCCACACGTTCATGGCCATGTGGTGGTGATACCCGCCCGCACTCACGAACAGCGCCGATCCCGGCATCTCGGCGGTCGTGGCGAACCCGAGCCGCTCGACGTAGAACGAGCGCGCACTGTCTACGTCACCCACGGACAGGTGCACGTGACCCACCGCGCCCGGCCGACGCTCCGCCTCATCGAGCGCGCGCTGCGCGACGTTCTCCCGCAGGAAGGCGTTCGGGTCGACGTGGAGGGTCGCCATCTCGATGCGACCGTGCGTCCACGACCACTCCGTGCGGTTGCGGTCCCAGTACAGCTCAACACCGTTTCCCGCGGGGTCGGTCAGGTAGAAGGCGATGCTCACGAGGTGGTCGGCGCTGCCCGTGAAGGTGTTCGGGTACCGCGTCGCGACCGAGTACAGGGAGGCCGCGAGGTCGGCCCTTGTCTCGAACAGGATCGCGGTGTGGAACAGGCCGGCGGAACCCGGCTCGGCATGCTTCAGGGCCGGGGCGTGCTCCAGGATCACGATCGGCCTCCCGGTGCGGCCGAGGGTCGCACGCCCGCCGTCCTGCGCCAGCACCTGGAGCCGGACGCCGTCCCGGTAGTACGCGATCATGCGGTCGAGGTCGGCGACGCGGAGCGTCACGGCTCCCATCCCGGTCGCCGGGGCGAGGAGGTCGGTGCGCGAGGTGGTCACGGCAGATCTCCTGTCCCGGGCCATGCGGGGTCGGTGTCGGGCACGGGTCGGCCGAGGTCCAGGGTGTGGCCGGTGTGGTCGCGCTTGGCCGCGAGGTAGCGGGAGTTCGCGTCCGACAGGTGCACGCCCGTGGCCACGCGCTCCGTGACCGCGACGCCGAAGCTCTCGAGCTGTCCGGCCTTGTCGGGATTGTTGCTCAGCAGCCGGATGCGGTCGACGCCGACGCCGCGCAGCATCTGTGCGGCCGCGCGGTAGTCGCGCTCGTCCTCCCCCCGACCGAGCGCGCGGTTCGCCTCGTAGGTGTCGAGTCCGGCATCCTGCAGCGCGTAGGCGTCGAGCTTCGCGTACAGCCCGATGCCGCGCCCCTCCTGCCGCAGGTACAGCAGGAACCCGCCGACTGCCGCGATGCGCTCGACCGCCTCCCGCAGCTGCGGACCGCAGTCGCACCGTTCGGAGCCGAACACGTCACCGGTCAGGCATTCGCTGTGCGGGCGCACGAGCGGCGCCTGCCCGCCGATCGCGGAGCGGGAGGCGGCTCCCGCCCAGTCGCCCAGACCGAGCAGCAGGTGCTCCCGGTCGTCGACGAGCCCGCGGAACGTGACGACGTCCGCGGTGGTGGCGTACCCGTCCGGGAAGCGGAGCGGCACGCGCACCCGGGTGCGCACGGTCGCGGGCGGAAGTCCCGTGGTCAACGCGCGCGCGAGCGAGCCGTCGGTGGGCGCCGCCTGCGCCGCGAACCCGCGGCCACCCGGGTACAGCGGGGTGATCTGCGGGATGTGTCGATCGATCGTCATGAGCCCTCCGAAGTTGATAGTGATGGTATGTGTATTTGCTTGAAGCGTCAAGTAATCGATCTTCCCGGTTGATCGGTACCCCCCAGGGGTATACGATGGCCGCCATGGAAAGCCACAGCGAGACGGCGCGCGCGTCCCTCCCCGACGGCGCTTCGCGGCACGACGGGCACGACCGGCACAACCAGCACGGTGGGCACGACCAGCACAACCAGCACGGTGGGCACGGCGGGCACCACCCGCACGGTGGCGACCACAGCGGGCACGGGGATCACGCCGGCTCGTTCCGTCGGCTCTTCTGGGTCATGCTGGTGATCGGGATCCCGGTGGTGGGGTTCAGCCCCATGTTCGCCGCGATCCTCGGTTACCGCCTGCCCGAGCTGCCGGGCGTCGAATGGGTCCCGCCCGTGCTCGGCACGGTGATGTACGTCTGGGGCGGGCGACCCTTCCTCACCGGCGCCGTGAGCGAGCTGCGCGCCCGCAGGCCCGGCATGATGCTCCTCATCGCCCTGGCCATCACGGTCGCGTTCCTCGCCTCGTGGGCGGCGAACCTCGGGCTGGTCCGCCACGAGCTCGACTTCTGGTGGGAGCTCGCCCTCCTCGTCGTGATCATGCTGCTCGGCCACTGGATCGAGATGCGCTCGCTCGCGCAGACGTCCTCGGCGCTCGACTCGCTGGCCGCGCTCCTGCCCGACGAGGCGGAGCGCATCGAGGGTGACGACGTCGTCCCCGTCGCTCCGGCGGACCTGCGGCTCGGTGACGTCGTGCTGGTGCGCCCCGGCGGGCGCGTGCCGGCCGACGGCGCGGTTACGGATGGTGCCGCCGACGTCGACGAGTCGATGATCACCGGCGAGTCCCGGCCCGTGCGCCGCGCGGTCGGCGACACCGTGGTCGCCGGCACCGTGGCCACGGACTCCGCGCTGCGGGTGCGGATCACCGCAGTCGGCGACGACACTGCTCTGGCGGGGATCCGCCGCCTCGTCGCGGACGCGCAGAACTCGTCGTCCCGGGCCCAGCGCATCGCGGACACCGCGGCGGGCTGGCTGTTCTGGTTCGCGCTCGGCGCCGCGCTGGTGACCGCCGTCGTCTGGACGCTGCTCGGCAGCCCGGACGATGCGGTGGTGCGCACCATAACGGTGCTCGTGATCGCGTGCCCGCACGCCCTGGGTCTCGCCATTCCGCTCGTCGTGTCCCTGTCCACCGAGCGCGCCGCGAAGGCGGGCGTGCTGGTCACCGACCGGCTCGCGCTCGAGACCATGCGCACGGTCGACACCGTGCTGTTCGACAAGACCGGGACGCTGACCCGGGGCGAGCCTGTCGTGACCCGGATCGCGGCCGTGACGGGAACGGAGGACGACGTGCTCGCCCTCGCGGCCGCGGTCGAGGCGGACAGCGAGCACCCGCTCGCGCGGGCCATCGTCGGCGCGGCCCGGGAGCGGAGGCTCCCCGTGCCTCGCGGCACGGACTTCGCGGCGGCACCGGCGGTGGGTGTGTCCGCGACGGTGGGCGGGCGGCGCATCAGCGTCGGTGGGCCCGGGATGCTGCGCGCGGTCTCCGCGGATCCGCTCGAGGCGACCCGGCCCTGGCGGGACGAGGGCGCCATCGTGCTGCACATCCTCTCCGCCGGCACCGTGATCGGGGCCATAGCTCTCGCGGACGAGGTGCGGCCGGAGTCCGGCGAGGCGGTGCGACGGCTTGCCGCGCGGGGCGTCGGCGTGGTGATGATCACCGGCGACGCTCAGCACGTCGCGGAGTCCGTGGCCGGTCGCCTCGGCATCGACCGCGTGTTCGCCGGGGTGCGCCCGGAGGACAAGGCGGCGACGGTGGCACGGCTGCAGACCGAGGGCCACCGCGTGGCGATGGTGGGAGACGGCGTGAACGACGCCCCCGCTCTGGCGCAGGCGGACGTGGGGATCGCGATCGGTGCGGGCACCGACGTCGCGATCGCGTCCGCGGGCGTCGTGCTCGCGGGCGACGATCCTCGGGCTGTGCTCTCCGTGATCACGCTCTCCCGCGCGGCGTACCGCAAGATGACGCAGAACCTCTGGTGGGCCGCCGGTTACAACCTCGTCTCCGTGCCGCTGGCCGCCGGCGTGCTCGCACCGATCGGTTTCGTGCTGCCCATGGCGGTCGGCGCGCTGCTCATGTCCCTGTCGACCGTCGTGGTCGCGCTCAACGCGCAGCTGCTGCGCCGACTCGACCTCGACTCCTGAACCGCGACCGGCCGCGGCGGGACTGCGTTCGGCGTCCTGGTACGACGAGCTCATGGGCAGGTCGCGGCCGGTCGCGTGGAGGAGCTAGTCCTCATCGATCGTGAGAGTGCTCCTCATCGCATCTGGGCCAGCGCGGTGATCCGGCTCGCGCTCGCCTCCGTGACCGCCACTCAGCACCACGTGCCCGATCCACCCGATCGGCGGGCTTCCGGTGCCCGCGCACCTCGCAGGGTCCCATTGCCCGCGTTCGCGGCTCCGAGTCGAGAAGCGGCCCCCTGTGATCACGCATGATCGATGCCCTCCGTTGCGGACGTGCCGGTCGAGCGGCACGGTACTCCGCGGAGCACGGCCCCCTCAATGAAACCGATCCCTCGTCGGACAGCCGCTGCGCTGAGGCGCCTTCGCAGCGCCAGGAGCCGCCGCGTCGACCGGCCTCACACCCACGGAGCCGTGACGCTCGGCAGAATAGACGCGGGGGTGGCCGAGAGATGGACGAGCGAGTGACCGGGATGCCCGGGGCGACGATGACGATCCCGACGACCAGAGAGATCGTGCGGTGCGTGTGGGCACGCGGGGAACCGGACTTCCGAGGGGTGACAGACGCGAACGCAGCGGACCGGGTGCTCAGCGGGCTGCTCCGGGCCGCGCTCGACATGCTCGTCTATCGCAAGCTCGCCGGCCGGCGCGACGCCATCCACATGGTGGCGGGCGACAGCCACAGCTACCGCAGGTACGCCACGGGGAACGAGCGCGCGGCGGACGGCGCCGTCGTGCTGTCGCATGCGCTCGGCGAGTCGACGGAGGAGGCCAGGCAGTTCGGTGAGCTCGTCGGCGTCGCTCCCCCGTTCTCGTCCTGCCGCGTCATCGTGCTGTGCCTCGACGGCGGCTACGCGGTCAACCGGCTCGAGCTCGACCCGGAGAGCCGGGGCGGGGTCTCTTGGTACGGCCCGTTCGACAACGGGTTCTTCGCCGAGATCGCCACGGGGTTCGCTCTGCTCGTGACGCACCTCGTGGCCAACGTATTCGATGACGACGACGGCACGGAGACGTTCGAGGAGTCGTTCCAGTGGGTCGTGTGACGCGGCTCACGGTCCCGCTGTCCTGATGACGGTGCACGGAAAGCCGTAGGAGCGGACGGCCGCCGTGGCAGCGCGCTGCGGATCACCCGCCGCTCTTCTCCCGTGCCAGGGGCGGTCCGGCGACCGCGTTTTCGCCGCCACGGGCGCGGGTGTAGGCCGCGACGAGCAGCTGCCCCCGGATCTCGCCGAGCCGGTCGAGGATCCGGTCGATCAGCGCGTTCGAGATGCCCGGCGTCACGACGTCGTACGGCCCGATGGGCAGCAGCGTGCCGACACGCACGCGGACGACCTCCCACCCGGCGGCCCGCAGCAGCCGGTCCTTCCGCCGGTCGACCGCCTCCCGCCTGCCGACGTGCTCGAGGCCGTCGCGACCCACCGTGTCGTACTCGATCGCGACCGTCAGCTCGCGCAGCAGGATGTCCGGCCAGACCTCGACGTGATGGAAGAACGGGCGTGCGACGCGCACGGCGTTCGCGCTCAGGTCGACGTCGAGCCGGTCGGCGATCCGTCGTCGCAGATCCGCCTCAGCGGCGGACGCGGGCTTCGGCGCCCACCCGCTGGTGAACGCCTCTCCCACCCGCACCGCGTCGGCGCCCGCCCGCGCATGGCGGCAGGTGGGGCAGCGGCGGCCCTCGATGATCTTCTCGATGGTCGACTCGTACGAGCCGTGGCCCACCGGGCACGCCCACGGGTAGCGGGCGTCGACCCGCGTCTCCTCGGCGAGCGCCGCCCGGCGCCCGGGCGTCACGCGCTCGAGCAGCTCCCCGCGCGTCACGGGCGAGCTGTCGAGTCTGCGGCACAGCGCGCACCGATCGCGGGCGTCGTCGGCCGCGAAGATCCGCCGGGGATCCATGGGGTGGCCACACGAGTGCACGGGCGCGTCCGGCAGATCCGCCACCGGTGCGCGTCGCCGCACCGCCATGGCGGTGCAGTCGGGACACCACGTCGAGCGTCTCCGGGTGCCGCCCGGCCGCTGACGCTGCTCCTCGGGCGTCGCGGCGAACCGGTGACCCATGTCGCACACCCAGAGCAGCAGCACGTCCGCCGCCGGCGGGATCTGGGTGAGCGTGATGCCGGAGTTGAGGTCGGGGTGGTACTGGCGGATGAGCACCGGGTACCGAGCCCAGTCCTCGCGGTAGGTTCCGACGGCGTACGGCACGTCTGCGCCCCGCGACCACTGACGGCGCTGCCACCACTGATCGACGCTCTCCGGCATGCGGGCAGCGTAGGCGGCGCCACCGACACGCACGACGATGCGGGCCGCCCTCGGAGGCGTCGTGCGCGTGCCGCCGCGCCGCACCTGTCACCGGTTCTCTGCTTCGTGCGCCGCCTCCTCGCTTCGTGCGCCGCCGGGGCCCGCGGAACGCAGAGGACGTCCCGCGTGCGTACGCTCGGTGTTCCACGCCGCTCGTCGGCGACCCGGCTATCCCATGGAGTTCCCGTGTTCGCTCGCTACATCCTCCCCGTGCTCCTCTCCTTCGCCGTCAAGCAGCTGCGCAAGCGCAAGATGCGCGGCGGATCCGCGACCCCGACCGGTCGTCGCCGCTCGCGTTCGCGCTTCCGCTTCTAACCGAACCGGCGACGTGGCCGCCCGCCCAGCGGTCGGCGAGCGGCCCGCTCACGGTCCTGAGCCCGTCAAAGGGACACAGCCCGGGGCGCCGCGCGCGTCCACTTCTCCACACCGCCTTCGGACGGTGACTTCTCCACAGTTTGTCCTGGTCAAAGCCGCATTGTTAGTGGTCGCTACGACCATGGACGCATGCAGAACCCGACCCTCGCCGATCTCGCGGACGCGGTGCCCACCGCGCTGCCGGTCGCGTCGGTGGACGGGCTGAGCGATGAACGACTGCTCGCCGCGGTCCGGGAGATCGAGGCCCTGGGGCGGCACGTGGATGCGCTGCGCATCGCCGCCGCGGGCACGATTGCCGCCCGCTCCCGCACCGAGGACGGCCCAGCCGGCCTGGCCGCGAGGAAGGGGTGCCGGTCCGCGAACGAGCTGGTGCAGCGGCTCACCCAGGTCTCCGGCGCCACCGGCGCCGCGCGGATCTCATTCGCGGTACTCACTCGATCGGGTGTCGCCCTCTCGGGTGCGCCGATGCCAGCACCGTTCGATCACGTGCGCACGGCGTTGGAGCGCGGTGACCTCGGCATTGACGCCGCCGTCGCGGTGACGAAGAACCTCGTCCCCATCGCCGACCGGGTCCACCCCGACGCCCTCGACGCGGCCGAGGCCGAACTCGTCGCCGCCGCCACAGGCACGTCACCGGACAGCAGCGTGCCCGCGTCGGCGGACGAGATCCGCATCCAGGCGTCCGTGTGGCGTGCCACCCTCGACCCGGACGGACTCGAGCCCGACGAGAACAAGGCCATGGCCAAGCGCGGGTTCCGCCTCGGACCGGAACGCAACGGACTGGTGCCCGTCACCGGTGGGTTGCTGCCGGAGGCGGCGGGGCGGGTGAAGCGGCTCTTCGACGCCTATCTCACCCCGACGACGGCACCGGCGTTCCTCACCGAGGAGGAACTCGCGGACAAGAACGTCACCAAAGACCCTCGGACGGCGGATCAGCAGCGGCACGACATCCTGATCGGCGTCCTCGACACCATGGCCAGAAGCGGCGACACCCCCACCATCGGCGGAGCCGCACCCACCGTGCTCGTGACGGTACGAGCCGAAGACCTCGACACCGGCGGCGGCGCCGGCTACGCGGACGGGGTCGAGTCGCCGTTGTCACCCACGACCGTGCGGCAGCTCGTCTGCACCGGCGGTGTGCAGAAGGTCGTGCTCGGGCGTAACGGTCGGATCGTGAGGCTGGGGTCGGCGGAGCGGTGCTTCACCGCACCCCAACGCCGCGCCATCACCGCACGCGACGGCGGGTGCCTCATCCCCGGGTGCTCGATCCCGGCGGGGTGGTGCGAGGTCCACCACGTCATCCCGGCTGCGCAGGGCGGGCCGACGCATCCGGACAACGGGGTGCTGCTGTGCTGGTTCCACCACCGCACCATCGACACCTCCGGCTGGGCCATCCGCATGCGATCCGGGACACCGGAGGTGCAGGCACCGCCCTGGCTCGACCACTCCCGACGATGGCGACCCGCGACCAAGAGCAGAACCGCAACCGCCACCCGCATAACCGCACGACACGGCATCTGAGCCCTGTCGACGGGCGGTCCCGGCCTCCCCGGGGCCCGAACGCGCCCCATACTGGGGGCGCTCCCCCGCTCCCCCTGCGCGGCTCGTTGTGGTGCAATCGATGCAGGGGCTGATGGGGGATCATTGATCACATCTGATGGCAGGGCACGGCGCGGCCGAAGCGCGTCGTACGGGGACCTGCGTTCATAGATCGCGCGGCTCGGTCGCATGCGCAGCGTGCCGCCGTTCCTCAAGCAGCTTCCGGTCTCCATACTCTTCGCCGTTGCGGTGCTGCTGACGCTGTTCGTGCCGTCGCTCGCCATCTCGAACGTGCCGGGCTTCCTCGCCTCGGTCGTGGTGCTGGTCACAGCCACCGCGCTCGCCGCGTGGTTCACCGTCACGCCGGCGCTTGCCCGGTACGCGATCCTCATCCCGCTGCTCGACTTCCTCGCCGTCGGCCTCCTGCGCTACGGCACCGGGGAAGGGCGCACCATCTTCGCGTCGCTCGTCGTGCTGCCCGTCGTCTGGCTCGCGGCCGACCACAATCGACGCAACATCCTGTACGCCTTCCTCGGCACGGCCTTAACCCTGGTCCTGCCCTTCTTCCTCGGGTCGCCACTGCAGGGCAGCGTCAACGAACTGCTGCGCGTGCTCTACAGCGCCACCTCCTTCGCCGGTGCCGCGGCGGTCATCAACGAGCTGTCCCGCCTCGCGCAACGGCACCTCAACGACGTGAACCGCCGCAGCAACGCCGCAGAGGAGGAGCTCGATCGCGCCGCGGCGGTGCAGCGTGCGCTGCTGCCGAAGTCGAGCAGCATCGCCGCCGGATACGAGCTCTCCGGACTCTGCATCCCGACGCGCGCGGTGGGCGGTGACTTCTACGACTGGTACCGCACGCAGGACGGCTTCGCGTTCACCCTCGGCGATGTGATGGGCAAAGGGGTCGGCGCTGGACTCATCGCCGCGACCGCCCGCGCGGTGGTCCGCAGCGCCCGAGGCGACAGCGACCCCGGCGCGGCCCTCGCGCGCACCTCCGACTGCCTGTCGACCGACCTGGAAGACACGGGCGCCTTCGCGACCATGTTCCACGCGCGCATCGACGCGGAGACCGGCCGCGTCGACTACGCCGACGCCGGGCACGGCCTCACGTTCCTCGTCCGCGCCGACGGCAGCCACGTCCGTCTCGTGTCGGACGACGTGCCGCTCGGCCTCGGCCTCGGCGAGGCGTGGGGTACCACCGCGCTGCAACTGGAGCCCGGTGACATGATCGTCAGCTGCAGCGACGGCGTGCTCGACCTGTTCGACGGCACGGCCAACGCACTCGACCGCATCGCACGGCTCGTCGCCGCCGAGCGGTCCCCCGCCGCGGTGATCCAGGCGGTCGCGGCCCTGGTGCAGGACACCGCCCTGCCGGACGACATCACCGTCGTCGCCGCGCGCCGCAGCCCGGCGGGCATCCCCGCGCTCACAACCGCATAGGCGCGCCGCCGCCGCCCGCGGCGAGCGCCCACCCGCACCGTGGCAGCCCTGTTACGTCGTGGGCAGCCAGACCCGCATGCCACCCTCGGACCGGTTCGCCCAACGGAAGTACGGGATGGTCTGGATGACCAGCGGTTCGGTCGGCGCATCCGCCTGATCGGTCGCAGCCGGGTATGGGTTGCGGCCCGGCGCACTACGCCGGGCGCCGTCCGCGACCCGGATCGTCGGCGCGCCGAGGGTCTCGTCCACCGGTCCCAGCTCCAGGGTCGGGCTGGCGGGCACCAGCACGTCCTCGACCAGCAGATCGGAACCGAGGTCCGCCTGCTCGATGCAGTAGACGACCGGACCGCGGGAGACCGCGACGCAGCCGCGCGACGCGTCGAGATAGGGATGCGGGCGGCGCGCCACCGGCGGCATCTCGAGCACGAGCTCCACCCGGCCCACCCCGGAGCCGGCGGGCAGCACGGCGTACCCGGCGTCGACGTCGGGCTCGACGGCCGAACCGTCGACCGACACCGTGAACCGACTCGCCCAGGCGGGAATCCGCAGGCGCAGCTCGCCGGCGAACAGCGAGTCGAAGTCGATCGTTATGGTGCCGTCCCACGGGTACGCGGTGTCGACATGGGCGACCGAGCCGTTCCCGAGGCGGATCTCCCCGGCCGCATAGAGGTGCAGCTGGAGGCCACCGTCCGTCACCGTCGCGACGTAGTGCTGCAACGACGACACGAGCCGGGCGAGGTTCGGCGGGCAGCACGCGCAGGTGTACCAGTCGAGTCGCGTCGACGGCGCATCCTCGTCGTCAGAGCCGTGCCCAGTGCGCAGCTGCAACGGATTCGAGTAGAAGAAGGCGTCGCCGTCGGTGTCCGTCGAGACGGCGATGGCGTTGTAGAGGCCCCGCTCCATCTCGTCCGCGAAGCGGGACTCGCCCTGGACGAGCAGCATGCGCCAGTTCCACATGAAGTTCGCGATGGCGGCGCAGGTCTCGGAGTACGCGCGGTCGGGGGGCAGCTCGAACGCGTCGCCGAAGGACTCGTCGCGGTGCCGTGAGCCGAGGCCGCCCGTGATGTACATCTTCTGCTCGTGCACGCTGCGCCACACGCGCTCGAGCGACTCCAGCAGCGCGTCATCGCCGTTCTCGACGTACGCGTCCACCTCACCCGCGGTCAGATAGAGCTGGCGGACGGCGTGGCCGGTCGCCTCGGTGACCTCGCGTACGGGCTCGTGGTCCTGGAAGTAGGGGTACCCGAAGCGGTCGTGACCGACGAGGTGGTTGCCGCGCAGGTCGATCATGCGCTGGGCGAGATCGAGGTACTTCCGCTCCCCGGTCACCCGGTACACCTCCACGAGCGCCGTCTCGATCTCCGGGTGGCCGCACACGCCCTCGCGGCCCCCAGGTCCCAGGACGTCGATGACCAGGTCGGTCATGCGCAGGCCGATCTCGAGCAGGTCGGTGCGGCCGACCGTGCGGGCCCATGCGACGCCGGCCTGGAGCAGGTGGCCGAGGCAGTAGAGCTCGTGACCCCAGCGCAGATCGGCGAACCGCTGACCCACCGTGACCGTCTGATAGAAGGAGTTGAGATAACCGTCGGTGTCCTGGGCCCGGCGCAGCAGATCGACCGTCGCGTCGACGAAGGGCAGGAACTCGGACACGTCGGAGCGTGCGGCCTCCCAGCCGACCGCCTCGAGCGTCTTGTAGATGTCCGAGTCGCTGAAGTGCATGCCCGCGAACTCCTCGGTGCTCTCGCCGGTGACGCGGCGCATGTTCGGCAGCGCGCCCGACGACTCCAGCCGCTCGATGCAGTGCTGGATGGTCGACGCGCGGTTCACCCGCTGCCAGGCACCGAGCATGCCGGCGTCCGACAGCGATACGTCGGCGAGACCGAGGGGCGCGAACCGCACCCGATCCGTCGACGTCGGGGCGACGGGGCCGTTCAGGATGTCGGACGATACAGCGCTCATGTGCTTCTCCATTGAACGTGAGCAACCCGGTGACGGCGCGCGACGGGCGGTGGGCGGCGGTGCCGTGCACGTGCGTGCATGCATCGATGCATGACTAGGGAAAAGCATATGCACTCAGGCAGTCTTGCGCCCGGAAAGCGCTTACCGATATGGTGCGGGAACCTATTCCGACGGGCCACGACGGCCCCAACCGTGAGGAACCACCGTGTCGAAGACGACAATCGGCATCATCATGAACGGCGTGTCCGGTCGGATGGGCTACCGCCAGCACCTGGTGCGCTCGATCCTCGCCATCCGGGAGCAGGGCGGCGTCCTGCTCTCCGACGGCTCCCGTGTGCAGGTGGAGCCGTTGCTCGTAGGGCGCAACGAGGCGAAGCTCGCGGAGCTCGCCGCGCGCCACGGCCTCGAGCACTGGACGACGGACCTCGATGCCGCTCTGCAGGATCCCCGCTGGTCGGTCTACGCCGACTTCCTCGTGACACAGGCGCGGGTTCCCGCCATCCGCAAGGCCATCGCGGCGGGCAAGCACGTGTACACCGAGAAGCCGACGGCGGAGACGTACGAGGAGGCGCTCGAGCTCGCCCGGCTCGCCGAGGCCGCGGGCATCAAGAACGGCGTCGTCCACGACAAGCTCTACCTGCCCGGGCTGCAGAAGCTGAAGCGGCTCATCGACTCCGGGTTCTTCGGGCGCATCCTCTCGGTGCGCGGCGAGTTCGGCTACTGGGTCTTCGAGGGCGACTGGCAGAGCGCCCAGCGGCCGAGCTGGAACTACCGGCGCGAGCAGGGCGGCGGGATCATCGTCGACATGTTCCCGCACTGGAACTACGTGCTGGAGAACCTGTTCGGTCGCGTCGAGGCCGTTTACGCGCGCGCGGCGACCCACATCCCCACCCGCGTCGACGAGCAGGGCGATCCGTACGACGCGACCGCGGATGATGCGGCGTACGCCACGTTCGAGGTGGCCGGCGGCATCATCGCCCAGCTGAACTCCTCCTGGGCCGTGCGCGTGAACCGGCCGGAGCTCGTGGAGTTCCAGGTCGACGGGACGCTCGGTAGCGCCGTCGTCGGGCTGTTCGGCGCCAAGGTGCAGCCACGCGTCGCGACGCCGCGGCCGACCTGGAACCCGGACCTCGCCGAGACGCACGACTACGCGGGCGACTGGCAGGAGCTGCCCACCAACGACGTGTTCGAGAACGGCTTCAAGACGCAGTGGGAGGAGTTCCTCCGCCACGTCGCCGAGGACGGTCCGCACCCCTACGACTTCGCCGCGGGTGCCCGTGGGGTGCGCCTCGCCGAGCAGGGCCTCCTGTCCTCCGAGACGGGCCGCCGCATCGACCTGCGGCAGACCGAGGATGAGCACGGGGGCGAGGGCGAGGATGCCGTCGGCGGGAACGGGCAGGAGGATGCGGGCACGACCCCGGTCGACGCCGAGCTGAACGCCATGCTGGGCACCCAGGGCCGCGCGTGAGCGAGCTCACCCTCCTCGCCGCGGACGGCACGATCACCGGTGCCGAGCTCAGCCCCGCGCCGACGTTCGCGCGGCCCGCCACGCCGCTGACGTCCCGCGTCGCCTACGCCGCCGCCCACGTCGTGCCCCTCGTCTCCGGCGAGAACGTGCCGGGCCACCCCGCCCAGGTCGACTGGGACGCGACCCTCGCGTTCCGCCACCACGTCTGGTCGTGGGGCCTCGGCGTCGCGGATGCCATGGACACCGCTCAGCGCAACATGGGACTCGACTGGGCCGCGACCCGCGAGCTGATCCGGCGCAGCGCCGCGGAGGCGACCCGGGTCGGCGGATCCATCGTCGTCGGCGTGAACACCGATCAGCTCGAGGACGCCGCGCCGTCGCTCGATCGCATCGTCGACGCGTACGTCGAGCAGCTGCACGTCGCCGAGGACGCCGGCGCCGGCGCCGTGCTCATGGCGAGCCGCCACCTGGCGCGTGCCGCGGACAGCGCCGCCGACTACGAGCGCGTCTACGCGGAGGTGCTGCGCCGCGCATCCGCGCCCGTCGTGCTGCACTGGCTTGGCGAGGCGTTCGACGCCGCACTGCGCGGGTACTTCGGCTCGCCAGACGTCGCGGCGGCTTCGCGTACCGTGCTGCGCATCATCGGGGACAACCTCGAGCGGGTCCGCGGCATCAAGGTGTCGCTGCTCGACGCGGATGCCGAGGTCGCGCTGCGCGAGAGGCTGCCGGGCGGGGCGACGCTGTTCACCGGTGACGACTTCAACTACGTGCGGCTCATCGAGGGCGACGGTCGCTCCCACTCCGATGCGCTGCTCGGGGCATTCGCGGCCGTCGCGCCGAACGCGTCCGCGGCCATCGCGGCCCTCGACGCCGGCGATGCGGACGGGTACCGCCGCATCCTCGGCCCCACGGAGGCGCTCTCGCGCCAGGTCTTCGCCGCCCCGACGCAGTACTACAAGACCGGTGTCGCGTTCCTCTCCTGGCTGAACGGCCACCAGGACGCGTTCCTCATGGTGGGCGGGCTGCACTCCGCGCGGAGCCTTCCGCACCTCTCGGAGATCGTGCGGCTGGCGAACCGGTCGGGCGCGCTCGAGCGGCCGGAGCTCGCGGCCGAGCGCTGGCACTCCCTGCTGCAGCTGAACGGCGTCGCAGCGGGTTCCCGAGTGCTCGCGTGAGGGCGCACCCCCGGCTCTCGCTGAACCAGGCGACGATCAAGTACGCAAGCCTCCACGACGCCCTCGCAGTGACCGCCGACGCCGGATTCGCGAGTATCGGCCTCTGGCGGGAGCCGATCGCCGAGGTGGGACTCCGCGAGGCGGAGCGCCTCGTGGCCGACAGCGGCCTGCGCGTGTCGAGCCTGTGCCGCGGCGGCTTCATCACGACCCCGCCCGGCGCCGCTCGCGCCGCGGCGCTCGACGACAACCGCCGGGCGCTCGACGAGGCGGCGGCCGTCGGCGCGCCCACCCTCGTGCTCGTCGTGGGCGGACTCCCCGACGGATCCCGCGACCTGCTTGGCGCGCGCACGCGCGTCGCCGAGGCCGTCGCGGACCTCGTCGAGCACGCGGAGCAGGTCGGCGTGCAGCTCGCCATCGAGCCCCTGCATCCGATGTACGTCTCGGATCGTGCCGTCGTGTCGACCCTGGCGCAGGCGCTCGACATCGCGGAGTACTTCCCGGCGAGCGCGGTCGGCGTCGTCGTCGACACCTTCCACGTGTGGTGGGACCCGGACGTGCTGCGGCAGATCGCGCGCGCGGGCGCCGGGGGGCGCATCGCGGCGTATCAGGTGTGCGACTGGGCGACTCCGCTGCCGGCGGACGTGCTCCTCGCCCGGCACCACGTGGGCGACGGGGTGATCGACTTCGGATCCCTGACCCGTGCGGTGGTCGAGGCGGGCTACGGGGGCGACGTCGAGGTGGAGATCTTCAACCAGGACGTCTGGGATGCCGACCCACGGGCGGTCGCCCGCCGCGTCATCGAGTCCTTCGACGCGGTAGTGGTGCCGCACCTCGCCGTCTGACCGGGACGCCGGCCGGCGGCGAGGCACTGGCGTCACCGCCGGGGGACGCGGTCACTCCGCGGCGGACTCCGCGCCCGCCCCGGTCAGCGCCTGCACCGCGGTGCGTTCCACGGCGAGACCCGCCCGGTAGGTATCGAGGTACGCGGCGTAGCCGGCGACGTCCGCGGGGTCCGGCTCGACCGTCGACGACTCCGCCTTCGCGAAGACGCGCTCGCGCAGGTAGCTGCCGAGGTCCAGCTCGCCGGCCGAGGACAGGTACGACGCGAGCACCGCGATGCCCCATGCGCCGCCCTCCGACGCACTCTCGCCCACGGTCACCGGAGCACCGAGCGCGCCCGCGAGGAAGCGCTGCGCGACGCCCGCGGTGCGGAACACCCCGCCGTGCGCGAACATCTCCTCGAGCGCGACGCCCTCGCTCTCGAGAACGCGCATGCCGAGGCTCAGGGTGCCGAACACGCCGTAGAGCTGCGCGCGCATGAAGTTGGCGAGCGTGAAGCGGCTGTCGGGCGTGCGCACGACGAGGGGGCGCCCCTCGTCGAGCGCGGCGATCGGCTCGCCCGCGAGGTGGTTGTAGGCCAGCAGCCCGCCCGCATCCGCGTCGCCCTCCAGCGCCTCCCGGAACAGCGCCTCGAACACGGCGTCGCTGCCCAGCGGGGTTCCCGCCGCCGCCGCGAACCGGCCGAACAGCCCGACCCAGCCGGCGAGCTCGCTCGCGCCGTTGTTGCAGTGCACCATGGCGACCGGGTCGCCGGTCGGCGTCGCGACGATGTCGAGCTCCTCGTGCACGTTCTCGAGGGGCCGCTCGAGAACGACCATGGCGAAGATGCTCGTGCCCGCGCTCACGTTCCCCGTGCGCGGGGACACCGCGTTCGTCGCGACCATGCCCGTGCCCGCGTCGCCCTCGGGCGGGCAGAGCTCCGCGCCCGGCTTGAGCGCGCCGGTCGGGTCGAGCAGCGCCGCGCCGTCCTCCGTCAGCCGCCCGGCGGACCGGCCGGCGACGAGCACCTCGGGCAGGAGGTCCGCGAGCGGGCGCGTGAGCGCCCGCCCCGCGACGAGCTCGTCGTAGCGGGCGAGGAGCTCGGCGTCGTAGTCCTTCGTCGCCGGATCGATCGGGAACATGCCCGAGGCGTCCCCGATGCCGATGACCCTTCGGCCGGTGAGCCGCCAGTGCACGTACCCGGCGAGGGTTGTGACGAACTCGACCTGCGGCACATGCTCCTCGTCATCGAGCACGGCCTGGTGCAGGTGGGCGATCGACCAGCGCAGCGGGATGTTGGCGCCGAACAGCTCCGTCAGCTCCGCCGCCGCCCGGCCGGTCGTGGTGTTGCGCCAGGTGCGGAACGGCGCGAGCAGCTCGCCATCGGCATCGAAGGCGAGGTAACCGTGCATCATCGCGGAGACGCCGATGGCGCCGAAGGACTCCGGCCGCACGTCGTACCGGCGCTCCACGTCGGCGACGAGCTCGGCGTACGCGTGCTGCAGGCCCGACCACACGGCGTCGAGGCTGTAGGTCCAGACGCGGTCGACGAACTGGTTCTCCCACTCGTGGCTGCCCGTCGCGAGGACCGTCGCCGGGTCGTCCCCGACGAGGCAGGCCTTGATGCGCGTGGATCCGAGCTCGATGCCCACGGATGCGCGCCCGGCGAGGATGGCCTCGCGCACCGCGTCCGTCGCGCCGGCCTCGTCACCGGTGGGGAGTGTGTTCATGTCTGTGTCTCGAGCTTCCTCTAGGCGTCTACCACTCGACTATCGCACGGCGGCCGACCCGGGAATGGTTGACTGACCGCGTGGGCATCATCGTTGACATCCCTTCCCCCGGCGTGCCGCTGGAGTTCGGCCGGCCGGGGCGCCCGGCGATCGTGCTCGTGCACGACTGGTACGGCAGGCTCCCCTGGCTCGAGGCGTACGCCGACGGTCTCGTGCACGCGGGCTTCCACGTGCTCGTGCCCGACCTGTACGACGGTCGGGCGACGGCGGACGAGGACTCGGCCGAGGAGCTGATGCGCGACCTCGATCTCGCGTTCGCGCTCTCCACCATCGCAGACAGCGTGCAGCACGCGCGCGCGGCCGGTGCGCCGCGGGTCGGGCTCATCGGCTTCTCCATGGGCGGCTGGCTCTCGCTCCTCGAGGGCCAGGCGGGCACGGTCGACGCGATCGCGGCCTACTACGCCACCGTCTCGCCCGAGGATCACGGGGTGCTGCCCTGCCCGGTGCTGCTCAACTTCGCCGAGGACGACGAGTGGGGCGACGGCGACGACCCGGACGCGTTCATCGGGCGGCTGAAGGAGCACGGCACCCCGGTGGTGACGCACACCTACCCGGGAACCGTGCACTCGTTCGCCAACGCGAGCATCCCGTCGAAGCTCTCCGCGCACGCCGCGGCGCTCGCGTTCGCGCGCACCGCATCCTTCCTCAAGTCCCAGCTCGAGGACTGACCGCGCCCGACGGGTCACGCGGGCGCGAGCCCTGGGTTCCCGCCAACAGCCAAAAGTAGGATGGCCGGATGGCGGTGACCGACGAGGCGATCCTCAAGATCAAGGAGATGATCCTCTCCGGCGCGCTCGGCCCCGGCGATCGCCTGCCGCCCGAGAAGGAGCTGAGCGAGCAGCTCGGCCTCTCCCGCAGCTCGATGCGCGAGGCCGTGAAGGCACTCGAGGTCATCCGCGTGCTCGACGTGCGGCGCGGCGACGGCACGTTCGTGACGAGCCTGGAACCGCGGCTCCTCCTCGAAGCCGTGTCCTTCGTCGTCGACCTGCATGACGACTCCTCCGTGCTCGAGCTCTTCGCCGTGCGGCGCATCCTCGAGCCCGCCGCCGTCGCGCTGGCGGCCGCGCGGTTGTCCGACGAGGCGATCCGGGATCTGCGCGAGCGCATCGCGGCCGTGGGAGACGACTCCGGCGTCGAGGGCCTGGTGGAGCACGACCTCGACTTCCACCGCGCGATCGTGGCCCACTCCGGCAATGCCTACCTCGCGAGCCTCATCGACTCGCTCTCCGGCCACACCGTGCGCGCCCGCATCTGGCGCGGTCTCACCCAGGAGAACTCGGTCGACCGCACCCTCGCCGAGCACCGCGCGATCGTCGACGCGCTCGAGCGTCGGGACGGTGACCTGGCGCACGCCCTCACCACCGTGCACATCTCGGGTGTCGAGCAGTGGTTGCGCGACGCGGCCGCCACGGCATGACGGATCCGGCATGAGCGGCGCATGCTTCTCCCTCACCCACGAGGTGGGCCACGGCCTCGAGGTGCGCGTCGGTGCGGTGCCGGTCGCCACCTACGTCTACGACGGCGCGCTCCCGGCGGTCGAGTCGCCGAAGCCGTACCTGCACCCGCTGCGCACCCTCTCCGGCGCGATCGTGAGCGGCTACCGGCCCTGGGACCACCCGTGGCACAGGGGCCTGCAGATGACGGCGTCCGTGCTGTCGGGGCAGAACTTCTGGGGTGGTGGCACGTACAGCGACGGCCAGTACGTCGTGCTCGACAACGTGGGGCGGGTGCGGCACGACTCGTTCACCGCGCTGCGCGTGCGGGATGACGAGGTGACGGTGCGCGAGACCCTCTCCTGGGTCACGGCCGGCGGCGAGCGCTGGGTCGAGGAGGAGCGCAGTCAGCGGTTCGGCGACGTCGACGAGGCCGAGGGCACCTGGGTGCTCGACTTCGAGACGAGGTTGCGCAACGTGCGCGGCAGTGCGCTCCGGCTGGGCAGTCCCACGACGCTCGGCCGGCCGGACGCCGGGTACGGCGGGCTGTTCTGGCGCGGGCCCCGCTCCTGGACCGGGGCGGAGATCCTCGCGCCCGCCGGTGCCGGTGGCGAGTCTGTGCGCGGCACGGTCGCCGAGTGGGTCGCCATGACGGGTCGCCACGACGGCATCGACGGCGGGGCGACGATCCTGTTCCTGGCCGGCAGCTCGTCCGGCGACCAGCCGCTGTCCTGGTTCGTGCGCAGCACGCCGTTCGCCGCGCTGAACCCGTCACCCGCGTTCCACCGCGAGGTCGTCGTCGCGCCGGGGGATGTCCTCGCCCTGCGCCACCGCGTGGTCATCGCCGACCGCGTGCTGAGCCGGGCCGAGGTCGAGGAGCAGGCCCGCAGACGCGCGCTCTGAGGCGGAGCGGGGACGGACCGTGGCCTCCCGGATCGGCCTGTCCGCTAATGTCATTCCAGGCCGGCCGGCACCGCCGGGCGGCGCGGAAGCGACGGCGCGTGCGCCGGAGGAAAGGCGTGCGATGACACGGACACAGGCGTCTGATCCCGGGGCGGGAAGCGTGCTCATCGTGGGCAGCGCGACCGCCGACCTCACGACCTTCTCGGCCCGGCTGCCGGCGCGCGGCGAGACCGTGCTGGGCGACGACTTCACGCTCGTGCTCGGTGGCAAGGGCGCCAATCAGGCCGTCGCGGCGGGTCTGGCCGGAGCGCCGGCCGCCATGGTCGCCTGCATCGGCACCGACCTGTTCTCCGACCTCGTGCGCGGTGGGCTCACCGACGCGGGAGTGAACACGGATCACGTCCGAAGCGTCCCCGGGCCGACCGGCATCGCGCACATCCGCGTCGACGCGTCGGGCGAGAACGACATCGTCATGGTGCCGCTCGCCAACTCCGCGCTCAATGAGGAGCAGATCGACGCGGCGTTCGCCGAGCTCGCCGACGGCGCCCGGGTACTCCTCACGCAGCTGGAGACGCCGTGGGCGCTGACCCAGTACGCCATCCGCCGGGCGCACGACCTCGGTCTGACCGTCGTGCTCGACCCTGCCCCGGCCGCGGCGCTCGATGAAGCCGTCTGGCCCCTCGTCGACATCGTGACGCCGAACGAGACGGAGGCCGGCATCCTCACGGGGATCGCCGTGACCGACGATGCGTCGGCGATCGAGGCCGGCCGCTGGTTCACGGATCGCGGCGCGCGCAACGCCCTCGTCACCTTGGCCGCGGCGGGAGCCGTGCTCGTCACGGCGGACGATGTCCGGCGCTTCCCCGCCATCCCGGCGACGGCGGTGGACACGACGGCGGCCGGCGACGCGTTCGCGGGGTACCTCGGCGCGTCGCTCGCCCTCGGCCTCGAGCTGCCCGAGGCCATCGCGCGGGCCGTCGCCGCCGGATCCCTGACCGTCACGAAGCGGGGCGCGTCGCCCAGCCTGCCGCACCGCGACGACGTCGACGCACTGCTCGCGGCGCACCGTGCCGCGAGCAGCACCGGGGATGCCGGCGCAGCCACCGCGAAGGAGAACGTCTCGTGAGGAAGACCGCGACCACCATCAACCCGCAGCTGTCCCGGATCATCTCCGAGACCGGCCACACCGACCTCGTCGTGGTCACGGACGCCGGGCTGCCCATCCCGCCCGGCTCCGAGCGGGTCGACCTGGCGTACCGCCCCGGAGCGCCGGCGTTCCTCGACGTGCTCGACACGGTGCTCGCCGAGCTCGTCGTGGAGGGTGCCACCGTCTCGGCGGAGGTGGCGGAGCAGAGCCCGCACGTGCTCGCCGCGCTGCGCGAGCGACTGGAGCCGCTCGGGGTCGACGTCCAGCTCGTGCCGCACGTCGAGTTCAAGCGGCGCACGCACGGCGCCCGCGCGTTCGTCCGGTCGGGCGAGTTCACGCCGTACGCGAACGTCATCCTGCACGCCGGCGTCGCGTACTGAACGCCACCGTGCCTCCCTCCCCCGCGGGCATCGACCGTCGCGCGCCCGTGCCCATGTACCACCAGCTGAAGCACCGCATCCTCGACGACATCGCCGAGCAGGGCATGCGGCCGGGCGACGTGCTGCCCGGCGAGCACCGCCTGTGCGAGCAGTTCGGGGTGTCGCGCACGGTCGTGCGGCAGGCGCTCGCCCAGCTGGAGCACCAGGGCGCGATCGAGCGGGTGAAGGGCAAGGGCACGTTCGTCGCCCACCAGAAGACCCCCGAGACCCTCGTCCACACGCTGACCGGCCTGTACGAGGAGGTCGCTGCCCGCGGCGGCCACGTGCACAGCGAGGTGCGTCGCCAGGAGCTCGGCCCGGCGAGCGACGACGTCGCCGACGCGCTGGCTCTCGCGCCCGGAGCGCTCGTCGTCATCATCGAACGGCTGCGCTTCGTCGACGGCGAGCCGTGGTCGTGGACGACGACATACCTGCCGGAGGACGTCGGGTCCCTGGTGCTCCACGAGGACCTTCGCGACCAGTCGCTGTACGCGCTGCTCGCCCGGCATGGCGTCCGGGCGGTGCGCGGCGTGCGCTCGGCGGAGGCCGCCTCCGCCGATGCGGAACAGGGCGCGCTGCTCGGCGTCGGCACCGGCCGGGCGCTGCTCGTGCTGCGCAGCGTCGGCTACGACGAACGCGATCGGCCCATGGAGTACTTCGTCGCCCATCACCGTGGCGATCGCAGCAGGTTCGAGTTCCAGCTGAGCGCGTCGCCCGCGGACCGGAGCACCGCGGCGCTCCGTCACACCGGGCTCGCCGCGCCGCGGTGACCCGCCCCCCGCGCCGGCTCGGGCGAGCGGTACGGTAACGGGACACCCGTCCTGCAGACCATCAGGAGCATCGATGCCCCGCCTATCGAGACAGATCGCCCACGCCCTCGCCCTCCCCGGCGCCCTCACCCGTGCGGCCGAGTTCGTGTTCCGCCGGGCGGACGCCACGGGCGACATCTACCCGAGCGACCCGGCCCGCGGGGTCGTCGACGGCCCTGACCCCGACCGGATCCTGTTCCTCGGCGAGCGCGGGGAATTGAGCCTCGGCGCGCGCACCCACGAGCTCTCGCTGCCCGCCTTCCTCGCCCGGCGGGTGGCCGCGACCACGGGGCGCGGCGTGGCCTGGAGCATCGGTGGCCTTCCCCAGTCGCGCCTGGAGAACGCACCGCGGGTCGTGGGGACCCTCGAGCGCGAACTGCGCAGCGTCGATGCCGTGGTCATCCTGGCCGGCATCACCGATGCGCTCCGCGTCACGTCGTCTGCCGCGTGGGAGCGGCAGCTGACGTCGACGCTCGATGCGCTGACCGGTCGCATCCCGGGGGATGCCCGCGTGCTGGTGGCCGAGATCCCGCCGCTCGACAACGCCGGCAGCCTGTCCCGCGCCGCCCGCGTCGCCGCCGGCATCCACGGTCGTGCCCTGAACCGGCGCACGCGCGCGGTGCTCGCGCGCTACCCGCGTGCCGACGCGGTGCCCTTCCCCGACGAGCTGACGCAGTCGCTGTGGCGACCGGAGTCGGTCGAGCACCGTTACACGCACACCTACCGGGTGTGGGGCGGGCACCTCGCCGATGCGTTGCTGCGCGACAACCGATGAGCGGGGCCGCGGACGGGATATCCGTCGTCGCCGGCACCGTGCTGATCCTCGTCGGCCTGAACGACGTGTTCCAGACCCTGTTCCACCCGGGTGGGCAGGGGCGGATCAGCACCGGGCGCGACGCTCCTGAAGCGAGCGGGTGCGCACGGCGCGGAGTGCGCCCGAGAACGCGGTGGAGGACCTCGCCGTCCTGCTCCGGCGCCAGTTCCTCCGGCGGAGCGAGGAGTCGACGCACTCCGCCGTCCTCCCGGACGCGGATCGCGACCGCGGCTGCTCCCACGGTCCCGCGTGACAGGTGGGCCGCGCCCCGGGGCGGCAGCCGGGGATCAGCGACGGAACTCGAGCCCTTCGCCCTCGACCGCCCGCAGCCGCAGCAGCAGCATGTCGCGCAGGTAGTTCTGGTGCAGCCGCCACGGCATGCGGGAGCCCTGCCTCGGCAGCAGGTGCTCGCTGCGGCGGATGTAGCCTGACGACAGCGGCAGCAGGGGCCGCGGCGGGAACGCGCCCGCCGTCTCGCGCGGCACGACCGCGTGGTATCCCCGCCGCCGCATCCGGCGGAGCAGGCGCACGATGTGGTCGTTGACGAGGTCGATCTTCAGGGTCCACGACGCGTTCGTGTATCCGATGGCGAACGCGAAGTTGGGCAGGCCGGACACCATCATCCCCTTGTAGGCGACGGTGTCCGCGAGGTCGACGTCGCTGCCGTCGACAGTGAAGGCGATCCCACCGAACAGCTCGAGGCGGAAGCCCGTCGCCGTCACGAGCACGTCGGCGTCCAGCTCGCGCCCGGAGGCCAGCCGCACACCTCGAGCGGTGACCCGCTCGATGCCGTCGGTGACGATCGCCGCGCGACCCGATCGCACCGCCTCGAAGAAGTCACCGTCGGGCGTGGCACAGAGCCGCTCGTCCCACGGGTCGTACGCGGGGGTGAGATGCGTCTCGAGGTCGAAGCCCGCCGGCAGCAGCCGCCGTGCGCGCCGGCGCAGCACACGCTTCACGAGTCCGGGCGCCCGCCTCGCCGCCTGGTAGATCGCGATGCCGCTCAGGATGCTGCGCCAGCGGATGAGCGCCATGGCCGCGCGACGCCTCCGCCCGTCGGGCCACCGCCGGAGGAGTCGCTCCACCCGGCGGTCGACGGCGGGCACGGCGGCGATGTACGTCGGTGAGCGCTGCAGCATCGTGACGCGGGCGCCGCGCGCCACGAGCGCGGGCACGAGCGTCACGGCCGTGGCGCCGCTGCCGACCACCACGACATCCCGCCCGTCGAGATCGAGATCGTCCGGCCAGTGCTGGGGATGCACGAGGTCGCCCCCGAAGTCGGCGAGGCCGGGCAGGTCGGGCGTGTAGCCCCCGTCGTAGCGGTAGCAGCCGGAGCAGATGTACAGGAAGCCGCAGGTGATCCGCACGCTCTCGCGGGTCGCGCCGCGCTCCGCCGTCACGGTCCATCGGGCATCGTCCGTCGACCATTCGGCGCGCGTGACCCTATGGCCGTAGCGGATGCGCTCGTCTACCCCGAACTCCTCGGCCGATTGGCGCACGTAGTCGAGGATCGCCTCCCCGGGCGCGAGCATGCGCGCGTCGGCCCAGGGCCGGTCGCGATAGCCCAGCGTGAACATGTCGGAGTCGGAGCGGACGCCGGGGTAGCGGAACAGGTCCCACGTTCCGCCGAGCGCATCCCGGGCCTCGATCAGGGCGAACGAGACCTCGGGCAGATCACGGGTGAGCCGGATCGCTGCGCCGACGCCCGAGAGGCCGGCCCCCACGATCAGCACATCGACGTGCTCCGGCGGCACTAGACGGCTTGGTTCTCCGTGAGCACGGGAGCGATCTCGAACGCCTCGTCCCGTTCGGCCGGGCAGTGCGCGCAGGAGACGTGCCACAGCGGTGGCGTCTGGCGATCCGGGTTCCAGGTCACGGAGACGGGGTTGCCGCAGTCTCGACAGATATACATGGGCGAAACCTACGCGCCCTCGTCGCATCGTGTGCCGCACCCGCGCGTCCGCGCCTGGTCGTGGCGCCCGCGCCGGGCCTGCGGCCGGCCTGTAATTACAGGTATCGTTGACCCCGCGGCGCCGGGGCCGCAGGAAGAGCGAGGGACCAGCCGACCGTGACCGAGTTCGCCCGCCCGCCCGTTCCGCCCATGAGCATCCGCTTCGACCCGGACGCCTCGACCCTCTCCCCGGAGGGCCCAACCCTCACCCGTCGCATGTCGGATCTCGAGGGCCTGTTCCGGGATGCGGAGGCGTGGCGGACCGCGGTCGAGCACGGTGACCCGGTCGTCTATTCCGTGGTGTCCTCCCCCGTGCCCGAGGTCGACCGCGAGCTGCCGCAGTCGATCACGACCATCGAGGCGGGCGACACGGGCGGCGAGTACTGGATGACGAAGGGTCATCAGCACCCGAACCATCAGGGCGAGATCTACCTCGGTGTGGCCGGCACGGGCGGCCTGCTGATGTTCGACGGCACAAACACGCGCTGGCTCGACATGGCGCCCGGCATCATCGGTTACATCCCGCCGGGCTGGGCGCACAGAAGCGTCAACGTCGGCGACGGGCCGTACTCGTTCCTCGCCGTCTACCCGGGCGGCGCAGGCCACGACTACGGCTGGGTGCTCGAGCACGGCATGGGCAGGCGCGTGCTCGCGGCCGACCCGGGCCACCGGTTCGTCGACTATCGCACCGGCGAGCCGTCGTGATCATCGCCCACGACCTCGGCACGACGGGCGACAAGGCGTCGCTGCACGCGGAGGACGGGCGGATGCTGGCATCCGCGACGGTGCACTACGGCGCGCACTTCGCGGGCGGCGGCGTGGCCGAGCAGGACCCCGAGGACTGGTGGGACGCCGTCATCGAGGCGACCCGATCCCTCCTGGCGTCGACGGGGACGCGACCGGACGCCGTCTCCGGCCTCGTGGTGAGCGGCCAGATGATGGGGGCCGTGCTGCTCGACGCCGATCACCGTCCCGTCCGCCCGGCCATCATCTGGGCGGATACCCGGAGCGGGCCGCAGACGGCGCAGCTCGAGTCCGCGATCGGTCAGGAGCGCGCCTACGCCCTCCTCGGCCACCGCATCAACCCGACATACTCGCTCGAGAAGGTCATGTGGGTGCGCGACAACGAACCGGACACGTTCGCGCGCGTGCGCCACGTGTGCGTGGCGAAGGACTTCGTGGTGCTGAGGCTCACGGGGCGCTTGGCGACGGACCGCTCCGACGCGTCCGCCACGAACGCCTACGACCAGCGCGCCGGTGTCTGGTCCGGTGACATGCTCGCCGCGGCCGGCATCGACGTCGACCTGTTCCCCGACGTGCTCGAGTCGACGGCCGTCGTGGGCACCCTCCTGCCGTCCGCCGCGGAGGCGATCGGAATTCCCACGGGCACCCGCGTCATCATGGGCGGCGGGGACGGACCCGTCGCGGCGGTCGGCGCGGGCGTCGTCGCGCCGGAGGACGGCGCGTACGTGAGCCTCGGCACCTCGTCGTGGGTGTCCTTCGCCAGCGAGACGCCCGTCTACGACCCCGGACTGCGAACGATGACGTTCGACAACGTCGTGCCCGGCAGCTTCGTGCCGACCGCCACCATGCAGGCCGGCGGGGCGGCGGTCTCCTGGATCGCCGAACTGCTCGCCCCGCAGCCCACGGCCGCGTCGCTCGCGGCTCTCGTGTCCGACGCATCGACCGCGGAGGGCGCGACCGGGGGCCTCTACTTCCTGCCCCACCTCCTCGGCGAGCGCTCGCCGCACTGGAACCCGGATGCCGCGGGCGCGTTCATCGGGCTCGGCCGGCACCACGGGCGAGGGCACCTCACGCGAGCCGTGCTCGAGGGCGTCGCCTTCAACCTGTTCACGTGCATCCGGGCGTTCCGTGAGTCCGGTGCCACGGTCGACCGGGTCGACGCGATCGGCGGCGGGGCCGCGAGCGACGTGTGGCTGCAGATCCTCGCGGACGTCTGGGGCGTGCCCGTGCGCAGGCGCACGGTCGTCGACGAGGCGAACAGCCTGGGCGCCGCGGTCACCGCCGCCGTGGGCCTCGGCCTCGTGAGCGACTTCGGAGCGGCGCGCGGCCTGTCCGAGGTGAGCGAGGAGTTCACGCCCGAGAGCGGCCGGCACGAGGACTACCTCCGCCGGCACGAGCTCTTCGCGGCCGGGTACGAGGCGCTCGAGCCCTGGTTCACGCGGCGGGCGGCGCTCTGATGGGCGTCGTGCTGGCCACGAGCCGCTCCTTCTCGTCCGGTTCCGTCGACCTCGTCGCCCGGCTCGCGGACGCCGGTCACTCCGTGCTCGCCGGACCGTCCGATCACGACCTCGCCGCGCTCCGGCCGCTGCTCGCCGACGCCGACGCCTGGATCGCCGGCACGGGTCCCGTCACGGCCGCCCACCTCGACGCGGCACCCCGGCTGCGTGTCGTCGCGCGTTACGGCGTCGGCTACGAGGCCGTCGACGTCCAGGCCGCCGCCGAACGCGGCATCCCGGTGACGAACACCCCGGGCGCGAACAGCGCCGCCGTCGCGGACCACGCGATCGGGCTGATGCTGGCCGTCCTCCGCGGCATCGCCGAGGGCGACCGCCGGGTGCGCGCCGGGGACTGGCGCGTGCTCCGCGGTCGCCAGCTCGGCTCGCTCCGCGTGGGCTTCGTCGGCTTCGGCCGCATCGGCCAGGGCGTGGCGGGCCGGCTGTCCGGGTTCGGCTCCGGCCTCGCCGTGCACGATCCCTGGATGAGCGACGAGGTCGTCGCCTCGTTCGGGGCCGCGCGGGTCGACGCCGCCGCGCTCGCCGTGGAGTGCGACCTCGTGACGCTGCACTCGCCCGGCGGCGGCACGATCGTCGACGCGCGATGGCTCGAGGGCGCGCGGCCGGGCCTCGTGCTCGTCAACACGGCACGGCCCGAGGTCGTCGACGAGGCCGCGGTCGCCGACGCCCTGCGGTCGGGTACGCTCGCCGGGTTCGCGGCCGACACGCTGGCTGGCGACACGCGCGGCGGCGCCTCCCCGTTGCTCGCGCCGGAGTTCGCCGACCGCGTCGTCGTCACGCCGCACCTCGGTGCCCAGACCGTCGAGGCGGTGGACGGCATGGGCGGTGCCGCCGTCGACAACGTGCTCGCCGTCCTGGCCGGCCAGGATCCGCCCTTTCCGGTGCCCGGTTCGGCGCACCGCATCCCCGCAACGGAGGCCGACGCATGACCGACCGCACCCGCATCCCCTCCGCCCTCAGGCCGCTCGCCGCCGCGCGCGTGCTCGCGGTCGTCCGCGCCCCCTCCGCCGACAGCGCGGTGCTGGCCGCCGATGCCCTCGTGGCAGGCGGCGTCACGGGCATCGAGATCACGTACTCGACGCCGGGCGCCGCATCGGCCATCCGCCGCATCGCCCTGCGGCACGGCGAGGGCGTCCTCCTCGGAGCCGGCACCGTCACCACCCCCGCCCAGGCGGAGGAGGCGGCCGCCGCGGGCGCCCGGTTCCTCGTCAGCCCGGGCACGCGCCGGCGCCTGACCGAGGCGATGATCGCGACGGGCCTCGTGACGCTCACCGGGGCGCTGAGCCCGAGCGAAGTGATGGCCGCTGTCGAGTACGGCGCGCACGTCGTGAAGATCTTCCCGGCGTCCCTCGGCGGCCCGGCGTTCCTGCGCTCGCTGCGCGGCCCCTTCCCCGACGTGCCCCTGATGCCGACGGGGGGCGTGACGCCAGGCAACCTCGGCGAGTGGCTGGAAGCCGGTGCGATCGCGGTGGGCGCCGGCGGTGAGCTCGTGTCGTCCGCCGATCTGGCGGCGGGCCGGTACGACGAGGTGGAGCGGAAAGCGCGCCTATTCGCAACGGCGGCCGAGGCCGCAGCGGCGGCCGGGGCCGCAATCACGGCCGGGGCCGACGGCGCCGGGCCGGCGCTTGCCGCCACCGCGACGGGGGGCGAGCGCGCATGAGCGGCCACATGGGATTCGTCGGGGTCACGACGGGCTCGTCGTCGATCATGCGGATCTTCCCGACCTGGGCGCGGATCCTCGACCTGCCGACGGACCGGCTCGTGGGGCACGACCTGCCCGTCGACGCTGCACCCGAGCAGTACCGGGACCTCGTCCTGCGCATCCGCGACGATCCGCAGCATCTCGGCGCGCTCGTGACGACGCACAAGATGGGCGTTTACGACGCGGCGCACGACCTGTTCGACGAGCTCGACCGCTTCGCGACCCTCTGCGGCGAGGTGTCCAGCATCTCCAAGCGCGACGGCAGGCTCATCGGGCACGCCAAGGACCCGATCACGGCGGGCCTCGCGGCGGAGGAGTTCCTCACCGTCGACCACTTCCGCGACACCGGGGGGCACGCCGTGTGCCTCGGTGCGGGCGGGGCCGGGACGGCGCTGACCTGGTACCTCGTCGAGCGGTCCGACCGGCCCGCGCACATCACCGTCACCGACACGAGCGCGGCGCGACTCGACCACCTGCGCGACGTCCACGCGCGCCGCGGCACCCCGGACGGCCTCATCACCTATCTTCTCGCCGAGGACGCCGCGACGGCGGCGGCGCTGGCCGCCGCCCCGGAGGGCAGCCTCGTCGTGAACGCGACCGGCCTCGGGAAGGACCGGCCGGGGTCCCCGCTGCCGGACGACGCGGTCTTCCCCCGCGGCGCGGTCGTGTGGGAGTTCAACTACCGCGGGACCCTCGAGTTCCTGGCTCAGGCCGAGGCGCAGGCCGGCGAACGCGGTCTCACGGTCGTCGACGGCTGGCGCTACTTCCTGCACGGCTGGTCCCAGGTCGTCGCCGAGATCTTCGGGATCGACCTGACCGCGGACCGCCTCGACCGGCTGGCCGACGCCGCGGAGGGCGTCCGTTGATGCGCGGCCCGGCGGACCGCGCAGCCGCGTGACCCGCTCGTGAGCTTCATCCGCACCGTCCTCGGCGACGTCGAGCCCGGGTCGCTCGGCCGGGTGGACTATCACGAGCACCTGTTCCAGGTGAGCCCGTTGCTGCCCGGGGACGAGCTCGACGACGAGGGCGCGTCGACGGACGAGGCGCGGCTCCTGGCCGGCAGCGGATTCGACGCGATGGTCGATGCGACGCCCATCGGTCTCGGCAGGCGCCCGGAGGCAGTCGCCCGCATCAGCAGAGCCGTCGCGCTGTCCGTCGTGGCGACGACGGGCGTGCACCGCGAGGCGCACTACCCCGAGGGTCACTGGCTGCGCGACACGGATGCCGGGACGCGCCTCGACCTGTTCCTCGCCGACCTGCTGCACGGGATGGCCGCGGAGGACGGGCCGCGCGCGGCCGCGGCGCCCGAGCGGGCGGGCGACTTCTCAGACGCGTCCGACGCGTCCGACGGCGGGACGCCGATCCGCGCGGGCCTGCTGAAGGCCGGAATCGGCTACTGGTCGATCAGCGCCTTCGAGCGGCGGACGCTCGACGCCGTCGCCGCCGCGGCGGCCGAGACGGGCGCGCCGGTGATGATCCATCTCGAGTTCTGCACGGGCGCCCACGAGGTGCTCGACCTGCTGACGGCCGCGGGCGTGCCGGAGCACCGGGTCGTCCTCGCCCACGCCGACCGCGACCCGGACCCCGGCCTGCACCTCGAGCTGACTTCCCGGGGCGCGTGGCTCGGCTACGACGGCATGGCGCGACCGCGAACGCGCAGTGACGCCGAGCTGCTCGCCCTTACCGAGGCCGTGGTGTCCGGAGGTGGCGGCGGACGCATCCTCCTGGGGGGCGACGTCGCGCGCAGCACCCGGTACGCGGCCTACGACGGCATGCCGGGATTGGCATATCTCGGTGCGCGGTACGTGCCACGGCTCCGCGAGCGCATCGGCGCCCCGGCGACGGAGCGCATCCTCGCCGCCAATCCGCAGCGCTTCCTCACCTGGTCCAGCGGAGGCTAGCGGAAGCGCACCCGCTGGCCCGGCCGCAGCTGCGCCGCGAGACCGAGGTCCCCGCGGCGCACGACCCCGATGACGGGATAGCCGCCCGTGACCGGGTGATCGGCGAGGAAGAGGATCGGCAGTCCCGACGGCGGCACCTGCAGGGCGCCGGTGACCACCCCCTCGCTCTGCAGCTCGTCCCGCCGCGCGTGCTCGAGCGGCCGCCCGTCGAGCCGGGCGCCGACCCGGTCGGCCTCCGCGGTGACGGTCCAGGACTGGCCGAGCAGCGCGTCCCACGCCCCTGCCGCGAACCGGTCGAGCTGCGGCCCCGGCAGCACGCGCAGGGTCACCTCGCCGGCGGCCGGGGCCGACGCGGGCAGCGCGTCGAGGGGTGGCACGGGCGACGCCGTTCCCGTCTCGGCGACACCGATGGGGATGTCATCACCGTCCCGGAGCGGCGGGGGCCCGAGCCCGGCGAGCGTGTCCCGCGACCGCGAGCCCAGCGTCACGGGGGCGCCGACGCCACCCCGGACGGCGACGTAGTACCGCAGGCCGTACTCCGCCCGGCCGATCGCGAGCACCTCTCCCGGCTCGAGGCGGAACGCCGCTGCCCACGGCGCGGGCCTGCCGCTGGGGCCACCGTGCACGGTGAGCGGACCCGCGGCGCCGGTGACCGCGACCCAGGTCGGCGCCTCCGCCCTGAGCCGGGCATCCCCGAGGAGCAACTCGAGCACGGCCGAGCCGCGCGGATTCCCCACGAGTCGGTTCGCGGCATCGGCGGCGGCGCCGTCGAGGGCGCCCGACGCGGGCACACCGATGGCGGCCATGCCGAGGCGACCGGCGTCCTGGACGAGCAGCAGCGGCCCCGCGCGCTCGACGGTCAGCCGCGGGCGGTCCGTCCCGGCCGTCATGCGGGCACCTCGCGGAACCGCACGGAGGTGCCCGGCACGAACACCGCGGCGGGGTCGGCGTCCGGGTCCCACAGCACCGCATCCGTGCGGCCGATGAGCTGCCAGCCGCCCGGCGACGCCCGCGGATACACACCGCTGAACTCCGCCGCGAGGCCGACCGCGCCCGCGGGCACGACCGCCCGCGGGGTCGCGCGCCTCGGCACGGTCAGGCCTGCGCCGTCTGCGACGAGGTAGCCGAAGCCGGGGGCGAAGCCGCCGAAGGCGACCGTCCAGACCGCGCTCGTGTGCCGGCGGACGACCTCCCGCGCGGGGATGCCGAGCAGGCGGGCGACCTCCTCGAGGTCGTCGCCGTCGTACCGCACGTCCACGACCACCGTCCGGCCCGTCACCTGCGCATCGGCCGTCACCGGTCCTGTCGACGTCACCCAGGAGCGGAGCCCGGCGAGCGGAAGCACGCCGGGGTCGCACGTGACGAGGATGCTGCGGGCGCCGGGCACGATGTCGAGAACGCCCGCTGGCCGGGTGGCGAGGAGCGCCGGATGCAGCCGCAGCACTTCGTCGAGCGTGCCGAGGTCGACGAGCACCGCGGCGTCCCCGCTCGGCAGGACCCGCCGCACCGCACCCGTCATGCGAGGCACGCTACCGGACGGGTTCCCGCCACGAAGAACGGAGCCCCCCGCCACAGTCGGAGGGCTCCGTCGTCGTCCGCGTGCTCCGCGGATCGCGGGCTACTTGTACAGGACGGCCGCGATCTCCTCGTCATCCATGTTGTCCGCGTCGTACCAGAAGTAGCCGGTGTCGATGACCTCCTCGGGCGTGTTGCCCTCGATGGCGTCGTACGCCGCCTGCACCGTCGCCTCGCCGATGCCGATCGGGTTCTGAGTGATGGCGCCGGCCATCAGCCCGTTGTCGATGGCGTCGATCTGGGCCTGACCGGAGTCGAAGCCGATCACCGTCAGCTCGCCCTCCTCGATGCCCAGCTCGCTCACCGCGTTCACCACGCCGATGGCCGAGCCCTCGTTGGTGCCGTAGATGCCCTTGAGGTCGGGGTGCGCGGCGATCATCGCCTTCGCGATGTCGGCGGACTTCAGGTGGTCGCCGTCGCCGTACTGGATGTCGACGATCTCGATGTCGGGGTACTTCTCCTCGATCTGGTCGACGAACCCGTCACGACGCTCGACGCCCGTGGAGTTGATCTGGCTGTGCCCGACGATCGCCACCTCGCCCTTCTCACCGATCAGCTCGGCCATGTGGTCGGCGGCGAGCGCGCCCGCGCCCAGGCTGTCGGTCTTCGCGATGCTGACGGGGTAGTCGCTGTTGCAGCCCGCGTCGAACTGCACGACGGGGATGGCCGCGCTCTCGGCGGCCTCCATCAGCGGGATGCACGCCTCGGGGTCGAGGGCGGCGTAGCCGATGGCGTCGGGCTTCTTGTCGATCGCCGCCTGCAGCATCGTCAGCTGGTTGTCGACCTCGGTCTCCGCCGCGGGGCCCTCGAACGTGATGTCGACGCCCAGCTCCTCGGCCTTGCTCTCGGCGCCCTGCTTCACGGCCTGCCAGAACTGGTGCTGGAAGCCCTTCGACACGAGGGCGATGTACGGCTTGTCGCCGCTCGGGGCCTCGGCGCTGTCGCCGCCCGACGCCGCGCCGCCCCCGCCCGCACAGCCTGCGAGGGTGAGGGCCACCGCCGCGGCGCCCGCGAGAAGTGCTGCCTTCTTACGTGATGTCATCGAATAACTCCATTGTTCGTTCGGCGGCCAGCGGCTGGGCTGGCCCGGTGGTGTCACATGGTGCGAGGGGCCGGGCCGGGAGGGGTTCGCGGTATGCGGCGTCCGCATCGACGCGCCCGTTTCCGGGTGGGAACCGATCTTTCGCATCGGCGCGGGTGACGGCCCGGCCTCTCCGAGCGGCCGTCCCCGGGGTTCGGGGGGTCAGGAGGTGGATCTCCGCTGGCGCAGCGAGTCCGTGAACACCGCGACCAGGATGACCAGGCCGACGACGACGTTCTGCCACTCGGTCTGGATGGACATGATGCGCAGGCCGTTGATGAGCACGCTCATGATGAGCGCACCGATCACCGTGCCCATGATGGAGCCGCGGCCGCCGAGCAGGGAGGTGCCGCCGATGATGACGGCCGCGATGGCCTGCAGCTCGTATCCGACGCCCAGCTGCGGCTGTGCGGAGTCGAGGCGGGCGGCGATCACGACGCCCGCGATGCCGGTGAAGACGCCCGCCACGGTGTAGATGAGGATCTTCCACGTGCGGGTGTTGACGCCCGAGAGCCGGCTGGCCTCCTCGTTGCTGCCGATCGCGAACGTGTACCGGCCGAGGATCGTCTTGCTGAGCATCAGGTACGCCACGACGGCGAGCAGGAACAGGATGAGCACCGCGTTCGGCAGTCCCGGGACGAGGGTGCCGAGCGCGATGTCCTTGAAGCCGGCGACGCCGCTGAAGTAGATGGGCCGTACGCCGGAGATCACGAGGGCGAGGCCCTGCGCGATGAGCATCATCGCGAGCGTCGCGATGAACGGCGGCAGCTTCAGGATCGCGATGTTGACGCCGTTGACGAAGCCCATCAGGGCGCCCGTCGCGATGCCGCCGACCACGCCGACCAGCAGCGGCAGCTGCAGGTTCACGAGGAAGATGCCCGTCATCACGGCGGCGAGGGTCATGCCGGTGCCGATCGACAGGTCGATGCCGCCCGTGATGATGACGAACGTCGTGCCGAGGGCGAGGATGCCGATGACCGCGGTCGACAGCAGGATGCCGGAGATGTTGCTCCAGGTGAAGAAGTTGTTGCTCGCGAAGGAGAAGAAGACGAGCAGCACGACCAGCGTGGCGAACGCCAGGGACTGCTGCAGCTGCGTGCGGAGGAAGCTGAGAGCCCCGCCGCTCTTCTGGGGCTCCGGGTTCTTGACCTCGGCCGGCGTCTCGGTGATGGGTGATGCGTTCATCGCGATGAGTACTCTTTCTCGACGCCCATGCGGGTGGCGTGGTCCATGATCTTCGCCTGGCTCGCGTCCTCGTTCTCCAGGACGCCGGTGATGCGGCCGTTCGCCATCACCACGATGCGGTGCGACAGCCTCAGCACCTCCGGCAGCTCGGAGGAGATCATGATGATCGACTTCCCCTGAGCGACCAGGTCGTTGAGCAGCCGGTAGATCTCCTCCTTCGCCCCGACGTCGATGCCGCGGGTGGGCTCGTCGAAGATGAGGATGTCGCAGTCGCGCGCGAGCCACTTGGCGATGACGACCTTCTGCTGGTTGCCGCCGGAGAGGTTCTTGGTCGTCGACGCGATCGAGGGGGTCTTGATGCGCAGGGACTTCACGTACTCCCGCGACTTCTGCTTGCCCTTCGCCGTGTGCACGAAGCCGAGCGCGTCCGTGTAGTCCCGTAGCGACGCGAGCAGGATGTTGCTGTTCACGTCCTGTTCGAGCAGCAGCCCGAGCAGCTTGCGGTCCTCCGAGAGGTATCCGACACCCTGCCGCACGGCATCCGCCGGCTGGGAGATGCGCACGGTCCTGCCGTTGATCTGGACCGTGCCTGACTCGACCGGGTCCGCGCCGATGATGGCGCGCGCCACCTCCGTGCGCCCGGCGCCCATGAGCCCGGCGAAGCCCAGGATCTCGCCGCGGCGCAGCTCGAAGCTCACGTCGTCGAGCAGGTGCCGCGTGCTGAGGCCCTGCACGCGGAGCACGACGTCGCCGCGCGCGCGGTCCGCTCCGGGGCGGGCGCCCTCCTCGAGGTGGCGGCCGACCATCATCTCGATGATCGTGGCGACGTCCAGCTCGTGGCGGCCCAGTGATCCGATGTACTGCCCGTCGCGGAGTACCGTGACACGGTCGGCGATGCGGCGCAGCTCCTCCATGCGGTGGGAGATGTAGATGATGCCGGTGCCGCGCTGCTTCAGGCCCTCGATGAGCCGGAACAGGGTCTCCGTCTCGGCGTCCGTGAGCGCGGACGTCGGCTCGTCCATGATGAGCACCTTCGCGTCGAACGACAGCGCCTTGGCGATCTCGACCATCTGCTGCTTGGCGACCGTGAGGTTGCCGACGACCTCCCGCGGGTCGAGCGCGATCCCGAGGCGCTCGAGCAGCTCCGTCGTCTTGCGGTTCAGCGCGCGCTCGCGGAGGAAGACCCCTCCGCGCGGCTCCCGTCCGATGTAGATGTTCTGGGCGATGGTCAGGTGCGGCATCAGGTTCATCTCCTGGTGGATGATGCTGATGCCGAGCGACTGCGCCGTCTTCGGGCTGTCGATGTCGACCTCCGCGCCCTCGAGCGTTATGGAGCCGGAGTCCTTCGTGTAGATGCCGGACAGGATCTTCATGAGGCTCGACTTGCCCGCGCCATTCTCGCCCACGAGTGCGAGGACCTCGCCGCGGTCGAGCTCGAACTGCACGTCCCTCAGCGCCTGGACGCCGGGGAAGCTCTTGCTGATCCCGCGAACCGCCAACAGCTGTGTCGGCACTCAATCACCTACTTCGTCGTAAGGAGAATCGGGCGGGGTTCCCGTCCGCATAGATCATGGCACGGAAACTGCGAAACATCGGACCATTGACCGGATTGTGATCAACGGGGCCGCAAGTTGTACCTAAATGTATCTAGCGGGCCCGGTGCGCGCCAGGGCGAGCGGGGATTCGACTGACCCGGTCAGTCGGCCGTCGTCACGAGGCCCTTGCGCAGGACCGCGTTGCCGTAGGTGCGGGTCTCCCCCGTCCGCACGATGACGTACGCCGTCGCCGCCACGTCGTAGAAGGCGAACCGGTCGACGAATCGGGCCTCGCCCTCCGCGAGGCCGGCCGATGCCAGCAACCGGCGCTGCACGTCGAGCACCTCCCCGTCCGCGGACGTCATGAGGTCGACGGCGGGCGCGTCGTCGAGGGGAAGCACGCTGCGGATCGCCGCGACCACGTCGGGCGACCTCGTGCCGGGCAGCGTCACGAGCCGATGCCCGAGACCCGCCGCGGGGAAGTGGGCGTCCGTGATCACGACGGACTCTGAGTGGCCCATCTCGTCGAGATGCTTCAGCAGCTCCCCGGTGAGGAGCGGATGGATCCCCTGCAGCATGTGTCGTCCTCTCGATGTGATGCTGATGCGGATGCGGATCTGGAGTCGCGGCACGTCGCCCGGCCCCGCGGTGTCAGGAGCGCGCAGACACCTCGTACCCGGCGCGGCTCTCGGCGAGCATCTCCGTTCCCGCGCCGGGGGTGCGCGGCGCGACATAGGCGCCGCGCAGGATCTCGACCGGGGTCACGAAGTGCTCGTGCAGGTGGTCGACGAACTCGATGACCCTGCCCTCCATGGTGCCGGTCACGGCCACGAAGTCGAACATCGACAGGTGCTGCACCGCCTCGCAGAGGCCGACGCCGCCGGCGTGCGGGCACACGGGTACGCCGAACTTCGCAGCGAGCAGGAGGATGGCGACGTTCTCGTTCACGCCGGCGACGCGGGTGGCGTCGATCTGCAGCACGGAGAGCGCCTCCGCCTGCAGCAGCTGCTTGAAGATCACCCGGTTGGCGACGTGCTCCCCCGTTGCGACGGGGATCGGGGCGATGCCGCGGGCGATGGCCGCGTGGCCGAGGATGTCGTCGGGGCTCGTCGGCTCCTCGATCCAGGCGACGTCGAACTCGGCGAGCCGCGCCATCCACTCGATGGCCTCGTCGACCCCCCAGCGCTGGTTCGCGTCCGTGGCGATGCGGATGTCCGGACCGACGGCCTCGCGGGCGAGGCGCATCCGGCGCACGTCGTCGTCGACGCTCCCGCCGACCTTGAGCTTGATCATGTCGAAGCCGTCCGCCACGGCCTCGCGGGCGAGCCGCACGAGCTTCTGGTCGCTGTAACCGAGCCAGCCCGGGGTCGTCGTGTAGCCCGGGTAGCCGGTGGCGAGCAGCGTCGCCTCCCGCTCCTCACGGCCCGGCACGGCGGCACGCAACAGTTCGAGCGCCTCCCCCGGCGTCAGCGCGTCGGTCAGGTAGCGGAAGTCGACGAGCTCGACGAGCTGCTCGGGCGACATCCGCGCGAGCAGCTGCCACAGCGGGAGGCCGGCGCGCTTCGCCTTGAGGTCCCAGAGGGCGTTGACCACCGCGCCGATGGCCATGTGCATGACGCCCTTCTCCGGGCCGAGCCAGCGCAGCTGGGAGTCCCAGACGAGGGACCGCCAGGTCGCTCCCATGTGCTCGAGCAGATCCTCGGCGTTCCTGCCCACGACGTGGTGCTCGAGCGCCTGGATGGCGGCGACCTGCACGTCGTTGCCGCGGCCGATGGTGAAGACGAATCCGTGCCCTTCGAGGCCGTCGTCGGCGTCGGTGAGGATGCGCAGGTAGGCGGCGGAGTAGTCCGGGTCGAGGTTCATGGCGTCGGAACCGTCGAGCGACTGGGAGGTGGGGAAACGCACGTCGCTGGTGTCCAGCGCGATGACGGTGCTCACGGGTGTGGCCTCTCTGCTCGATCTCCGCGAGCCTAGACATCCGACGTTAGCGCTGTCAATCGCGGCCGCCATAACCGCGCGCCGCGCAGCACCGGTGATCTGCGTCGGCGGTAGTCTGACGTCCGGCTCGCCGCACCGGCCGCCGCCGGTCGGCATGCCGCACCCCCTCGCGACCACAAGGAAGTAGACGCCATGAGATTCGCCCGCCTCGGCCCGGTCGGTCAGGAAACCCCCGTCGCGCAGGTCGACGGGACGTACTACGACGTGTCCTCGATCACGCCGGACATCGACGGAGCCTTTCTCTCGTCGGGGGGCCCGGACGCGGTGCGTGCGGCGCTGGAGTCCGGGCGGCTGCCCGAGGTCGCCGACGCCGGCACGCTCCGGGTCGGCGCCCCCATAGCGCGCCCGAGCGCGGTCATCTGCATCGGCATGAACTACGCGGCGCACGCCGCGGAGTCCGGGTCGGCGCCGCCCGAGATCCCCATCATGTTCCTGAAGACCCCCAACACCGTCGTCGGCCCGAACGATGCGGTGCAGATCCCCCGCGGCAGCGAGAAGACCGACTGGGAGGTCGAGCTCGGCGTCGTGATCGGGCGGCGCGCGTCCTACCTCGACTCGCCGGAGGAGAGCGCGGCCCACATCGCAGGCTTCGTCGTGGCGAACGACGTGTCGGAACGGGACTTCCAGCTGGCCGTCTCCGGCGGCCAGTGGTCCAAGGGCAAGTGCGCGCCCGGTTTCAACCCCACGGGACCACTGCTCGTCACGCCGGACGAGGTCGACCACCGCGGCCTCCGGTTGCGCAGCTGGGTCAACGGAGAGCCGCGCCAGGACTCGACGACGGCCGACCTGATCTTCGGGGTCGACCACATCATCTGGCACCTCAGCCAGTACCTGACCCTCGAACCCGGCGACCTCGTTCTCACGGGCACGCCGGAGGGTGTCGCCCTGTCCGGGCGCTTCCCCTACCTCTCGCCGGGTGACGTCGTGGAGGTCGAGATCGAGGGCATCGGTCGTCAACGGCAGGAGTTCGTGGCGTTCGGGGCGCACCGATGAGCGACGCGGGCGAGTTCGACGGCCTCGTCGCCGTCGTGACCGGCGGTGCCTCGGGCATCGGCGCGGCCATCGCGGCGCGGCTCGCCGGGGGCGGTGCGAGCGTCGCCGTGCTCGACCTCACGGCGGACGCCGACGGCGCGTACTTCGGCGTGCGCGCGGACATCGGCGACGATGCGTCGGTGCGGACGGCGATCGGGTCGGTCGGCGACCGGTTCGGGCGCATCGACATCCTCATCAACAACGCCGGCATCGGCGCCCAGGGCACGGTCGCGGACAACACGGACGACGAGTGGGCCCACGTGCTCGACGTGAACGTCGTCGGCATCGCCCGGGTCACCCGGGCGGCCCTGCCCTGGCTGCGCGACTCCCCGGCCGCGGCGATCGTGAACACGTCGTCCATCGCCGCGACGGCCGGTCTGCCGCAGCGTGCCCTGTACAGCGCGTCGAAGGGGGCGGTGCTCGCCCTCACCCGGGCCATGGCGGCGGACCACATCCGCGAGGGCATCCGGGTGAACTGCGTGAGCCCGGGCACCGCGGACACGCCCTGGGTCGCCCGGCTGCTCGACTCCGCCGCGGACCCCGGGGCCGAGCGCGAGGCGTTGAACGCCCGTCAGCCGCACGGCAGGCTCGTGTCCGCGGACGAGGTGGCGGACGCCGTCGCGTACCTCGCCAGCCCGAGGTCCGGGTCCACGACGGGCGTCTCGCTCGCGGTGGACGGCGGGATGCAGAACCTCCGGCTGCGCCCCCGGCAGCACTAGGCGGGCGCGGGCACCGGGAAGGGAAGGGCGTCGGCGAACTCAGCCGCGGCCCTGTCCGGCGACGCGGCGGCCGCGACGAATCCGTCGGGTCGAACGAGGTAGAGCATGCCGTCGACGAGCGGCGTGCTCCCGGTGAGCGGCAGCGCGTGAACGTCGAGGCGCAAGGCCTCGCCGACGCTCCGCAGCGCGGGCTCCGGCACGGAGCCGTATGCGTGCACCTGCCACCGCAGCGACGCGAGGGGGGCGAAGTTCCCGCCGGTCCAGGGCAGGCGGCGCCCTACAACGCGGTCCCGCTTCCCCCGGGCGTCGCGCTTCGCCGCGTCGCTCATCCAGTAGTGGATGCGCACCTGGGCCAGGTACTGGAAGATCCGCTCGCCCGCGCTCAGCCGCGGCAGCAGGCGTACGGCGACCGGTGCCGCGATGGCGGGGACGACGCGCCGGAGCAGCAGCGCGACGCGGCGATCCGACGTCACGACGCCGAACACGCGATCCGTGCTGTCGACGAGGTGACGGGCGACGGGCCTGCGCTCCGCCTCGTAGCGGTCGAGGTAGGAGTCGTGGGCGCCGTTGCGCAGCACGTCGGCCAGCTTCGTCGCGAGGTTGTGCGCATCCTGCAGTCCGGTGTTCATGCCCTGCGCGCCGACCGGCGAGTGCACGTGCGCGGCGTCGCCGGCGAGGAAGATCGGCCCGCGGCGGAACGACGAGGCGACGCGGTGGTGCACGCGGTACGTCGAGAACCATGCCGACGAGTCCATGCTCACGCCGAACAGGCGCTCGAGCCGCGCGCGCACCCGATCCTCGGTCAGGCCGCCCTCAGGGGTGTCCGCGGTGCGCACGACGCCGAGCACCCGGTGTCGGCCCTCGTCCCCCATCGGGAACGTGAGGAGGAAGTCGGCGGGCCCGGGCCGGATGTTGATGGCGCCCTCGGCAAGGCCGCGCACCCCGACACCGTCGGCGACGTAGAACGTGTGCCGGTTCGTGACCCCGTCGAAGCCGATGTCCGTGCTCCTGCGCACCGCCGACGACGCACCGTCCGCCCCCACGCAGTACCGGGCGCGCACGCGCACGGCGCCCGACGGGCCGGAGAGCACCGCGACCGCCTCCTCGTCGCCGCCCGCGCCGCCGACGCGGTCGAGCCGCTCGAGCCCGTGCCACCAGAGGACCTCGCGCCCCTGACCCTCGTATGCCTCGGCGAGCATGCGCTCATTGCGGCTCTGCTCCAGGATGTGGATCCGGGGGTACGGGCTCACGTCCGACCCGATCCCGCCGAGGCGCAGGCACCCGAACACGCGGCTGCCGTACCCCGGCGCAAGCGCTAACGCGGGTGTCCCCTCCGCGAGGACCCGGTCGACGAGGCCGAGCTGCTCGTACAGCTCCATCGTGCGCGCCTGCAGCCCGAGCGCACGGGACTCCCTGGTCGGTCCCGCCTTCGCGTCGGCGACGATGCAGTCGACCCCGAGGCGGGCGAGCACCGTCGCGAGCATCAGGCCCGTGGGTCCCGCTCCGACGACCAGCACCTCGGTCCGGCGTTCGCTCACGGCCCCGCCGCCGTCACCTCGTCCGTCCGCGGCGCGCGGCGCTCCCGTAGCATCCGCGCCCTGGCACTCGCTCATGCCTCCACCGTCCCGTCGGCCGCTCGTACGCGGCACGCTACGCCGACGGCCGTGGCGGGATCAAGCCGATCGGGCGGCTCTCGCGATCGCCGCGCGACAGGCGTGCGCGGTAGCGTTCTCGCCATGTGCGGCAGATTCGCGATGAACAAGGAGACCGACGATCTGATCAGCGAGTTCGTCGCGGCTGGCGGGGACGTGCAGGACTGGCGCCCCGTCTACAGCATCGCGCCGACGGATCCCGCGCCCATCGTGCGCGAGCGCACCCGCGGCGACGAGACCCTGCGGTCGGTCGACGTGGCGTCCTGGGGGCTCCGCCCCGGCTGGGCGAAGCCGGGCGGCCCTTCCCCCATCAACGCGCGGCTCGAGTCCGTCGCCACGAACGGCATGTTCCGGGGCGCGTTCGCCTCGCAGCGCTGCATCGTGCCGATGCTCGGCTACTACGAGTGGGCGAAGGTCAGCGACGGCAAGCAGCCGTACTTCCTGCGCACGGATGCCGACGTGCTCGCCGCGGCCGGCCTGTACTCCGCTCGGAAGGAGGGCGACAGCTGGGCTCTGAGCTTCACGATCATCACGCGGGAGGCACGCGACGCCTCCGGCGACGTGCACGACCGCATGCCCGTCTTCCTCACCGAGGACGTGCGGGACGCGTGGCTCGCGCCGGCCAGGATCACGGACACGGCGGAGATCCTGGCGACCCTTGATCGCTCCTCCGTCGCCGTCGCGGCCACCGTGACCGGCTACCCGGTGGACCGGAGGGTCAACAGCGTGCAGCGGGTGGATCCGCTCGACGCCACCCTCGTGGATCCCATCACCCTCGCCGGCTGACGGGGCGTACGGTGATGGCATGAGCATGCCTGACGAGAGCATCCCGGACGCCGGTGACGCCGAGCCCGCGGTCGAGCACGACCCCGAGCTCGCCGAGGAGTACGCGGACTCCGTGAGCATCGATCCGACCCCCGACGAGGTCGACCACTACCGCGAGATGATCGGCGACCCGGACCTGCCCGCGGATCCCGAGCTCCCGACGGACCCCGACTTCCCGGAGGACCCGGACGTCATCGGAGACCCGGAGACCCCGGTCGACCCCGTGGCACCCGGCGGACCGACCGGGTAGCACCGCCGGCTCTGCCAGCATGGACGGATGCTGATCCGTCCCTTCGTCCCGTCGGACACCGAGGCCGTCGTGGCCCTGTGGCAGGCCTGCGGCCTCACCCGGCCCTGGAACGACCCCCGCAAGGACATCGAGCGGAAGCTCGCCGTGCAGCCGGAGCTGTTCCTCGTCGGCGAGCGCGAGGGCGAGCCTGTGGCCACGGCCATGGCGGGATACGACGGTCACCGCGGCTGGGTCTACTACGTCGCCGTTGCGCCCGCGCTGCAGCGCACCGGCGCGGGCCGCGAGCTCATGGCCGAGGTCGAGCGTTGCCTGCTCGCGGCCGGCTGCCCGAAGGTCAACATCCAGATCCGGTCGGACAACGGGCCCGCGTCCGCGTTCTACGAGCGCCTGGGCTACGTTCCCGACGGCGCGACCGGCATGGGCAAGCGCCTCATCCCCGACGCCTGAGCACGGCGTCGGACGACGGCGCCCCACAGCGGTGCCACACGAACAGCGGCGCCAGGCGAACAGCGGCGCCCGAGACGGTGCGACCGGTCAGCCGCGCACGTCGTGCAGATGATGCACGGGATCGTGCAGCATGTACCGGCCCAGCGTCTCGACCGTGAACAGGGAACCGTCGCCGCGCCGGCCCGTGCGGCCGAGGGCGACGGTCGGCACCGCGGCGAACGCGTCGGCGATGAGGCTCGCCGACGCCGTTATCTCGGCGGCCACCCGGGCCGGGTCCTGGTCGGCGTAGCGGTCCTCCTCCGCCGATCGGTCCTGGTCCCAGTTCTCGAACGCGGGGTCCTCCTGGGTCAGCATGAGCTGCAGCCGCGCCGCGAAGATGCGGTAGACGTCGCGCACATGCGTGCCGTACTCGAGCGCCGACCACGTGGCGTCATCGGGCCGCTCCCGCACATCGGCGCGGGCGAGCACGGCGGGCCAGCGCTCGGCGTTCTCGCGCACCAGCCGGGGCAGGTCCGCCCACCGGAAAGCGCCAGCGTCGAAGCCGCACTGCGGGCAGGGGCGCGTGAGCACCCAGGTCCAGTCCTTCTGGTCGGGCGTGATGGGCATACCGACACCCTAGGAAGGACGGACGCCCGCGACCACAGGCATCCCGCCAGTCCTCGCCCCGCATCCGCCACATCCGTCACATGCGTCACAACCGCCGTCGCGACCCGCTTTTTCGTATCGGTCGCGTAACCTCTCGGGCGGTTACGGACGCATCGCTCCAAACCGATCCGCTTCAGGGTACGAATGGATTGATGCGCGGATCGTCCTGCGCACGAACGGAGGCACAATCATGACCTACAGCAACACCAACACCACGGCACTCACCAAGTCGCCGAACCGCATCGTCGCCACCGCGTTCGGTGCCGTGTACGTCCTCGTCGGACTGCTCGGCTTCTTCGCCACGAGCAACGTCGGATTCATCTCGACGGACGGCGGGCTCCTGCTCGGCGTCTTCGAGGTCAACCCGCTGCACAACGTCGCCCACCTGCTGATCGGCGCGGCCCTGCTCATCGCTGGCCTGTCGAACGTCTCGGCCGCGAAGGGCACGAACACCACGGTCGGCGCCGTCTACCTCGTGCTCGGCGTGCTCGGCTTCTTCATCGAGGAGACCGCCGCGAACATCCTCGCGCTGAACACGGCCGACCACTTCCTGCACCTCGCGAGCGCGGTCGTGCTGCTGCTCGTCGGCCTGGGCGCTGACAAGTCCGCGCGCCGCGTCACCGCGTAACCGGCACCGCGCACAACAAACCCGTTCGCGCCCTAGCGCAGGGCCGGTGGGTGTCCCGCCGCCCGATCGCAGAGACAAGAGGAGCGTCCCCCGTGACGACCATCACCCGCACCTGGCTCGCCATGGCCGCCATCGGCGCAGGGCTGATCCACGTCGCCCTCGGGGCCGGCGCTCCTCTTGTCCTCGCGGTGCCTCTCGTCGCAATAGCCGCGGCGGAGGTGCTGTGGGGCGTTCTCGCGGTGCTCAGGGATCGGGTCTACTTCCCGACGGTCGCCCTCTTCGGCGCCCTCGCGCCCATCGGGCTGTGGGCGCTGCTGATCACCGCAGCGAGCGTCGCCGGCGCACCGGAGCTCCTCGCCCCGATGCCCTTCCTCGCGATGGGATCCGCGACGCTCTTCGATCTCTTCATCGCCGGCGTCCTCGCCGTGCGCCGCCGCCGCGCCGCCCGGGTAACGGGGTCGTCGGTTCCGGCCCGCGAGCCGGCGCCCGCCGCCGAAGCCGCACCGGCCGAGCCGAGCGTCGGCCGGTACCTCATCGGCGTGCTGGCCGGTGCGTGCGTCGTGTCGGCGCTCACCACCCCCGCCCTCGCGAACACTCACGCCGGACAGTACGCGGTGCCGCACGGCACCCTGCACGGCTCGCACAGCGGGCACTAGGCGGCCTCGCCGCACACCGCGGGAACCGGGCCCGTCAGCCCGTTGCGGTGTCCGCCGCCGGCCGCGGGACGCGGATGCGCGTCGCCTCGGACATGAAGCGTCGCACGTTCAGGTCGACGATGATGTCCGCGGGTCGCAGCGGCCTCGTCAGGTAGAGCCCGGACAGGGCCGTGATGCGGCTGAGTGCCACGTACGTCTGTCCCGGGCTGAACACCCGGGACCCGAGGTCGACGATCGCCCGGTCGTACGTCTTGCCCTGCGACTTGTGGATCGTGACCGCCCAGGCCAGGCGCAGCGGGAACTGCGTGAACTCGCCGACCACGTCGCGGCGCAGCTCCTTCGTCGTCGGCGAGTACGAGTAGCGGTACTTCTCCCAGGTGACGGGCTCGACCTCGTACTCGTCGCCGTCCACCTCGACGTACACGGTGGTGTCGATCTTCGTCACCGTGCCGACGCTGCCGTTCACCCAGCGCTGGTCGACGTCGTTGCGAAGGAACATGACCTGCGCGCCCACCTTGAGGTCGAGCTTCTCCTCGGCCGGATACGCCTTGCCGCCGAAGTCTCCGCTGACCTCGGCCGCCGCCGTGAGGCTGCGGCCGGGCAGGCGGCCGAGCGCGGCCGCGTTGATGCGGTTGACCGTGTCGTTGCGGGTCGCGAGCGTGATGGCGCCCTCGCTCGGCGCCGGCCGCGCGCCCGTGTCGTTGAGAACGCCCGCGATCTCTGCGGTGACCCGGCCGTGCCGCACCGCGTTCAGCATCTCCTTGAACGCGTCCTCGTGCTGCCGGTGGATCTCGGTGAGCTCGTAGATGCGCAACTCGGCGTCGCGCCACACCGCGGCGTCGAAGAACCACATGGACCGATAGCGGTCGGTGAAATAAGCGCGCTCGTCCGCGTCCCCCGGTACGGGCGCGAGCTGGTACGGGTCCCCGAACAGGACGACCTGCACCCCGCCGAACGCCTCGTCCTTCCGCCGCCGCGCCTGCCGCAGGCTCCTGTCGATCGCGTCGAGGAGGTCGGCGTTGACCATGGAGATCTCGTCGATCACGAGCGTGTCGATGGTGTTCAACAGTTTGCGGAGCTCCTGCGTCTGCTCGATCTCGTGGTCGGCGATGACGCCGATGGGCAGTTTGAACAGCGAGTGGATGGTCTGCCCGCCGACGTTGAGGGCGGCGACGCCCGTCGGAGCGCAGATGACGACCTGCTTCTCCGTGTGCCATGCCAGGTGGCTGAGCAGCGTCGACTTGCCGGTGCCGGCGCGGCCGGTGACGAAGATGTGGTCGCGGGTCTTCTCGATGGCGTCGAAGACGGCCGCCTGCTCGTGGGACAGCGAGTGAGCGGGCACGTGCGGTCGCTTTCGTCGGCGCGGGCGGGGATCGCCCGGTGGACGGACGGGCACCCTCACGATACCCGCCGTTCCGGGCGGCCTCCGGCGGTCACCGTAGGATGTCGGCGTGACGCTGGACACCGATCGGGGGCGGGAGGGCCTGCGCCGGGTGGTCATCGGGTGGTCGCTCGTGCTCGTGCTCGTCCTGGGCGCCTTCATCGGCACCGTGGCCGCGCTCAACAGCACCGTCTACAGCGCGAGCGGATTCGTGCGGTCCTACCTCGACGAGCTCGCCCGGCACGACGGCCGGGCCGCGCTCGATACGCCCGGCGTCACCGTGCCGGAGACCGGATCCCGCGCGCTGCTGAACGGCGTCGCCCTCGGCGAGCTCGAGGACGTCCGGTTGCTCCGCGACGAAGCGGGGCGGGGCGGCACGCGCGCGGTGAGCTTCGGCTACGCGGCCGACGGCGTTGCGGGCACGACGACCTTCGAGGTGCGCCCGACCGGCACCCGCTTCCTGCTCTTCCGCACGTGGGAGTTCGCGGTCAGTCCCGTGTCGGCGCTGGATGTCACCGTTGCGCACGCCACGACGTTCACGGCCAACGGTCTCATGGTCGACACCGCCATCGAACCGCGCGACCTCGACGGCGGCGTCACGTCATTCCTCGTGTTCGCACCCTCCGCCTACGCCCTCGGCCACGAGTCCCGCTACCTCGACGCGAACCCGGTGAGCGTGCTCGTCGACGCGCCGGGGGCGACCGTGGCGGCGACGGTGGCGCCGAGGGCGAACGCGGTCTTCGTGGAGCAGGTGCAGCGGGAGCTGGATGCCTACCTCGCCGACTGCACGACGCAGCGGGTGCTGCAGCCGGCCGGGTGCCCGTTCGGTCAGACGGTGCGCGACCGCATCCAGGGCGAGCCCGAGTGGTCCATGGCCCGCCCCCCGCGCGTCACGCTGCAGCCGTACTCCGCGGATCCCGCGGATCTCACGTGGCTCGTGCCCGAGACCGCCGGCGCCGCGCACATCGCGGTCGACGTGCGTTCCCTCTACGACGGCCGCGTGACGCGGCTCGACCAGGACGTGGCGTTCTCGGTGAGCCTGCGCGTCGTCCCCCTCCCGGACGGCACCCTCCAGCTCGAGGGACTCTAGCGCGGGTCAGTCGCGGGACGAGAGCTTCGCGAGCTGGCGGTTGTACGCCTCGAGGTCGGCGTCGCCGTCGCGGTCCGCCTTGCGGTCGAGGCGCTTGGACTCGCGGTCGTCGCTCCGGCTCCACATGATGGCGACGACGACCGCGAGCGCGGCCGTCGGTATCTCGCCGACGCTCCACGCGATGCCGCCGCCGACGCGCTGGTCCTCGAGCGCGCTGGCGCCCCAGCCCATGGCGCCGTACCAGTCGGCGAGCAGCAGACCGGTGCCCGTCATGAGGGAGAGGCCGAAGAACGCGTGGAACGCCATGGTGCCGAGCAGCAGCAGCAGGCGCATCGGGTACTGCAGGTTCACGGGCGTCGGGTCGACGCCGATGAGGGCCTGCACGAACAGGTAGCCGACGATGAGGAAGTGCACGATCATCCACTGGTGACCGATGTGGTCGGTTGTCGCCCAGCTGAACAACGGGGAGTAGTAGAACACGAGCAGCGAGCCGGCGAAGAGCACGGCGGCGACGAGCGGATGGCCCACTATGGCGGCGAAGCGCGAGTGCACGCCGAGCATGAGCCACTCGCGGCCGCCGCGGCTGCCGTCCGTCCGCTTGCGGATGGCGCGCATACCCAGGGTGACGGGCGCCGCGGGCACGAGGAACAGCGGCACGACCATTCCGAGCGTCATGTGCGCGAGCATGTGCACGCTGAACAGGTAGCTCTCGTACACGTTGACGCCGCCGTTGGTCACGTAGAACAGCAGGAGCATGCCCGCGACCCAGAGGACGCTGCGGTGCACCGGCCAGCTGTCGCCGCGACGCTTCAGGCGCCATACCCCGGCGAGGTAGAAGAAGATGCCGAATGCGCACAGCAGCACCCACATCAGGTCGAAGTTCCACAGGGTGACGTACCGGAGGAACGTCGGCTCGGGGGGGAGCGGCGACCCGGTGAGGATCTCCGCGGGCGTCGCGCGCGCGAGCTCCGTGGCCGGCACCTCTTCGATGGGCGGCGCCGTGCGGCCGAGCGCGGCGGCCACCCCCGAGGCGAGACCCATGAAGGCCAGCTCCATCGCGACGAGCGCCCAGAAGTGGCGCTGACCGCTCTCGCTGCTTCCCATGCGCCGGATCGTGGCACGGCGCTGCGCCGCACCGAACAGGCCGAGCGCCAGCAGGGCGAACACCTTGAGCAGCACGAGCAGCCCATACGGCGTCGCCAGCCGGTCTAGTGAGCCCACGCGGATCTCCGCGCTCACGTAGCCCGACGCCGCGACGACGAGGAAGCAGACGAGGGCGACGGTCGAGTACCGGGACACGACGGTCGCGAGCCGCTCCGGTCCGATCACCCCGCGGAGCAGCACGAGCACCAGCAGGCCGCCGAGCCAGACGGCGGCGAACACGAGGTGCAGTCCGAGCGCGGTGACGGCGGCGTCGTGGCTCTCCGTTCCGCCCGCATGGCCCTGCTGCGCCATGGGCACGAGACCGACGACGGAGAGCACGAGCACGAAGGCCAGGGCGGTGGGATTACGGATCGCGAAGCACAGCACGGTCACGGCCGCGGCGATCAGGGCCGTGCCGAGCCACGCCTGCCCGATCGACGTCGATGTGAGGATGGCCCCGAGCGCCGTGCCGAAGTCGGGGTCGAGGGACACGGGGAGGTTCGTGACCTCGAGAAAGGTGAGGAAGCCCGTCACCGCCGACGCGACGGTCCAGAAGGCCGCGGCGGCCGCGGCGATGTCGAGCACGCGGGCGAACTCCGGGCGCTTCGGCGTCAGGGCGAAGCAGGCGAGGAGCAGTGCTCCGATCGTCGCCGCAGCGCCGAGGTTGACGAGCATCTTCGCGATCGGCAGGCCGTATCGCACGACCGATCCCGGATCCTGCAGCGGGAGGGCGGCGGCGGCACCGCCGAGGGCGAGCGCGGCCAGCAGGGACGCGAAGGAGACCGCGAGGAGCAGCGCGGGACCCGCGACGCGAACGATTCTTGCCATGGCGGATCCAGCCTACGGCGTGCAACAGCGAGGTCCCTGGGCGGGACGCCGCCCGGGGGCAGATGCGACGAGAGGGGGCCGCCGTTTCCGGCGTCCCCCTCCCGAAAGAAGCAGAACTACTTGACGGCGGCCTTGAGCTTGCTGCCGGCCGAGATCTTGACACCCTTGCTGGCGGCGATGTCGATCGGCTCGCCGGTCTGAGGGTTACGACCGGTGCGGGCGGCGCGTGCCGTCTGCTCGACCGTGATCCACCCGGGAACGGTGACCTTCACGCCCTGGGCAACGTTGCTGGACAGCGTGGAGAACAGAGCGTCGAGCACGCCGTTGACGGCAGCCTGGCTCTGGCCGGACTCGGCCGCGACCGCGGCAACCAGCTCCGTGCGGTTGAGGGTGTTATCTGCCATTGGTTGTCCTCCTCGGACGAGAGAGCTGTTCGGACGGAACAGCCCCGTTGTTCTCTTGTCGAAAAAGCGGCCGCTGGGGCCGAGCGGTCGAGGTCGACCGCTCGTAACCTACCAGCTTGACTTCGTGATGCCGGGCAACTCCCCACGGTGCGCCATGTCGCGGAAACGCACGCGAGAGATGCCGAAAGCGGAGATGTGACCGCGGGGACGACCGTCCACCGCGTCGCGGTTGCGGACACGCACCGGCGAGGCGTTGCGCGGCAGTTTCTGCAGGCCGAGGCGTGCCGCCTCGCGGGACTCGTCGGTGCCGTTCGGGTCCACGAGGGCCTTCTTCAGCTCGAGGCGCTTCGCGGCGTACCGCTCCACGATCACCTTGCGCTGCTCATTGCGCGCGATCTTGCTCTTCTTCGCCATGGTTAGCGCTCCTCACGGAAGTCGACGTGCTTGCGCACTACAGGGTCGTACTTCTTGAGCACGATGCGGTCGGGGTTGTTGCGGCGGTTCTTGCGGGTCACGTAGGTGTACCCGGTGCCGGCCGTCGAGCGGAGCTTGATGATGGGACGTACGTCCTGCTGCTTCGCCATTAGATCTTCACCCCACGCGCGAGGATGTCCTTGACCACGGACTCGATGCCGCGGGCGTCGATCACCTTGATCCCCTTCGCCGACAGCGTGAGAGTCACGTTACGACGGAGCGAGGGGACGTAGTACGTCTTCTTCTGCACGTTCGGGTCGAAGCGACGCTTGGTGCGCCGGTGCGAGTGCGAGATGTTGTGACCGAAGCCGGGAACGGCTCCTGTCACCTGGCAGGTTGCTGCCATGGTTATCCTCCAGTACCGCAGAGCCGGATTGCTCTGCCCAAGATCTCTTGTCGGCACGCGCGAGCCCGTTGCCCGGTGAGGGGAATGGGCGTCGGCGTGCGATCCGTGAGGGAGAGGCCCTCACGGCCAACGTCATACACTACGGTGATCGGTCGCGGAAGGCAACTTGCCGTCCTCGGCCGGGTCCTCGGGCGACGCGTCGGTGGCCGACGGCCTGCGGCCGACGGACAGCTGGAAGTCGTCGCCGTGCTGCTCGACGCCGTGCACGACGGCGTCCTGCACCATGTCCACCGCGGCCTGACGCCGCGCGATGAGCGGGTCGTTGCGCAGGTCCTTCCACAGGCCGAAGGCGATGAGCAGCATGATGACGACGAACGGCAGGGACGCCACGATGGTGAGGTTCTGCAGTCCGGTCAGCGCCTCCGATCCGCCGCCGCCGATCGCCAGCATGATGGCCGCGACCGCGCCCATCAGCACGCCCCACACCACGACGACGGACTTGCTCGGCTCGATCGCCCCGCGCTGGGACAGCGTCCCGATGACGATCGACGCGGAGTCGGCGCTGGAGACGAAGAAGATGGCGACGAGGAGCATCACGAGCACGGTGCTGACGCTCGCGAGGGGGTAGTTGGCGAGCAGCTGGAACAGTGTCGAGTTCGAGTTGACGGCACCGTCGACGGTGACGCTCGCGCCCGTCTGCTGCTCGTGGATGGCGGACCCGCCGAAGATCGAGAACCAGATCAGGGCGACCATGGTCGGAACGAGAAGCACCCCGGTGACGAACTCGCGGATGGTGCGGCCGCGGCTGATCCGGGCGATGAACATGCCGACGAAGGGCGTCCAGGAGATCCACCACGCCCAGTAGAAGATGGTCCAGCTCGACAGCCACTGCGACATCTCGTCGCCGCCCGTCGCCGCCGTACGCGACGCCATCTCCGCCATGTCGCCGATGTAGCTGCCCACGGTCGCGGGGATGATGTTCAAGATGAACAGGGTGGGGCCGACGACGAACACGAAGACGGCGAGGATGAGCGCCAGCACCATGTTCGTGTTGGACAGCCACTGGATGCCGCGGGCGACGCCGGAGACGGCTGAGGCGACGAAGGCGATGGTGAGCACGGCGATGATGCCGATCAGGACGGGGGTGCCGAGCTCGCCCACCCAGCCGTTGAACTGCAGCCCGGCGGCGATCTGCGTCGCGCCGATGCCGAGCGAGGCGGCGGATCCGAACAGCGTCGCGAAGATCGCGAGCATGTCGATGACCTTCCCGGCCCAGCCCTGGCTGTGGCGGCCGAAGAGCGGCCAGAACACCGAGGAGAACAGCTGCCTGCGCCCCTTGCGGAACGTGCCGTAGGCGATCGCGATGCCGACGACGGCGTAGATCGCCCAGGGGTGCAGACCCCAGTGGAACATGGAGGTCGCCATGGCGGTGCGCACGGCGGCATCGCTCTCGGCCGCCGTGGTGCCGGGCGGGGGACTGATGAAGAAGCTGAGCGGCTCGGCCGAGCCGAAGAACATGAGGCCGATGCCCATGCCGGCCGCGAACATCATCGCTATCCACGACACCGTGCGGAACTGCGGCTGCTCGTCGTCCGCGCCGAGCTTGATGCGGCCGTACTTGCTCGCGGCGAGGCAGATGACGAACACCACGAAGAAGCTCGCCGCAAGCACGAAGAGCCAGCCGGTGTTCTCGATGACCCAGCCCTCGGCCGTCGAGGAGACGGCGCCGAGGCTCTCGGTGCTGACGAAACCCCAGATCACGAACCCGACGGCCACGGCGGCCGTCACGCCGAACACGACGCGGTCGATCCGCGGGTGCTCCGGCTCGTACAGTTTCACGGAACCGGTCTTGCGCGCCTGCAGCAGACGGTGATTCGAATGGTCCGGGCGCCGTTTGCGCGGCTGGATGGCGGGGCCTGCCCGCTCCGTCGTGCGGCCGGTGAGGCCGACTATGCGATCTCGGATGTTCTGCCGGTTGCGGACGTTCTGGTGGTCTGGCACAGCGGAAGCACTTCTCTCGTCACGATGGGGCGACGGATCCGTGCGCGCACGATCCGCCGATTCGGTAAAGGCAGCCACCCACGGTACACGAACGCGAAAGGGGGGCTCGTCGAAGGCGCGCGTCGTCGCGCACCGCTTGTGCACAGCATGCGCCTGATCGCGCGATCTGGCGCCCCTCCCCGCGCGATCCGGCCCGTTCCGGCAGGGCCGGTCCCGGGGGGCCCCTCCTCCCCAGGGAGGCCCCGCGGGGGTGCGGCGGTGCGCGGCGGCGTGCGGGGTGGTTCCCGGCGGCGTGCGGGGTGGTGGCCGCTCAGCCCGCGGTGGCGGAGTGCGTCGCCGCGACGGCGGAGCAGGCGGCGCAGAGGCCGAAGACGTCGACGATGTGCTGGGGCTGCGTGAAGCCGTTCGCCGCCGCGACCGAGGTCGCCCAGGTCTCCACGGCGTCCGCCTCGATCTCGACGGTCAGGCCGCAGTTGCGGCAGATGAGGTGATGGTGGTGCCCGCCGCTCGTGCAGGCGCGGTACAGCGCCTCCCCCTCCATCGACTGCAGGGAGTCGGCCTCCCCGCCGTCCGCGAGGTCGGCCAGGGCACGGTAGACCGTCGCAAGGCCGATCGGCGAGCCGCCGTCGCGCAGCGACGAGTGCAGGCTCTGCGCGCTGACGAAGTTGTCGGCGGTGACCAGCGCCTCACGCACCGCCTCGCGCTGCCAGGTGTTCCTTTTCATCGCCCCCACCGTAAGCCCACTCCCCGTGCCCCGCCTCAACGCCCGTGAGAATGCCCGCCGACGTCAGTCGAGCAGCAGTGCGGGCTCCTCGAGCACGCTCGCGACATCGGCCACGAACCGGCTGGCGACGTCGCCGTCCACGACGCGGTGGTCGAAGCTCGCGCCGACGGTCGTCACGAAGCGCGGGCGCACCTCGCCGTCGACGACCCAGGGCTTCTGCTTGATCGTGCCGAGGGCGACGATGGCGACCTCCCCCGGGTTGAGGATCGGTGTGCCCGTGTCCATGCCGAAGACGCCGATGTTCGTGAGGGTTATGGTGCCTTTCGCCATCTCGGCGGGGCTCGTCCTGCCGTCGCGCGCCGTGATGGTGAGCTGCTCGAGCGCCTGCGCGAGCTGCAGCAGCGACATGGACTGCGCCTCCTTGACGTTCGGCACGATGAGACCGCGAGGCGTCGCGGCGGCGACGCCGAGGTTCACGTAGTGCCGGACGACGATCTCGGAGTCCGACCACGACGAGTTGACCATCGGGTTGCGCCGCACGGCCCAGATCATGGCCTTGGCCATGATCAGCAGCGGCGACACCTTGACGCCCGCGAAGTCCGTCGAGGTCTTGAGCCGTTTCACGAACTCCATGGTGCGGGTCGCGTCGACGTCCACGAACACGCTGACGTGCGGCGCGGAGAACTTGCTCGACACCATGGCCTGGGCGATGGCCTTGCGCACCCCCTTGACCGGGATGCGCTCCTCGCGCTCGGGCGACCACTCGGGCGTCTCGAGGTTCTTGAACACGCTCGCCTGCGACGCGTGACGCACGACGTCGTCGCGGGTGATCTCGCCGAGCAGGCCGGTGGCCGTGACGGTCGCGAGGTCGACCGCGAGGTCTTTGGCGAGCTTCCGCACGGGAGGCTTCGCGATGATGGGGCCGACAGACTGGGCGAGCGGGACGTTCCTCGGCGCACCGGGCGCGCTCGGCGTACCGCCCCTCGACGCACCGGCGGCCGCGCCGGATGCGGTCGCCCGGGCCGCACCGCCCGCGTCGCCGCGTCGACGGCGGGTCGCCGGGGCGCCGCCCTTCGTGCCGTAGCCCACGAGCACCGCCTCGGGCTTCTCGTCCGCTTCCCGCGGCGGGCGCCGTGGGCTCGGCGGGCGCGGGCGCCTCGTGCGGCACCCCGGGCGCGACGGGCGCATCGGCCACGTCGGCGGTCGACGGGGACGCCATGGTGGCCTCGAGCGGCATCGCCGCCTGGGCCGGCGTCGCGAGCGGGGCCTCGACGCCCACCGGGGAGCCGGAGGAGATGGCGATGATCGGGGTGCCGACATCGACCGTGTCCCCCTCCTGCACCAGCAGGTCGGAGACCGTGCCCGAGTACGGGGACGGCAGCTCGACGAGGGACTTCGCCGTCTCGATCTCGACGATGACCTGGTTGACGCTCACCGCGTCGCCCGGGCCGACCCGCCACGACACGATCTCGGCCTCGGTGAGACCCTCGCCCACGTCCGGGAGGTTGAACTGTGAATCGGTCATGGCAACTCCGGGTGCTGTCGGGTTCGGGTGAAGCGTGGGGCCCTCGTCAGTAGGCGAGGGAGCGGTCGATCGCGTCGAGCACGCGGTCGGCGTCTGGCAGGTAGAGCGACTCGAGCTTGGCCGGGGGGAAGGGGGCGTCGAACCCCGAGACCCTGAGCACGGGCGCCTGCAGGGAGTAGAAGGCGCGCTCGGTGACGGTGGCGGCGATCTCGGACCCGACGCTCGCGAATCCGGGCGCCTCCTGGGCGACCACGAGGCGGCCGGTCCTGTGCACGGACTCCAGGAGGGGTCCGTAGTCGATGGGGGAAAGGGAGCGCAGGTCGATGACCTCGACGCTCGTGCCCTCCTGGGCGGCGAGCTCTGCGGCCTGCAGCAGCACGGTGACCATGGCGCCGTGACCGACCACGGTGACCTCGGTGCCCTGCCGCGCGACCCGGCTCGAGTGCAGCGGAACCGGGTTCCCCGCGAGGTTAACCTCGCCCTTCGGCCAGTAGCGGGCCTTCGGTTCGAAGAACATCACCGGGTCGTCGCTCGCGATGGCCTCCTGGATCATCCAGTAGGCGTCGTTCGGCGTGCTCGGGCTGACCAGGCGGAGGCCGGGCGTGTGCGCGAAGTACGCCTCCGGGCTCTCCTGGTGGTGCTCGATCGCACCGATGTGCCCGCCGTACGGCACCCGGATGACGACCGGCATGCGCACCCTGCCCTCATGCCGATTGGTCAGTTTCGCGAGCTGGCTGGTGATCTGGTCGAACCCGGGGTAGATGAAGCCGTCGAACTGGATCTCGCAGACCGGGCGGTAGCCGCGCATGGCGAGGCCGATGGCCGTGCCGATGATCCCGGACTCCGCCAGAGGCGTGTCGAGGACGCGGCGCTCGCCGAAGTCCTTCTGCAAGCCCTCCGTCACCCGGAAGACGCCGCCCAGCCGGCCGATGTCCTCGCCCATGAGAAGCACGCGGTCGTCGCTCTCGAGCGCTTTGCGCAGGCCGGCGTTCAGGGCGCGGCCGAGAGGCATGGTCTGGATGTCGGTCATGCCCGCTCCCCGCCCGTCTCGGCCGGCGCGTCGTCGAAGGACGCCTCGTACTGCGCCAGCCACTCCTTCTGCTCCGCCATCACGGGATGCTGCTCCGAGTAGACGTGGTCGAAGATCTTCCCGACCGGGGGCGTGCCGAGGGCGAGCGTGCGCCTGCGGATGTCCGCGGCAAGATCGGCCGCCTCCTCCGCGACCTCGCCGAAGAACGCGTCGTCTGCGCCAAGGCCGCGGAGGTACGTCTCGAGCCGCACGAGCGGGTCCCGCTCGACCCAGTGCGCGAGCTCGTCCTCGGCGCGGTACTTGGTGGGGTCGTCGCTCGTGGTGTGCGCGCCGATGCGATAGGTCAGGGCCTCGATGAAACCGGGTCCACGACCGCTCCTCGCGTCGTCGAGGTACTTCGCGGTGACGGCGTAGCTGGCGAAGACGTCGTTCCCGTCCACCTGGGTGCTCGGGATGCCGAAGCCGCGCGGGCGCTGATACAGCGGCACCCGGGACTGCGTGCTCACCGGCACCGAGATCGCCCAGTGGTTGTTCTGGAGGAAGAACACCTGCGGGGTCTGGTAGCTGGCGGCGAAGACGAGGGCCTCGCTCACGTCGCCCTGGCTCGTGGCGCCGTCGCCGAAGTAGACCATGACGGCGGTGTCCCGGTCCGGGTCGCCCGTTCCGGTGAGCCCGTCGAACTGGACGCCCATGGCGTAGCCGGTCGCGTGCAGGGCCTGCGACCCGATGACGAGCGTGTAGAGGTGGAAGTTCGCGTCGGCCGGGTCCCACCCTCCGTGGGTCGTGCCGCGCATCAGCTGGATGATGCCCAGCAGGTCGATGCCGCGGATGAGACCGACCACGTGCTCCCGGTACGAGGGGAAGATGTGGTCCTGGGGCTTCGAGGCGCGGGCTGAGCCGACCTGGGCACCCTCCTGGCCGGTGCTCGGCGGCCACAGCCCCATCTGACCTTGGCGCTGCAGATGCGTTGCCTCCGCGTCGAACGCGCGGATCTGCGCCATGTCGGCGTAGAACTGCCGGTAGTCGGCATCCCCGAGCTTCTCGAAGTAGGGGAGGAACTCCTCGGCGGATGGGGTGGGCTCCAACCTGCCCTCTTTCGAGAGCAGGGACACCGTCGTTTCGGATTCCGCCATTCGACTAACCTACCGGCGGTCTCCGGCGGTCCCCGTGAGGTTCCGGACAATGTCCGCCGACGCCGTTAGGAGCGTGTCGACAGACTCCTCCTCGCCGATGCTCACGCGGATTCCCTCCGGCGGAAAGGCCCGCACGACGATTCCGTGCTCCGCGAAGACTCCGGCGGCGCGCGCCGTGTCTTCACCGGTCGGCAGCCACACGAAGTTGCCGTGCGCCTCCGGAACGGCCCAGCCCTGGTCGATGAGGGCTGATCGCACCCGGTCCCGCACCAGCACGAGGCGGTCGACGCGCTCGAGGAGCTCCGCCTCGCGCTCGAGGGACGCGATGGCCGCCTCCGTCGCGAGCGCCGTGACCGAGAGCGGGATGGCGGTGGAGCGGGCGGCGTCGAGCACCCGTGCGGGCCCCAGCGCGTAGCCGACGCGCAGCCCCGCGAGCCCGTACGCCTTCGAGAAGGTGCGCAGCACGACGAGGTTCGGGTACCGCGCGAGCAACGGCGTGCCGGTCACGGCCGCGGGCTCGCGCACGAACTCGGCGTACGCCTCGTCCAGGAGCACGAGCACGTCCGAGGGCACGCGGTCCATGAGCCGCGAGAAGTCCGCGGCCGTCACGACCGTGCCCGTGGGGTTGTTCGGGGTGCACACGACCACGACGCGCGTGCGAGGTGTCACCGCGTCGGCGAGGCCGGCGACGTCCAGGCTGCCGTCGGGAAGGTTCAGCACCGGCACACCGGTGGCACCGGCCACCATCACGAGACCGGGGTATGCCTCGAAGGACCGCCATGGGTAGACGACCTCGTCCCCCGCGCCGGCCGCGGCCTGCAGGAACTGCGCGATGAGTGACACCGAGCCCGCACCGACGTGCACCTCGTCGGCGGTGACGCCGTAACGGGCGGCGAGCGCATCCCGCAGCGCGCCGGCGGTCGCGTCCGGGTACCTGTTGATGGAACGCACCGCCGCGATCGCGGCCAGGACGCCGGGCAGCGGCTCGAACGGGTTCTCGTTCGACGACAGCTTGTAGCTGTCGTCGGACGCGGGATTCCCCTGCCGATAGGCGGGAAGGGCGACGATCTCGGGCCGCAGGCGAACGGGGGACGGGTCCTTGGCGCTCACGACTCCCGAGTCTAGGCGGGGGCGCGCGTGAACCGTGGTGGCGCCCGGAGACCCGATGCCATAGTGGGCGCATGCCGAAGTTCCTGATCTCGACCGTCACGAACGCGATCGCGCTGTGGCTGACGACGTTGATCGTCAGCGGCGCGCACGTCACCCCGTATGAGCGGGGCAACCCCCTGGCGGCCGTGCTCACGTATCTGCTGCTCGGCCTGCTGTTCGGCATCGTCAACGGGGTCATCGGCACCGCGATCAAGATTGTCGCCTTCCCCCTGTACCTCCTCACGCTCGGCCTCATCGCCCTCCTCGTGAACGGGCTCCTCTTCCTTCTCGTTGCCTGGATATCGGACCTGCTCGGCTTCGGGCTGTCCGTCGACGGGTTCTGGTGGGGCGTGCTCGGGGCCCTGCTCATGGCGTTGTTCAGCTGGATCATCGGCCTGGTCCTTCGCCCTCTGGCCCGGAGCGACCGGCGTCGGCGGGACTGACGACAGCGGCGCCACCCACGCCGACACCGAAACCGCCACCGGAACCGCCACTGGGCGGTGGCCCGGGCGCCTCGACCACGCGCTCCGCACGCCACTCGGTCACGGAGCCCTGCTCCCGGTCACCCAGGAACGTGCTGAGCGTCGACCGGAATCCGGCGATGCGCTCCTCCTCGGACTCGTCGAGCAGGGCCGCCGTCTCGGCATAGCGGTCGAGACCGTGGGCCGCGAACAGCGTGCCGCCGCCGTCCGTCAGCTCGTCGGCGACCGAGCGGCGCACCACGAGCGCGTGCCCGCCGTCCTCGTCAGCGAGCCCGTGGCCGCCGAGGGCGGCGAGCACGTCCTCGTTGTGCTCCACGGACACGGCGGACACCCCGTCCGGCACCGGGATCTGGCCGACCGGCGAACCAAGGCTGAGCACGCCGTCCACCGCGAAGCTGCCGCGGTCCGCGATATCCCGTGCGACGATGCCGCCGAGCGAGTACCCCGCGAGCAGCACCCTGTCGTCCGGCCCCACCCCCGCGGCGCGCATCGCCTGCTCGGTGGCCCGGACCGCGCCGGCGTCGCCTCCCGTCACGGCACCGACGTCGGAGGTCACGTCCCACGGATCCGACGTCGACCGCGGTGAGGCATCCGCGGTTCCGCCGACGTAGACGATGAAGCGACGGTCGGCCGTTCCTTCGCCGTACCGCTCCACGCGGACCTGGGCGCCGTCCGGTGCCGCTCTCGGGAGCCGGCCCGCGAGGTCGGCGAAGCCCCGCGGGGCCGCGGCCACGGCCGGCACCGAACCGGCGGGCTCCGGCACCCGGTGCACGACGACACGCGTCTCCCTGAGCATGCCGGCTGCGCCGGCCGCGCCCGTGACCACGAGACCGGCGGTCGGCAGGCCGAGATCGAGTCCCTGCTCCTCGAGCAGCCGCCGAGTCGGGGGCGGCACCCGCAGCACCCCGAGGCCGAAGTCGTCGACCGAGGACACCGCCGTGCGGGCGAGCGACGCGACGAGCGCGTTGTTGACCACCGCGGGGTTGTCGCGCAGCCACACGCCGACGCCCCTGGCCGCCGCCCGCCCCTGGGGCGAGGTGACCGTCACGGCTCCGACGGCGAGCGCGAGCGCGACGGCCGGTCCATGGATCAGCACGAGGCCGGGCAGCACGACGCCGGCCCAGTACGCGGCGGCCTCGCCCGCCGTGCGCTGCACGAGAGCGAGGGAGCGCTCGAGGGCGCCGTACCGCTCCGCCGAGCGCCGCAGCGCCCGCACGAGACTCGTGCTCTCGAGCAGGGCGTCCTCCACCGCGCCCCTCGCCCACGTGAGGTGGTTGGTCACCCGGGCATCCGCGTCCTCGGTGAGCGGCCACGAGGCGAGACGTGCCCGGCAGGCTTCGAGGCCGTCCCGCACCCGCTCGAGATCCTGTGCGTGCTCGAGCAGCTCCTCCGTCGCCACGGCGGTCGACCCGCCGCCCGAGAGGAGCAGATCGTCGCTCACGCCGTCTGCTCCCGGTGCGCCAGCGCCGTACCCGTCGCCGCCAGCGCGCCCTGCAGTTCGGCGGCCGCGCTCTCGAGGAGGTCGTCGAGGCGCTCGAGCCGCACGAGATATCTCCGCTGGGCTGCCGACTTCCAGTACACCGTGCCGTCCCGCGGCACCTCATGCCGGAGTGCGCCCATGCGTGCGACCAACCGCCCCAGCTCCTCGCGCTGCCGCCGCACCACAGCGAGCTCGCGTTCCGCGCGGGCGTCCGCGCCTCCGTCGATCATGACCATCCCTCCGACGTCCCGATGCTGAACGATCGTCGCAGCTCCGGGACGGCGCCGGACGAATCTGTGCGCGCCCCCGCATCCGCGGGCCCTGTGCGGGGGCGGTCGCGGTTGTTGAGAGAATTGACCGCGCGGGCGCCCCCGTCCTTCCGGCACAACGAGCCGGAAGCCGCGCCGCACGACTAGGAGATCCCCCGCATGACGTCCCTTCCTCCCCAGGTGCTCAGCCCCCTCGACGGGCGCTACTACCCCGCCGTCGGCGAGCTCGGCGAGTACCTCTCGGAGGCCGGCCTCAATCGCGCGCGCGTGCAGGTGGAGGTGGAGTGGCTGCTCTACCTCACCGACCACTCGATGTTCGGGTCGAGCCCGCTGTCCGCCGAGCAGGCGGCCGCGCTGCGCGCCATCGCCGCCGATTTCGGCCAGGCGGAGATCGACGAGCTCGCCGCCCTCGAGGCCACGACGCGTCACGACGTCAAAGCCGTCGAGTACCTCGTGCGCCGCCGGCTCGACTCGCTCGGGCTGTCCGGCATCGCGGAGCTCACGCACTTCGCGTGCACGAGCGAGGACATCAACAACCTCTCCTATGCGCTCGTCATCGAGTCCGCGGTCCGCGAGGTCTGGCTGCCGCGGGCGCGGGGGGTGCTCGACTCGCTGCGCACGCGTGCCGTCGAGCACCGGGGGGACGCGATGCTCTCCCGCACGCACGGGCAGCCCGCGACACCCACAACGCTCGGCAAGGAGCTCGCGGTCTTCGTCTATCGCGTCGAGCGTCTCATCGCCGAGGTCGAGGACGTCGAGTACCTCGGCAAGTTCAGCGGCGCGACCGGCACCTTCGCCGCCCACGTCGCCGCGGACTCCTCCGTCGACTGGCCCGCGGTCTCACGCGAGTTCGTGACCTCGCTCGGCCTCGTCTGGAACCCGCTGACCACGCAGATCGAGCCGCACGACTGGCAGGCGCAGCTCTACGGCCGGATCGCCCACGTCAACCGCGTGCTGCACAACCTCTGCACGGACGTGTGGACATACATCTCGCTCGGCTACTTCCGCCAGATCCCGCAGGCCGGCGCCACCGGCTCGTCGACCATGCCGCACAAGATCAACCCGATCCGGTTCGAGAACGCCGAGGCGAACCTCGAGCTGTCGAACGCGCTGCTCGACTCGCTCGCCGCGACGCTCGTGACCTCGCGCCTGCAGCGGGACCTCACGGATTCCACGACGCAGCGCAACGTCGGCGTCGCGCTCGGCCACTCCGTGCTGGCGCTCGACAACATCCGGCGCGGGCTCGGTGAGCTCGACGTCGACCGGGCCCTGCTGGCCGCGGACCTCGACGGCAACTGGGAGATCCTCGGCGAGGCGATCCAGACGGTCATCCGCGCGGAGATCGTGGCGGGTCGCAGCTCCATCGCCGACCCGTACGCCGTGCTCAAGGAGCTGACCCGCGGCAAGCGCATCAGCGGCGACGACCTCCGCGCCTTCGTCGCCGGACTGGACGTCGGCGACGAGGCGAAGCAGCGTCTGCTCGCGCTGACCCCGGCGGGCTACGCCGGGCTGGCCGCCGACCTCGTGGCGCACATCGAGCCCTGACCGGCGGCGGGGTCGACTACGAGCCGTGACCGCGGTCGGGGCCGTCGTGCCGGTTCTGCTCCTCGAGGTCGCCGAGCTCCGTGCGGTTCGGCTTCGTCGCGAGCGTGAGCATCGCGAGCCCGACGAGCGAGCCGATGAAGGCGATGCCGAGCCCGATGCCGGCGATCTCGATGTTGCGCGTGCTCATGAGCACGACGAGGCCCGCGAAGAGCGCGAGCACGAACGACAGGCCGACCAGTTCGAGGGGCCGGAGCCGATCGCGGCGGCTGGGGGATTCCATGGTCACTTCTCTCCTTGTGCGGCGGCCGCCTCGGCCGGTGCCCACTTGAGGGACAGCCCCGCGATGATCAGGTAGACGCCCAGCAGGGCGCCGTACGCGCCGAGCAGCCCGACGCCGAGAACCGACGCCGTGACGACGCCGTCCGCCCCGTCCGCCGCGCGGAAGGTCTGCGCGTAGTCCGGGGGCACGAGCAGGAAGACGAGGGCGAGCACGGCCGTCGCCGTGCCGACCGTGAGCCAGTCCTTCGCGGCGGCGGCGCGACCCCGGCTCCGCAGCCCGGCGTAGAGCTCGAGGAACCCGGTCACCGCGGCCCAGACACTCACGATGTAGAGGTAGTAGAGAAGTCCGGCCGAGGTGCCGAGGAGCGCCGCGACGCCCAGTATCCCGCTGGCGGCGCCGTGCACGATGAACAGGGAGCGGAGGCCGCGGTCCATGACGTTCGCGGTCGCCTGCCCCGCGATCACGACGCCCGTGAGCACGGCGAACCCGCCGAAGACCGTGAGGCCGAACGAGGGCGAGTGGCCGACCGTGAACGTCGTGACGGCGGCGAGCGCGAGGGCAAGAACGGCCCGGGCGAGCGGAACCCGCCAGTAGTTCACCCCGGGCGCGACGATGCCAGACGACACGGCACGACCTCTTCTCATTGCGTCCGCCCAGCCTACCGGCAGGACCCTGAGCGGACGGACCCTGAGCGGACGGACCGAGCAGAGGGACCCAGCGGCCGGAGGGCGGCCGGCTCAGTCCTGCTCGAGGTTCAGCAGGAACTCGACGGAGCCCTGATCCTCCACCTCGACGAAGCCGAGACTGGGCGCCTCGACGCCGAAGTCCTCGAACGTGATGGGGATGCTGCCGCCGACCTGGCCTCCGTCCTCGGTGAGCACGGCTTGCAACTGCGCCGTCACCTCTTGGGTGACGCCGCGCAGGGTCAGCTCGCCGGTCGCCTCGAAGGTCTGCGGCTCGCCCGGTGCCGGCGCCTGCGCCGCCACCGGCTCCGTGAGCCTGAACGTCGCCTCGGGAAATCGGGACGCCTCGAGGGCGACGTCGCGGAAGTAGATGTCCCGCGGCGGCTCCGGCGTCGTGATGCTCGCGACGTCGACGCTGACGGTGGCGTCCGTCAGCGTGAGGCCGTGCACCATGAGGCTGCCCGTCACCTCCTCCGTGCGCCCGGTCACCGTGACGTCCTTCCCCTGCAGCACCTCATCGACGCGGTAGCCCGCGTACGACCCCTCGGCGACCGACCAGGTGCCGGACAGGCTCTCGGCGTCGACGGCACCGCCTGCGCCGCCCGCGCCGGGCGACACGCGCTCGAGCGCCGGCGGCGCCTCGACAACGCTCGAGGCGTAGTTCGCGTAGACGCTCGGTCCGAAGGCGAGCGCGGCGCCACCCAGCACCACGGCGCCCGCACCGACGCCGATCAGGACCTTCGACTTCTTCTGCACGGCGGCCTTCCTCCGGATCGCCCGCGTGTGCCGGATGCCGGGAGCACCGGGAAGCGGGGGTAGGAGTTCATCGTTGCGGGAAAAGGCATCGATGTCGATGAGTGGCGAAGGAAGCACGAGCCGGGCGGCGGAGGGCAGCACGACCGCCGCGGGAGGCCTACGGTCGTAGCAGGATGCGCGGGCGGCATTCCGCCGGAAGAACAGCCCGAGCGCACCGCCGCCCGCCCCGGGCGACCGCATCGATCGGAAGGCCTTCATGACCGCCACCGAGGAGAAGCGCCCCGCCCTGCGGCGCGCCATCACCGGCCCCCTGCTCTACTTCTTCATCCTCGGCGACGTGCTCGGCGCGGGCGTCTACGCGCTCATCGGCGTCATCGCCGGGAACGTGGGCGGCGCGGTGTGGGCACCCATGCTGCTCGCGCTGGCCATGGCGCTGCTCACCGCATCCTCTTACGCGGAACTGGTGACGAAGTACCCGAAGGCCGGTGGCGCCGCAGTGTTCGCGGAGCGCGCGTTCAAACGGCCCATCGTCTCCTTCCTCGTCGGCTTCTCGATGCTCGCGGCGGGTCTCACGAGTGCGGCCGCACTCTCCCTCGCGTTCGGCGGCGCCTACCTCGGCACCTTCATCGATGTGCCGGCGCCCCTCGCGGCCGTGCTGTTCCTCGCGGTCGTCGCGCTGGTGAACGCGCGCGGCATCAAGGAGTCCATGCGCGCCAACACGGTGATGACGATCATCGAGACCTCGGGACTCGTGATCGTGATCGTGCTCGTCGCGATCCTGCTCGGCAACGGCGGCGGCGAGCCCGCGCGGGTTCTCGAGTTCAAGCCGGGCGTGAACCCCGTGTTCGCGACATTCGGTGCGGCCATCATCGCCTTCTACTCGTTCGTCGGCTTCGAGGTCTCCGCCAACGTCGCCGAGGAGATGAAGAACCCCGCGAAGATCTACCCGCGCGCGCTCTTCGCGGCGCTCACCACGGCCGCCGTCGTGTACGTGCTCATCGGCGTCGCGTCCACCATCACGCTCTCGCCCGAGGAGCTCGGCGCGTCGAGTGCGCCTCTGCTCGACGTCGTGCGCGCCACGGGCGTCGGCCTGCCCCCGCAGGTGTTCAGCGCCATCGCCCTCGTGGCCGTGGCGAACGGCGCGCTCCTCGCCATGATCATGTCGAGCCGGCTCACCTACGGCATGGCCGACAGCGGCCTGCTCCCGTCCCTGTTCACCCGCGTGCTGCGGGGTCGTCGCACGCCCTGGGTCGCCATCGTCGCGACGACAGCCGTCGCGATGCTGCTCACCCTGAGCGGTGGTGTCGAGGTGCTCGCGGAGACGGTCGTGCTCCTGCTGCTCTTCGTGTTCCTGAGCGTCAACGTCGCGGTGCTCGTGCTGCGCAAGGACCGGGTCGAGCACGAGCACTTCCGCACCCCGAGGGTGCTGCCGTACCTGGCGATCCTGTCCTGCATCGTGCTGCTCAGCCAGCAGAGCGGCGAGGTCTGGTTGCGGGGCCTGCTCCTCATCGCCGTGGGCGTCGTGCTCTACGTCATCACGGTGGTCACGCGATCGAAGCGGACGACGAAGGCCTGAGTCGACCCGCGGGGCCCCGAGGGCGACACCGCGGCGCGGCATCGCGATCCCCGGGAGAATCGGAACCGACTCCCTCGCCCCGAGGTCTCCGCGCATGCACCCTCGAGGCACCGACAGCAAAGGACATCCCATGGCGAAGATCACCGTTCTCGGCGGCACCGGATACGCGGGCGGCCACATCGTGCGGGAGGCGGCCGCTCGCGGGCACGCCGTGACCTCGTACAGCCGCTCCCAGCCCGCCGACACGGTCGAGGGAGTCACCTACGTCGCCGCATCCGTGCTCGACGACGGCGTGCTGACCGCCGCGGTGGCGGATGCCGACGTGGTGTTCGAGACCCTCTCACCCCGTGGTGACATGGCGGACAAGCTCGAGGGCGTCGTCGCGCGCCTGATCGACCTCGCCACGGAGGCGGGCGTACGCATCGGCGTGCTCGGCGGCGCCGGATCCCTCCGCGTCGCCCCGGACGGGCCGCGGCTCGTGGACACCGGCGTGATGCCGGAGGAGATCCTCCCCGAGGTCAACACGGGCATCGCGCTCCTGGACGCGCTGGAAGCGGCTCCGGCCGAGCTCGACTGGTTCTACATCAGCCCCGCGGGCGGCTTCGGCGCGCACGCGCCCGGTGAGGCGACGGGCGAGTACCGGGTCGGGACGGACGTGCTCCTCGTGAACGAGGACGGGGAGTCGCTGCTGTCCGGCGAGGACCTCGCCCTCGCGGTCGTGGATGAGATCGAGCGTCCGGCGCACTCCCGACAGCGCTTCCACGTCGCATACTGACGCCCGCGCCGGCCGGCGCTCGACGCATACCGACGCTCGACGCCGCGTCGGCGCCCCGCCAGGCTCAGCGCGACGGGTCCACCATGGTCATGCCCGCAACCACCGCGCGATCGAAGCCGGGCAGTAGCGCGGCCGCCTCCCCGAGACCGATGGTCCGCTCGATCAGGCGCTGCGGCCGGAGGGTGCCGCGCTCGATGAGCGCCATCATGCCCGGATAGTCCGACGCCGCCATCCCGTGGCTGCCGAGGACGTCGATCTCCCAGGCGATCACGCGGGCCATGGGCACACGCGGGTGTCCCTCGACGGGCGGGAGCAGACCGATCTGCACGTGCCGGCCCCGGCGACGAAGGCCGAGGATCGCGTCGGCGCTGGTCTGCTCGCTGCCCACGGCATCGACGCTGACGTGCCCGCCTCCGCCGGTGAGGTGCGCCACGGCGCCCGGGATGTCCGAGCCATCGGCGAGCAGGGTGTGCTGGGCACCGAGTTCGGCGGCGACGGCGAGCGCCTCCGCGTTGCGGTCCACCGCGATGACCCGCGCGCCGAGGGCACGGGCGATCATCACGGCGCTGAGTCCGACGCCGCCGGCGCCGATGACCGTGACCCACTCGCCCGCCTTCACCCGTGCCCGAGACGAGAGGGCGCGGTACGCCGTGGCGAAACGGCAGCCGAGGCTCGCCGCCGTCGCGTAGTCGACTGCGGTCGGAATGCGCACGAGGTTCGTGTCCGCGGCGTGCAGCGCGACGTACTCGGCGAACGAGCCCCAGTGCGTGAAGCCGGGCTGCTGCTGATCGGGGCAGACCTGCGCGTCCCCGGCCCGGCACCACGCGCACTCGCCGCAGCCGCACACGAAGGGCACGGTCACGCGGTCGCCGGCGCTCCAGCGGTGCACCCCCGCCCCCACCGCCGTGACGAGCCCGGCGAGCTCGTGACCGGGCACGTGAGGGAATGCGATCTCGTCGTGGCCCGCCCACGCGTGCCAGTCGCTGCGGCACATGCCGGTCGCCATCACCCGCACGACGACCCCGCCGGGCGGAGCGTCCGGTACCGGCACCTCACGGATCCGGGGCTGGGCTCGAACGGCATCCAGGATTACGGCGCGCATCCCCTCATCCTTCCATCGCCGTGCGCCCGGTGGCGGTTATATGCACCGGGCGGCATGGACGTCTCCCCTACCGGCGCCGATGCTCCTCGGCTGTGCCGTCGCCCACCTCCGACGCGCTGGACGGGGTGGACACCAGCAGCACAAGGGATCCATGGAAGTGGTCGGCCGTGCGGAGGGCACCGTGTCGCGCATCCCCCGCGCCGGAGTCCAGGTCACCGGCGAGCGCCGACACGAAGCGCTCCTCGACGCCCGCCGGGACGAAACTCCACGCCGAGTTCGCCGTCCGGGCGCCCGGATCGAGCAGCGCTTCGGGTCGGCCGAAGTACGCCTCGCTGAACCCGTCGACGCAGTGCAGCGGGATGGGCAGGTCCACGCGCTCGACGCCGCCACCGAGCGCCGCGGCGATCCGGTCCACGGGCGGGTACCGGCGCGCCTCCGTGGCGATGACCTCGGGCGCGTACTCCGTGACCCAGAACCGGTGCAGACGGGTCGGGTCGCACGTCATGATCACGACGGGGCCACGCGTGACGCGGCGCATCTCGCGAAGACCTGCCTCGAGATCCCGCCACTGGTGCACCGAGAAGGTGGTCATGGCGGCGTCGAACGAACGATCCGCGAACGGCAGGTGCTCGGCCGTGGCATCGATCGCCTCGGGAAGATCCCTTGGCCGCTGGGCCCTCATCTCGGCGGACGGCTCGACGGCCGTCACCTCTCGGTCGGCGGGTTCGTACGAGCCCGCCCCCGCACCGACGTTCAGCACCATGCGCGCCGGGCCGAGCGCGACGGCTATGGCCGCCTCGAACTCGGGCTCGGGTCGGCGGTACGACCGGTATCCCGCTCCGATGCGACCGTAGTCCGCGTCCCCGGCCGACCCGTCGCCCGTCCTGCTCATCGGTCGGTGCCTCGGATGCCGAGCGGGTCGTCCGCCGTCGCCGGCGCAATGGTTGGCGTCACGTGCCCATTCTGCCCCGGGGCCGGAATGCGCCACCGATTCCCGGGACGCGGGCGACGAGCGCGCCGTGGGGTCGGTAGCCGATCCCGGTGCGGGTGTGAGTCTCGATGACCTCGAATCCGGCACCGCGAACCTCGTCGCTCAGCGCCTCCATCGGCCAGCGGTATGCGCTCACGACGGCGTGGTCGAAGCGCTCGAGCACGGGACCCGTGACCATGCCGAGCAGCAGCCCGCCGCCCGGGCGGAGCACCCGCGCGAACTCCGCGAGAGCGCGCTGCAACCCGGCCGGGTCGTGGTGGATGAGCGAGTACCACGCGAGCACTCCCCCGACGCTGCCGCTGAACTCTGTGAGATCTTCGACTCGGCCGACCGCGAACCGCACTCCGGGGTGGCTCCGCCGGGCGTGCTCGATGAAACCGGGCACCTGGTCGACCCCGCGCGCGTCGATGCCGCGGCCGGCGAGGTGCGCCGTCCAGTGGCCGGGGCCGCAGCCGGCGTCGAGGACCGGTCCCGTGACCGCATCCGCCCACGAGGTGACGAGCTGCAGGTCGGCGGGGTGCACCGTCGACATGGATCCCAGGCGCTCGATGTACTCGTCTGCGCGGCGTGCGTACGAGGCTGCGACGTCGGAACTCATCGACAGCAGTTTAGAAGCAACGAACCAGAACGGCGCTCGGCGACGGACCGGTGCGATGCGGTTCGATGCCGATAGAATGAGGTCCTGGTTACCTCCACCCCTGCGGTGGAGGTTTTTCTGTATGACCACCTCTCACTCACACCGCATCCATGTCGCTCCGGCCGTTCCGGCGGACCGTCCTGCACTCGAGCAGCTGTGGACGATGTTCCGGCACGACATGTCGGCTTTCACCGGGGTACTCCCCGATCGGCACGGCCGGTTCCGGCAGGAGCGCCTGGATTCCGCTCTCCAGAACGCCGACTGGGCCGGCCACATGCTGCGACTCGGCGGCTCGCCCGTCGGCCTCGCCATCGTCCGGGGGCTCCCTGGCCCGGAACGGATCATCAGCAGCTTCTTCCTCGTGCATGGCGCTCGCAGGGCCGGGCACGGCAGGGCCGCCGTGCGCGCCATCACCCGGGCCCTGCCCGGCAGATGGGCCGTGGCGTTCCAGGACGTCAACGCGCCAGCCGGGTGCTTCTGGCAGGCGGTCGCGTCGGATGCCGATTCTGGCTGGCGCATCGACCACGAGGAGGTCCCGGGGAGACCCGACCTGCCACCGGACTCCTGGGTTCGATTCACCGTCCGACCATCACCGATCACCGTCCGACCGATCCCCGAGGCCCGGTGACGGCCCGGCGTCATCGACGCCGGACGGGATCGATACAGCGAAGCATGTATCGTTCTCCTGTGACCGAGACGACGACAGTGATGGTGACGCAGACGCACACCGCAGGTCTCGCGCGCCTCGGGCACGCGCTGTCGGACGAGACACGCACGAGGATCCTGCTCAGGCTGCGCGAGTCCCCGGCCGTCCCCTCCGACCTCGCCGAGGCCCTGGGGGTGTCGCGTCAGGTGATCTCGAATCACCTGACGTGCCTGCGCGGCTGCGGTCTGGTCCAGGCGGTGAAGGACGGGCGCCATGCCCGGTACCGCCTCGCGGACGCCCGGCTCGCCCCTGCACTCGACGACCTGCTTCGCCTCGTCCTCGTCGTCGATCCGGCGTGTTGCTCGAGCGAGGGCTGCAGCTGCGCATGAGCGTCGCGAATTTGCGCACGACACGCAGCCCGGAGCGCACGCTCGTGCTCCAGCGCCGGATCCGCCGGGTCGTCGCCGGGACGATCGCATACAACGTCGTCGAGGCGATCGTCGCCCTCTCGGCCGGGAGCGCCGCCTCCTCCACGGCGCTCATCGGCTTCGGCCTGGACTCCATCGTGGAGGTGCTCTCCGCGGCCGCCGTCGCATGGCAGTTCGCCGCCCCGGACCCGTCGCGGCGGGAGCGGGTCGCGCTTCGCGTGGTCGCCCTGTCGTTCTTCGGCCTCGCGGCGTTCGTCACCGTCGATGCCCTCCGATCGCTGATCGGTGTCGACGAGGTCGAGCACTCACTCGTGGGGATCGTCCTCGCGGCCGTCAGCCTCGTGGTCATGCCCGCGTTCTCCTTCTTCGAACGGCGCACCGGCAGGGAGCTCGGGTCGGCCTCCGCCGTCGCGGACTCGAAGCAGACCCTGGTCTGCTCCTACCTCTCTGCCGTCGTCCTCCTCGGCCTCGTGCTCAACAGCACGCTCGGCTGGGGGTGGGCGGACCCGCTGGCCGCCCTCGTCATCGCGGCCTTCGCGGTTCGCGAGGGTCTCGAGGCGTGGCGGGGAGACGCGTGCAAGAAACCGCTCTCCTCGCTCGCCGGCGAGAACGAGGATGCCTGCGACTGCTGCTGACGGAGCCTCACGCACGCGCCGGTCATCACGGCCGTCGAGGACCGCGGCTCTTGTGCGGACACGCCCGCGCGCACTAGAAGTAGCCCATGACGGAGAACATGCCGAGCAATCA